>MDSZ01232524.1_pt1 | contig 23620 bp, 13 predicted proteins | sample 811201 | NCBI WGS metagenome assembly MDSZ01 (sample SAMN05326647, study PRJNA326480) | marine metagenome | isolation source: seawater | place: Indian Ocean: North | collected 2010
CTCTTCAGGACCCGGCATTGTATCTCGATCTTTATCGAGAGGCGAGTCTGTGTCTCTATCGTCTAAACACGGCTTTTTCTTTGCGCGAGAGAAATCATCGTCGACTCTTGGGGTCTCGAGGACCGAAAGTAGTAGTATCTTTTAAGGTGCGAGTTAGGACTCTCTCAGATACTACTTTTTGTCACTAATAAAAGTTGTCAAAAAAAAAAGCTCTCGAGAGAGAGTACTGCGAAAGCACACTTTGAGCGCTTTTGCGAAAGCACACAAAAATTCAGAGTCGTCGAGAGCGCTTTGGTGGTCCACTTTCGAAAAGAGAGAGAGAGAGAGAGAGAGAGAGTCGACTTTTGAGAACACCACCACCACCACCACCACCACCGACACCTTTTTTCTTTTCTCTTTGGAGCGCTTGTCGTCGTCGTCGTCGTCTGAAGTGGTTTTGTGGTGGTGGTGGTCAAAAGCGCTTTGACTTCGTCGTCGTCGTCGACCGTTGAGAGAAGAGAGATCAATACGCGAATCGTCGACGCGAGAGAGAGAGAGAGAGAGGAGAAACCATCATCATGAGCGGAAATCCGTTCGAACAACAACGCAAAGGAAACGAAGGAGACGGCGGCGGCGCGTGGGATGGCTCGAACGCAGGAGGAGCAACCGTGGTGCGCGTGAACGACGACAACGACGACGACGATGCCACCGAGTTTTCCAATCCGTTCGCACCACCACCGTCGGATTCTGGGAGAGACGGAGGAGGAGGAGGAGGAGGGTCTCAAAGGAGTGGAGGTGGGGCGTCACCAGCAAAACAACAACGAGCAACATCATCGACGAATACTAATGCGAACGCGAAGAAAGCGGCGGACGCATACGAAGCACCGACGGGAGCGGTCGCGAGAGATTCTGGGATGGACACGTTTGGCGCGTACGGAGGAGCGTACGATAACGCCGCGGCCACGACGAATGCGGCGACAACGCAACAAGAGAAGAAAGGTGCTGGTGGATTGTTTGGAGGCGGGTTCGGGTTTGGCGCGTTTGGGGGTGGCGGCGGAGGAGGGTCCTCCGGAGGAGGAGATAAGTCTTTAGCCGCGCAACGGAAAGAATTGGAAAAGCGCGAGGCGGACATCGCGCGGCGCGAACGCGAACTCGCAGCGAGAGAAGCCAGCATGCGCGCCAACGGTGGTAGCGGAGGACAACAAGTCAATAACTGGCCGTTTAAATTCTGGGCGTTCGCCTACCACAACATCGACGCGGAAATTCCTCCTCAACACCAAAAAGCCGTGCGTGTGTGTTACTACTCCTACGTCTGCTTATTTTTGGCGTTGTTCATGAACCTCCTCGCCGTCACCGGTGCGTTTATCACCGACGGCAGAATCGTCTCCTGGTTAATGGCCATAATCTACTTCGTCGTCGGCGTCCCCGGCGCGTACTTCATCTGGTACCGCCGCCTGTACATGGCGGCCAAAAACGACTCGGGTTTAAAATTCGGCTGGTTCTTCCTCATGTATCTTGGCCACTTGGCGTTCATGGTTTACGCGTGCATTTCCCCACCCGGAACCGCAGGAGAGCAGTGGTCCCTAGCTGGCATGATGGTCCTCAGATCTGCGTTGAATAAAGATAAAATTTTAGGCGCTTTTTATGCCGTCGCGTTTTGTTTGTTCATGTTAGACGCGGTGGTATCGGTCGTCTCCATGCGGTTGGTGTGGACCAGCTTTAGATCTGGAGGGCACAGCGCGAGCACGGTCGGTGCGCAAATGGGCGCTCAGGCCGCCAGTGGTGTCGCCGGGAGGTCCGCGTTGAGATCTGTCGTTTAATTTTTATGCAATACGAGTATTCGTACCAGGTACCTTTCGAAGGAATAAAATTCAAAGATTATCCACTGTACTTAGAAGAGTACCTTTTTTTCAAGGACACGTCACTCTAACCACTCTCACTCAGACGAGATACGCTCTCATTCAAAACATCCTCATCATCGAGAGAAACATCTCAAGATCTCTACCTCGATGTCTTCGTCGCGACCACCAGCACCGTCGTCTTCGGAAACGAGCGGTGAGAAGCACACGGTTTGCATCATCGGCGCCGGCATTGCCGGCCTTTCGACGGCCTTTCTGCTTCATCAATCCAACAAATTCGCCGTCACCGTGTACGAGTCCGAAGCGACCGCTGGTGGCCACGCGTTGACGACATCGTCTAAAAACGCTCGCGGTGACATCGATTTAGGCTTCCAAGTGTTCAATTTAACCACGTATCCTCACTTGGTTGGTTTATTCGAGGAGTTACACGTGAAACACGAGCAAAGCGACATGAGTTTCTCGTTACAAAGCGACATAGGGAACGAGTGGGGAAGTGTAGGATTTCGTGGCATCTTTGCGCGCAAAGTGAACCTGTTGAATCCGAAGTTTTGGAACATGCTTCGAGAAGTTGTTCGGTTTAAAAAAGCGAAGCACGACGTGTTAGAAGGCTCAAGAAAAGAGTACTGGGAAAAGAAAACGTTGGGTGACTATTTGAGTGAAAATAAATATTCGATTTACTTTCGCGAGCACTATGTGTTGCCGATGTGCGCGGCGATTTGGAGCTGTAACGATAAAGATGCGCTTGGGTTTCCGCTGAAACCATTGATTACGTTTTGGGCGAATCATCATTTATTGGAGATTTTTGAACGGCCTGTGTGGAGGGTGGTGAAAGGGAGGTCGAAGGCGTACGTGGAGGCGGTGTTGAAGGCGTTGCCGGACGGGTGCGTGAAGACGGGGAGATACGTGCACACAGTGCACAGATATTTCGACGACGCCTCGAAATCAAAAATTAAAGTGAAAACGACCGAGACGGCGAGAGCGGCGACAGGGGCGCAAACGAAAGAGAAGTTTGACCACGTGATTTTCGCCTGCCACCCGCATCAAGCGTTAGCGATGATTGGAAAGAAAAACGCCACGAAGAAAGAGTTGGAGATTTTATCGAGTTTTCGCACGACGAGGAATGAGGTCGTGTTGCACGACGATCCGCAGTTTATGCCAAAAAATCGAAGCGCATGGGCGAGCTGGAATTGTAAATCCAATGGAAAGAAGAGTACGAACGATTCTGTGTGCGTGACGTATTGGGTGAATCTGTTGCAAAATTTGCCTAGAGACGCGAAGGACGTGTTTGTGACTCTAAACCCGACGGAGAGAATCGACGAGAAGAGAGTGGAGTTCAGGAAATTTTTAGGGCACCCGGTATTCGATGAACACGCAATCACGGCTCAAGAGGACTTGAAGAGTCGTTTGCAAGGCGAAAACAACACGTGGTATACCGGCGCGTGGTTGAGATACGGGTTTCACGAAGATGGAATACACTCCGCGGTAGAAATGTGTAAGAAACTTTTGGCAAAAGACGACGTGGTACCTTGGATGCCTAGATTTGACGTGAAACCGAAACAGTCGTTGCTCGGCTCTGCGTTTATGAGTATGTTTCGAACGGTCGCGCGGAAATGGATGCCGCCAAATGCGAAATTGACGTTCACGTTACCCACCGGCGTGGACTTTTCCATCTCTGGGAAGAGGGACAAGAGGAAACCAGTCCCAAACGAAGTTCGTTTGACCGTGTTTAGCGAAAATATGTTTAAACAGTGCATCACGAGACAAGATATCGGACTCGGTGAGGCGTACATGAACAACGATTTCTCTGGCGACGTGATGGCGTTTTTGGATTTGATTTGCTCTGGCCACCCGTCGAAACAGGAAAAATCAAATAGAAAGAAAGGTTTGTCCGATCCGAAAAAAAATTGGTTCAATCTGAAAGAACTCGTGGCGGCTATCATGTCCATTGTTGGTGGTGGTGCAGAAATGGCCGCGCATAAAGCGTTATCGAACACCAAAGAAGGATCGAAGAAGAACATTGAGTATCACTACGATGCCGGGAACGCGTTTTATTCCTTGTTTTTAGACAACACGTTGTTGTATTCGTCCGCGGTGCACTTGAAGAATGCGGATGGAACTCCCGCAGAGTTAAACGGAGACGATACAAACTACATCGATAAGCTTCTCTTGAACGGAAACGTAGAAATGACTTTCGAAGAGAAGGAAAATTATCTCGAGCAGTCTCAATACGATAAAATTGACGCCATGATCTCTCGCCTCGATTTCAAGAAAACCGACACAGTTCTCGAAATTGGCTGCGGGTGGGGCCAGCTCGCCATTCGTTTAGCTACAAAAATCGGTTGCAAAGTTACTGGTCTGACGCTGTCCAAGGAACAAGCGGCGGAAGCGCGCGAGAGAGTAGAAAAAATGAAACTCTCTCATTTGATTGAAATCAAAATTCAAGACTATCGCGACGAGGTGAATGTGTACGATAAAGTCATCTCTATCGAAATGCTCGAGGCGGTTGGGCATGAACATTTGCCAACCTTTTTCGAAACCGTTCGAAACTGTTTGAAACCAAACGGCACGTGTGCGATTCAAGTTATCACCATCCCGGATGAGCGATACAAACAATACTGCGAAACCTCTTCGGATTTCATCCGAGCGTACATCTTCCCTGGCGGCCATTTACCATCCATCTCCGCCATGAAAAATGCCGTCCCGAACGGTTTATCCTTGGACTCCTACGATGACATTGGTTTGCACTACGCAGTTACGTTGCGTTTGTGGCGCGAACGCATGCTCGCTCGTAAGCAAAAAGTATTTGACCTCGGGTACAGTAAACGCTTCGTGCGCATGTACGAATTTTACTTTGCGTATTGCGAAGCGGCGTTTAAACACAGGTTGATTAGCGTTTTGCAAATGACCTGGAAACGCGACGGGTACGATTTAGCCGCATTAAAAGCAAAGGATGGAGATGATTCAGTGAAATTCAACGGCGCAGAGTCGTCTCGGGTTGTCCTCTTCTTCCTCTTCTTCCTCCTCTTCCTCTTATTCGGCATCTCCATCCTTCTCTCCACGGAAGGCGCAGAAGAGAAATACACCGCGCTGTTACTCCCAATTTTGCAACGGAAAGGCTCGTTAGTTGATAACCCACTCGCGACAAGCGTCATCGGGTTCATTGCATTGCTATTCTTTCGCGTCAGTCTTTTACGAAACAAAGGATTAACGCGAGAGGACGCGAAAAATTTAGCCAAAGATCGTCTGGCAAAGATGCAACGCGAAGGCGGTGGGAGAGTCGGGGACGGGTACGCCGCGTAAAAGCGAGATTGGTTTTTGCATAGACATCCTAATTTAGTATCGATTGTACCATGGCACAATGCCATGGTATAAATGTATGTATATGTAAGAAAACACCGAACCGTTTCTACCCGTTTTCTCCCGTTCGCAGAATTTTTTACTTCCAGGAGGAAACAGTTGTTTCGAAATGTTTGACTGTAATCGTCGTCAAATAAAATTCTTGCCTTTTTTCCACGTACAAATACCCGCGCAGCAAACGGGGAAAGCGAGCGAGCGAGAACTACAACACGTCATCGCGCGCGGCGCATCATGTTCGACCGAGGCGGCGTGGAAAACGCACCGTCCTCGTCTTCCCCCTCGTTCCAAGAAACGAATGCTGCTCACAGTAATTCTAACCGATTATTCTCTCAAGGAACCGCCACGACCGCGACCACCACCCAAGACGAAGTCATCGGAGGTCTGAACAATAAATACGAGCTGATCAGAACCATCGGTCGAGGCGCGTACGGTCGAGTTTACGAAGGCGTGGACGTTGAAACGAAGAATGTCGTCGCGATAAAAGAGATTTCCTTAATCGGAGTTTTGGAAAAGGATTTAACGTTAGTCACTGGAGAGGTCGACCTGTTGTCGTCTTTACGGCACGAAAATGTAGTGCGATACATTGAAGCCATTCGAGATAACCAACATTTATATATCGTTCTCGAATATTGCGAAAGCGGCTCGTTAGCGTCTGCTTTGAAGAACGTTTCTTCTAACGCCGGCATTGGAGGGTTTGGACCGTTTCCGGAGAGTTTAGCCGCTGTGTACGTGTTTCACGTGTTGAATGGTTTACGGTATTTACATGAGCAAGGTGTCATTCATAGAGATGTGAAAGGCGCGAATATTTTGTGCACCAGAGACGGTGCGGTGAAATTGGCTGATTTTGGAGTGGCGACGAAAGTAAACACAGCGACGGTTGCGGGCAAACTTGTCGACAGTCAGAATATAAAGAATAATAACAACGGTAGTAATCATAGCATCGTCGACGCGCGGTCGTCGAGTTTAGAACAACAAAATACGACAAGTGAGGAAGAAGTGACGGAAAAATTAGTCAAAAACAGACGGTCACAGATGGCGCTGAGGAATCGTTTATCGAAAGAGAACGGTGGAGGTGATGCGAACGGTTTGTTTCGCGAGGAGAAACCCGCGGCGCCGCCAAATAAGGGAAAAAATGGGAAACAACGGTCGTTTGGGTCGCCTCCAAATTCACCGAAAAGAGGGGATGCCAAATAAAATACTAACAATGACGAGATAAAAAGAAGTACTGATAAGAACACCTACGATGCGTTGGAAACAACGCCTGAAAATGCGTTGGAAACAACGCCTGAAAAAGGCCTTTTGAAGTCTCCGAGAAGTAACAAGATCGTGTCGCCTTCCTCGCCGCAACAGTTCAGCGATAACGTCGGCGGGTCTCCGTATTGGATGGCACCAGAAGTTATCGAAATGACCGGTGGTGTTACCACGGCGGCAGATATTTGGTCCGTTGGATGCACGTTGATTGAGTTGTTAACCACAAAACCGCCTTATTTTGATTTAGCACCAATGGCGGCGTTGTTTAGAATGGTCAGAGACGAGATACCGCCACTTCCAGCTTCTGGTATTTCCAAACAATGCGAAGATTTCCTAAGACAGTGTTTCCGAAGAGACGCGTCGACTCGACCAACGGCGAGGGAGTTGTTGAAACACCCATGGATTGAAAACGCTCGAAACGAGTTAGCCTCGACTTGGCTACCTAAAGAAATCAGAGATGCGCACAATATGGTAATGGAAGCTGATATTGAACAAGAAAGCAACATTAACGCCATGCGAATTGCAGATGGATTAGCCGGCGCGGTAGATAAAATGGTCGCTAGCGTTGAGTACAGAGATTCCATCTTCTTTTCCTCGGAACTACCGGTATCAGCGAGCAACGCGAATGTCGAGGACGAAAAGAACAATGCGAATATACGGAGGTTAAAACTCGAGAGACGCGAATTGAAAAAAAAACTTCGAAAAGAAGGTAACAAAAAACCAGATTTGAAAAAGTTGACGACGATTGATCGCGCGACGGCGGCTCTCATGGCGGCAGACGCGGTGTTGGATAACGAGAAAAAGAGAAACGTACAGGACAGCAGCGATTCGAATTCAGATCTTTCGTCCGGTGAGAGTGATTTCGATGAAAATGAAAAAGCAACCGCACAAAGAGACTCGAGCGGCGCATACGAAAGCCGACTGGGATACAAACGAAATGACATGCGCGTAGACGTAAAAAATTTACCAATGTCGATTTCGGCCAGCGATAGAGGGACGCTTTTGAAAGAATGGCTCGATATTCGGAGTGGACGGAAACTCCCCGGAAGCTCGAACAATATCAACGGCGTCAAAGGTCAAAGATACTCCGCTTTTCGCGGTTCGGATTCGGATAACGAAAGTTCAGGTCCGCCGACACCGAAATCCAACGTCGCGACACCACGCTCCCAGAGTTCTGATCGAGAAAACAGTAGCAGTTTTGAAGGGGACGATGAGTTCGCTTTGAACGGCCTCCGCATCAATCGCGATTTTTTGCGTCGTTCGAGTTCGTATGACGATTTATACGGGTCATATGGTACATCCCAGTTCGGCGAAACACACATTAACGACGCGTGGGAATCGCTCGCGGTGGCTATGGATTTAAAAGATAATGGTGCAGTCGAAAGAGCCGGGATATCGGTGAAAGATTCTATGGAGCGCTACCATCTCATGTTGGACGGAAGTGGGCATCCGATCATGGAAGACAACGCGCATCAACACCACTACCAACAAAACGGAACTACCGCAAAAATAACATCACCTGCTCATACATCGTCCTGGATCGATGCAAAAGAATCATTTGGCACATGTAAATCTATTCCCTCGCGCAGAGTTCTCGCGTCCGTGGCGGATATATTATCCGATTCGTCGCCAGAATATGATCGATCGAAATGCGTCGCGCTCGAAGCGCTCGTTTTCGCCATGCGCGCGGCGGACGAAACAAATAGACTCGCGTTAGCCGGCGCACTCGTTGCTTTAGATGTGTGCCGATCTGCCAGCGCGGTTGCGGCCAAAGACTTTGAAGTGTCTTCACGTAGAGCGAAGATTGCCGCTTTGAACTTGTTGGAAGCAGTTGCCAAGTGTCAAGTGCCCGCGTTTTCTGCTATCGCACCGAGCGTTGCACCCGGGATTGCAAAAGCCTTGTCCGTCGGATATCTCGGCGAATCCGGTAAAGCCTTAACTCGAGTTGCTGTCGATTGCGCTCGAGCCACATTTATTCCGCCGAAACCTCGCGAAAGAATCCAAGCGGTGCGGATGCGCGGAGCGATGGTATCTTTGAAAAAAAAATTGCAAGAACGATCGCGTTTCGACGATACAGAGTTACGAAATATCGAACGCGAAATTCGTCAAGTGGACGTGGAAATCATACAGGCCGAAGCCGCGCAACTCGACGCGACGTGGGCGAACGTGCGTGCGTTAGCTAAAGCGAACGTCTTTCCGCATTTGGTACAAGCGTTGGGTCAAACGCACTTTGGCCATCTCGAAGAGGCAAAAATTGCAAACGAACAACCGGCGACATTTACTTCTTCATCCAAAGTAACGAACGAAAAAATTGCCGATTTCATTGCTAGCTTGTTAAGCAATCAAGCGATGACATCGAAAATGCTGTCCGAAGGCAAAGATAGCACTACCGAAGCGGACGGCAAGAAGGACGACGACGACGACGACGACGACGGCGGTGGCGAGAAAAAGAACAAAAAGAAGATGAAAAACGATGACGATGTCAACACCAAGCACGTTGATGGTGATGACGAGGAATATCTCAGTCTACTAGAGCAAACCGCCAAAAGAACTGGGTTTAAATCTTTTGACACTCAAACTAAAAACTTGCTCTGCGACATCGGCGTCATCCACGGCTTCTTGGCGCAAATCTGCGTTGTGTCGAAGAAAACCAGAGAGAAATTGGCGAAAACCATTGAATCTTTGACAGAAAATGCGGACACGTTAGACAGATTACAAAAGTCTGGTTGCATTCCCAAACTTGCGCAACTGATTGAGATTACATGGAGAGAAGACAATGACGACGATAACCAAATCGGTTACCTGGGTTTCGACGCCGAACGTGGCTCGAAACGTTCCGGGGTGATCAACGTCGAATTACTCTACGAATCCGTCGCTTGTAATGGCCGAACCAGGGCTGCGGCGTTGCGAGCGATTCGAAATCTCTGCGTCGCCTCGAAATCGTATCAACAACAAGCGGCGACGTGTCACGCGAGTTGGGTTTTGTGCGAAATCGCCACAAGCGGCACTGAATCGGAAAAAAACGTCTGTTTGCCTCTCTTGTGCAGCTGCGTTTCCGCGTCTCGAGCGGCGAGAGAGAAGTTGGAAAACCACGGCATCTTAGACACGTTTGTCTCCGTCATCGACCAAGAATGCAACGCAGAACGCAAAATTCTCGCTTTACAAGCCTGTGTCGTTTGGCTCAACGCCGAACCATGGAAAATCGAAGCCCGGTTACTCACCGCGGACGCCTTGGACGTCTTGGTTCTCGTCTTTGAATTTTCTATGAAAAACAAGAGCAATATCAACGGTGAAAGTACTCTGAACGCACTCGCTCAATTAATAGGCGAATCCAGTCGCCTCTCTCGAGCTATAATCGAGAAGAAAAGCGTCATGGCTTCTGTTCTCAACGTGATCTTCAGCGAACCTTCGGTTCGAGAACCGTCGGCGACCGCCGGTTGTAAACTCGCCGGTTTAAAAGCTCTGGGCCATTTGATCGAACACGCGGACAAACCGAGAGACGTTTTGCGACTGTACGATTTGGAGAAGAAGTTAAAGCAGTTGGCGAAACGCAAAAACGAAGTCATCGTCGCGCAATTAACCGCGAAACTGATGCGAACGATTGGATTTTAATAATTAATCACGTAACCTACTACTACAGTGTATCAAGTACTACTTTTCGAAAAGTCTCGTTTTTTTACTCTCTTTTAACTCGAGCATCATCCTTCCTCCTCTTCTTCCTCCCCCTTCTCTCTTTGTCTCCTTCCAGCACACGTTCTGCTTGTGCTTCAAAAAAACAAAAAAAAAAAATTTTCTATAGAAAATAGACCCTAAACAGCACAAAAAAAACATTTGGGAAAGGGTTTAGTATTATCATGGGGTTCAAAGTCCTCCTCCCTTTTTGAACGACGACGAAGAAGAAGAAGAAGAAGAAGAAGAAGAAAAACTTTGGAGGAGAGAAGAGGAGAAGAGAACACAGATCCGATCGAGGGTCTTCTCTCTTTCGTCTTCACTGTTTACCCGCGAGAAGAAGAAGACCAAGAAGAAGAAGAAGAAGATGTTCCGGAGAATCAGCGTGCAAACGGCGGCCCGCGCGGCGTCGGCGGCGGCGGCGAACGTCGTCCCATCAGCGTCGACGACGACCACCGCGTCTTTTTCTGTCGCGTCGGCGGCGACGAAAGTGGCAGCGACCCCAACGATCATCGGGATTCCGAGTGCATCGGGGTCTTTGATGAGTCGGGGGCATGTTTTTTCTAAAATCGGCGCCAGAGCGATGGCGATGAGCGCGGTGGAATTGTCCACGCTTCTCGAACAACGCATCTCGAACCACTACACGGATTTGAACATCGACGAGATCGGACGCGTGCTGTCCGTCGGGGATGGGATCGCGCGCGTGTACGGGTTGAACAAGATTCAATCCGGGGAGATGGTTGAGTTTGCCTCTGGAGTGAGAGGGATGGCGTTGAACTTGGAAAACGACAACGTCGGGGTGGTGTGCTTCGGTTCGGATACGACGATTAACGAAGGCGACATCGTAAAAAGAACTGGGTCGATTGTAGACGTTCCAGTGGGAAAAGGCATGTTGGGGAGAGTTGTTGACGGTCTCGGGAACGCGATCGATGGTAAAGGGGCGATTACGGACGTCACGCAAAGACGGGTCGAGTTGAAAGCGCCGGGTATCATCGTCAGAAAGTCTGTGCACGAACCCATGCAAACCGGCTTAAAAGCGGTGGACTCGTTGGTACCAATTGGTAGAGGACAGAGAGAGTTGATTATCGGCGATAGGCAAACTGGAAAGACAGCTATTGCGATTGATACGATCATCAATCAAGCGAGCGTGAATAACACCGGCGACGAAAAGAAAAGTCTGTATTGTGTGTACGTCGCGGTCGGTCAAAAGAGATCGACGGTTGCGCAGTTGGTGAAGACTTTGAGCGATAAGGATGCACTGAAATACTCCATCATCGTCGCAGCGACGGCTTCTGATCCAGCGCCGTTGCAGTTTTTGGCGCCTTATTCCGGATGCGCCATGGCAGAATACTTCCGCGATAATGGTATGCACTCGTTGATTATCTACGACGATTTGTCGAAGCAATCTGTCGCGTACAGACAAATGAGTCTTTTGTTGAGAAGACCGCCAGGACGTGAGGCGTTTCCAGGGGATGTCTTTTACTTGCACTCCCGTTTGTTAGAAAGATCGGCGAAGATGTCCGATGACGTCGGCGGCGGCTCCATGACGGCGTTGCCAGTTGTCGAAACGCAAGGCGGCGATGTGTCGGCATACATTCCGACCAACGTCATTTCGATTACGGACGGTCAAATTTTCTTAGAGACTGAGTTGTTCTTCAAAGGCATTCGGCCGGCGATTAACGTCGGTTTGTCCGTCTCCCGTGTCGGCTCTGCTGCGCAAATGAAAGCTATGAAACAAGTTTCCGGTTCTTTGAAGTTGGAATTGGCTCAATACAGAGAAGTCGCCGCGTTCGCGCAGTTCGGTTCCGATTTGGACGCCGCCACGCAATATTTGTTGAACAGAGGCGCGCGTTTGACCGAAGCGTTGAAGCAAGGTCAATACGAACCGCTCCCGGTTCAAAACCAAGTCGTTTTCATCTACGCCGCCACGAAGGGTTTCTTAGATAAGGTTCCAGTCAAAGACATCGGCGCTTTTGAAGCCGGCTTGATGAAACAAGTCGACTCGTCTCTCTTGGAAACCATCCGTTCCGAAGGCGTCATCTCCGAATCTACCGATGCCAAGTTGAAGGAGTTGTGCACCAAGTTCACCGAGGGGTTCTTGTCCACGTAAACGCGTTCGTGTCCTCCCGCCGCGATCGCGCGAAACGCTACTAATAGTACAATAAAAAAAGTATAAAAAAAACACGCCGTGGTCATAATACTGCCATACTACTGTTGTTAAGCGCGTGTTTAAAATTGTGAGTTAAGGTGACTGAGTGAGAGTGTTTATTGAATATAAAAGAAAGGGTGCTACTACTGTGTACATACTTCAAATCTTCTTCCCCGTCGCACACCAACAAAAACACCCTCTTCCTCTTCTTCTTTTCTTTTTCTCTTTCAAACAAAAGGTCACAGGTTAGGGTTTGAGATAAGGAAAAAGAATTTAGGGTATCAAAATCTAAAAATGTCATCGTCGTCGTCAAAAAGTGCCTTCGAGACCTCTCACTTCATTTCGAGAAGAAAAGAAGGACAAAGAGCGAACACCCCCGGGTTCCTTTCGCGTCCTCCAACCCGAAGTACTCCCTTTTTGACGGCAGAAACTCTCAAAGTTCGTCGAGACTCGTCGAACTCCTTTCTTCTTCTCCTTCTTCTTTTTTTGTGCCCGGAGGGAGGAGTCTTTGGTGGTCCTTTTCAAAGTCATAGTCGTCTCAGGTGTCGAAGGTGTCTCTCTTTGTGTCGGGAGCGATTAGTCTTTTTAGATAGATACGATGATGTCGACGTCGATGGCGGTGTCCTCCTCTCCGCGGTGCGGCGCGTCGACGAAACGTTCTGCGAATTCGAGCGCGTCTTCGAGAAGGACGACGACATCGAGTTCTTCTCGACGCGCGCTCGCGATTATTGGAAAGAAAAGTACCTGGAGAAGAACGGAACGCCGCGTAAAGGCGTTCGACTTTGTGAAAGCAAAAGCAGAAGGAGGCGTCGACTACGTCCAAACGGCGGATTTGTACGACGGTTCCAAACAGACGCAGTTGTATTCTGGTTTAGGCGGACAGGCGCTGAACGCGAAAGAGAAGGAATTCCCAACTATCGCGCAAGTATTAGCGAAGATACCGAAGGAGTGTTTCGAGAGATCTACGGCGAAGTCATTGATGTACGCTGGGATTTCGACGGCGATAACGTTGAGCGTCGGGTTGGTTGCGTGGGCAACCTTGCCGTTTACTGCGTATTATTTGCCAGCATGGATTGCATACGCGTACGTGGCTGGGACAGCGGCGACTGGGTGTTGGGTTGCCGCGCACGAGTGTGGGCACGGAGCGTTTTCGGATAACCGCACGATTCAAGATACGGTCGGGTATATCTTGCACTCGTTGTTGTTGGTGCCTTATTTCTCGTGGCAACGAAGCCACGCGGTGCATCACTCGAAGACGAACCACGTGTCGGAAGGGGAGACGCACGTGCCGGCGCAAATGGGAAGCGATGAAGCAAATTTAATGTTTGGTTTGAGAAATACGATTGGGAAGACGTTGTGTTCTGCGTTGAATTTAATTGGCGTGCTTCTGTTTGGGTGGCTGTTGTATTTGTTGATGGGCGCAAGCGGCGGTCCAGTGCGAGGGAAGACGAACCATTTCATTCCGAAAATGGGCGCGAGTGGCAAGCACGCGTTGTTTCCAAGGAAATGGGAGAATAAGGTGTGGTATTCCGACGTAGGAGTGGCGTTGACGATTGGTATGGTGGCGTATTGGGCGATGCAAACGTCCTTCGCGACGGTGTTTGGTCTGTATGTCGCGCCGTATTTGTTCACCAACTTTTGGTTGGTTTTGTACACGTGGTTGCAGCACACGGACGTAGACGTGCCGCACTTTGAAGGCGACGATTGGAATTTAGTCAAAGGAGCGTTCATGACCATCGATAGACCGTACGGGAAGGTCTATGACTTTTTGCACCACAGAATCGGGAGCACCCACGTGGCGCACCACATTAACCACACGATTCCGCACTACAACGCGGTGAAGGCGACCGAGGCGATCAAGCAAAACTGGCCAGACTTGTATTTGTTCGATCCGACGCCGATTGCGCAGGCGATGTGGAGAGTTGGAAGCGAGTGCGTGGCAATTGTTAGAAAAGGTGACGAGTACGTGTTTTCCAACGAACCTTTGCCAAAGTTATAGCGCGAGAGAGGGACAAAGAGAAAAGTACTAGAAAGAGGAAAGAGGCCTAACTAATACGACGAGCTCTTGTTTCAATGAAATAAATATAATAATAAATATTACCATGGTACCATGCGTCTATGTACCGTACCTAGGTACCACTGGTACGTGGTACCAGTGGTACCAAGGTGCGTACATACCTTAATTATCATCGAACACGTTCTCTCTATTGTCAACTCATGACTGAAGAAAGCCAACAAGTTCATTTTTCAATACTTACGCGATGATCAAACCGTTCGAGGCTTCGCAATCTCGAGCGACCGATCTTTTCATCAACGGCGGCAACCCAAGCGCGTCCGCGTGAGCCATCGTATACGACGCCGTCTTTTTTGATGATTTTTTAGCGTTCGCCTTCGCCGCGGCTCTCTCGTTCAAAGACTTCTCGATTGCCTTCCAAAACACCGAAAACACCATCGATTGCATGACGTTCGTCAACATTCTCGTTTGTAAACCTCTCCCGAACAAACCTTTGACGCCATCCTTGGCGATAACTTGTTTCACAACGTCGACGTACCCTAAGGATGCGTCCGCGTTGGTTTGTTTGACCGTTTTCACAACTCTCAAAGAGTTAGAGACGCAATCGGAAACGATTGAAGCCGTGGCGCCAATCGCCGCATTTCTCGCCAAACCGGACGTACCGTCCATCTTCGGCACATTTGCCTGCAAATAGTTGAACGTGGCAAACCACGGGTAATTTCCGACCCAGTTCGCTGCAAAGTTCGCGGCCGCGCCGGAATACAACACCCCAACACCACCTTGCTTCACCTTATTCTTCAGCAACTCTAACGCTCCCGAACCTTGCACTTGCAACGTCGTCTTGAACGTATCAACCGGCGTCAAAAAGATTCTCCACGAGGCCCCACCCGCAGAGGCAAAACCAGTCATCACCGGCACCGGCATTTGCGGATAAAACGCCTCTAACGCGGCCAAAATTCCGGTGTTCGCCGCTGTATCGCCAAATCTGGACAATGGATTTTGAATAATTGCGTACGGCAAGCCTCGGTAAAATCTCGGAATGCCGCCTTCTTTATACAACGTTTTCAACGCGTTCCCTAATGTCCCGCCGTTGGCGTACTGATAATTCATCGTCGTTCGCATCCACATGAAAGACCCGACTTGAATGACCCCGGCGGCAAACCCCGCGACGCCGCCTCGAAACGCTTTTTGCGACGCTTTCTTCATAACGTCGCCAAATTTGACCTCTTTTTTCTCTTCTTGCTTCTTCGCGGCGAGGTTGGAGATGGAGACGTTCGGGAGTTGCATCGGTTCCCTTTGCTGCCGTAACGTGACGACGGTTCTGCGTTGCGTGGCCATCTTTCTTCTTTCTGTAAAGTCGCACACACAAAGGGAGGGGTCAAAGGTGAGTTTTTCTTCATAGGCAGAATTTTAAAAACCGTTCCAATCCAAGAGAGAGAGAGAGAGAGAGCGACGCTCGACTCTCCGCGGCGAGAGACCGAGGGGGTTTTCTTCGTCTTCGTCTCTTCGCGCGCGAAACGAATCGAAACCGATTTGATCCGCATTGCATTTTTGCCCGCCCGAATCGAACCGCATTTTTTCCCTCGTAAAAGAAAAAAACGATCGAATTCTCTCTCCAATCGGGGGGAGAGACGAATTCCATTCGTTCAAGAATAAGTCATTCTCTCTCTTCGACTGCCGACACCGCACCCCGCGGCAACACAAACGACGCGAAAGCGAGAGAGACCAAAAAAAAAGCGCGGTCGTCGTCGTCGTCGTCGTCGCGTCGAGTTTGCAAAAGGGGGAGCACTACCTTTTGGTACGTTTAAGAGAGAGAGAGAGAGAGAGAGAAAAAAAAGCGCTCTCGAAATAAAGCGGTTTCCAAAGGTCTTGGGAAAAAAAATCAAACGTTTTCTATGTATGGTTTAGGGTTTTTGACACCAACGAGTCCACGTGGCATTAATTAAAAATACCATTGGAATTCCAATTACCGTTGAGAACACACCAAACAGTCCATTGAGCTTTGCGCTTTCCGACGACGACGATAAAAACGTTCCGAAAAAAAAAATGACCACCACCACCACCATCACCACCAGACGACTGCGATTGCCGTTCGTGCGACAAAAGCGCTCGTGGGATTGCGGGTTAGCCTGCGCGCTGATGATTTTGCGAGAGCTCGGGGCACACCGGAATGACACGCAACGAAAACGACGACGAGGGCGAGACGAGGACGACGAAGAGGACGAGGACGACGAAGAGGAGAAACGACGAAACGTCTCCAACTTTGGCGTGCGCTTGCGGGACTTGAAAGCGTTTTTAAAGACAGAATCGGTGTGGTCGATTGAAATCGCGCTCGTCTTGCGGGCGTTTGGCGCGAAGAGAGTCCATTTTTACACCACGCAAATAGGCGCCAAGAGGCGATACAAGACGGCGCGGTTTTACGAAAAGACGTTCGATATGGACGCGCCGAGAGTACAGAGAGCGTTTGCGATTGCACAAGAAAAATCGAGCGGGATTCGCGTGGAATTACTCGACGAGAATAAAGGGATGAAGGACGCATGGGTCGAACGAGAGGTTGGGGAGAAGAGCGAGAAGATGTTGATCGTATTGGTCGACAAGAGAATATTAGAGAGCGGATACGAAGAAGAGGCGATCGACGACTATCACCACCACGAGAACGGCGGAGGTAACAACGAGGACGATGGGTTTATCGGACATTACATTTGCGTCGTGGGCGTGAAAGGGGACTCTTTTATAATTCAAGATCCCGCGCGACCGGAAGTTGTGAGAGTGCGTAAAGACGTCTTGCACCGCGCACGAAAATCTTTTGGCACGGACGAAGATTGCATCGTTGTCGATCGAACGAGTTCGAAGAATAGGAAACAAAAAGAACGATTAGACGTGGCGACGATGTGTGATACGACTCGCCTAGTGTCTAAAGTTAGCGACGATATGAATTTTGAATACTAATAAAATACTACGGTCTAAAATCTATACGCTACTACTACCATTAAGATCTTTTTCTTTTCCTTAGTCGACGACGAAACGAAATCGTTTTCGAGTGCGTGCCACGTTCGTACGTCGTGTCCGATTTTCCCAAGTTTCTGATCTCTTTCAATTCGTGCATGATAAAACCCTCGCGCTCGTAAAGCGGCGGCATGTTATCATCATCGTCATCGTCATCATCATCCGCTCGACGACCAAACGTTTGCTCGCTTCCGCACATTCCTCCTTCTCCTTCTCCGATCAATATGTACTCGTCAAATGCGGAGTGTTTCCTGATTTCTTGCGTCCAATCGATCTGAAATGGCATCCATGACACGAGAGCAATGCATAACGTTTTGGTATTTTCAAACGTCTTTCCAATGTCTCGAATCGCCTCGATTGCGTCGCGTTTCGTCACGGACTCGTGCATCGGCACCGTGTCGCACGCAAAATATTCCAACCGTCCACCCGCCCACTCTCGCACAAATGCCCGAGCAAATGTCCCGTCCCTCGCGCCCAGCTCTAAAAGAACTACCTTCTCTTTCGTGCTCTCTTCCTCCCATCTCTCTTTCACGTGCCTCACCACGCCTCTCACCAAATCACTCGTAAACACTTCGTAATACTTCTTTGTCGTCAAAGACGCTGCTCTGCCTCCTATACCGTCCACGAAACGTTGCCATCGATCGCACCGATTACACGTCTTTCCATTCGAACACGTGCCGGTAGTGAACTCCATCTCGCACTTCTTGTTCTCCTCCTCCTCGTCGTCGTCCGAATCGTTCGACCTCCGCGGTGTTCCAAACAAACCAAACCTTTCGATAATCTCCTCTCGCTTCGGTAAAGCCGACGACGTTTTCGTGTCTTCTTCTTCTTCTTCTTCTTCTTCTTTTACCACTCTTAGGCGAACGGCGCGTAATGCATCCCCCGGCGCGTCGTTCCATCGAGGAGACATTTCCTCGCGTCCCTTCCACCCGTGGGCGCGTCTTCGAAACTTCCCATCAACGGCCAAAAGGGGTCTCTTTTCGCGCTGCTTTCATAAAAAAATGTGTGCGTCGTGAAGAGAGAAACTAATGAAGAAAGTGGTACTATACCTGTAGCGCATGTTATTGTTATATTTTACTACACAGTGGGGCCCAACTGGAACAACTCTTCGCCGCGCTTCGACGCACTCTTCGTCTGGGATCGTCTAAAAACGCGCGACAGTTCTCGTAGACTTCAAACCGAGACGGGTAGATGGCGTTGAACGGCAAGGCGTTGCCGCACTTTGCGAGCGTGTACAACGCGCGAACTTTAAAATCGACCGTGGCGGACGGAGATTTGCAGGCGGCGCATAAGGAAAGGAGAAGTTTGCTCGCGTGCTTTTCAACGAGATCTTTGCCATAAGTAGACGAGGAGTTGAAGAAGGTAGAAGCAATGAGTGAGGCTCCGGTTGGAATCGTATCTGATGTCTCTTTTGAAATCGTCGTCGTCGTCGTTGGCGTCGTCGTCTTTAAAACCGTCACCGCGCAGGAGAGGAGGAAGTCGCAGTTGTCGCCGTTCGCTAAGGAGGAAGAGACGAGCGCGGAAGAGCTAGAAGCAAGGGCGACTATAGCGGATGCGATGTGTGGTTGCACCTTGTTCTTGGCAAGCTCGCGGATTCTTTTCGTTGTTTCCGTGACGTACCGTTGAGCACGCACCGGTTTGCGAAAACCGTGTTCGAACGATCGGAATCCAAGAAGAGATGTTGAAAGTGAAACGAGCGGTGACAAAGAAGAAGAGGAACCAGCAAGCAAATATGCCAAACCCTCTTCGTCGTCGTCGATGGTACATCCATAACGTTTCTTCTCTTCCTCTTCAATGGCTCGATAAAACGCGGCGGCGACGTGTTTCGCTCTCTCTTCCTTGTCGAGTAACAACTGAAGAAACGCTTCGGATACGAGTTCAATTTTAGCCGCATTCAAGGCCGTTTTCGCGTCTGGCGAAAACAAAAGCGACCTGAGCAACAATCCACTAGTTTCTTCGTTGTCAAAAACCATCTTTTGCACGTTGCTTTGAGAAAATACTGTATTCTCTTCACTTGCGAAGAATCGATCGAGACCTCTTTTGTGCACCATAGACGTGAGCGCGTGCAGAGCCACACGTCTCTTTGGACTCGAATACGCATCGTACGGTTTCTTCGCGCATGCGACGTCGACTAATCTTTGCACAGTCAACTTCAACAGCTTGTTATTCTCGTCCGATAAAACAACCGCACGCGCGCCGCACAGACTCGCGCACGCGTTTTCAAAGTTCCCTTTCGCTTGGCCGAGTATGATAGATGCGCACAAACCAACCAACGCGATTTGCGCTTCGGAGGACGAACACGCCATCGTTGCACACGCGAAATTGGAGTTCATCTCAGGAAGACCAAAACCTAGCGCACCAAGCGCGAACCTAGCGCACAGTTCGGCCGAAAGCGCGTCTTCGCTCGTTTTCATGTTTTGCGGGGTTTCTCCTGGCGCTAGGATGATCTCCTTCTCCAACGCTCGTCCGCGCAAACAGGCGAGTAAACAATCCGAAGCAGTGGTCGCGCGTAAACGCAACGCGGGGTTTTCCGCGATCAATTTAGCGAGTTCGCCAACAATGTTCTCTCGAAATGATCTTTGTCCGACGCTGTTCGCGTTCTTCTCGTTCGTGATGACAATTGCGAGACAAAGTTCCAAAGCACGTCTGCGTCGATCGGCGTGGCCGGTGGATTCGTCGAATAACGCTTTTTTGATTAAACTCGAAATTAATTGGCCAGCAAGTGTTCCATTCGATTTGTCGGAGTTTATGGCGATAACGACTGCATCTTTAATGCGTAACCGGCGGTCGCCGGCTTCGTCGGCGAGCGTCGGAGACGAGATGTCGTCTTTGGTCTTCTTCGTACTACTATTACTAAACACAAGTTCTTCATTCGATGCCGTCGTGGCACCCCAGAACAAAGCTTCTAGCACGTCCGCGTACGCTTTCTTCTTCGCGTTCCCGCACCCATTTTTCGAGAATTCAGGAAACTGGAGGTACGCCGAAGCGCACGCGATGGATAGCACGACCCCATCGTGGTCTTTCGCTTTACACGTAAACGATCGGAGTCCGGATACGAGTGTATCACGAAGAATATCGCATAATTCGCTCCCTAATATTTCTTCTACGGAACTATTTGATGACGACGAAGAGGAGGAGGCGAGCGCGGCATCGAGGGCACCACCAATCGTTGTAGTGATTAAAACCATCGCAATCGAACGCCAGTCCGGCATGTTATCCCTGTTCGTGTTATTATCTGTGTTCGCATCTTCTTCGTCTCGAATGGCATCTAATAACTTTTTCAGTTTCTCGCTCGTGGCAACCTTCGCTGCGTCTACGTTCGCCGCTGCGGCAGCGCCGAGACACCGTCCCGCGACAGCCGCTGCAACTCTCGCCGCAGTTTCAATCTCATCGCTTTCTGGGGGGGCTTGGTGTTGCGTTTTGCCGCACCCTCCCCCGCAACACCCGCTGCTTTCGTCTTCGTTTTCTTTTTCTCCGTCTACTTCCATCGCGTGCTCTTCCTTTTCTTCTTTACTATTCAATTCCATCATCATTGACGTGTCCTTATGTAGCTCCATTTTGTGCGCTTTATACGCCTTAAACGCTTGTTCACACGCTTTCACACTCTGGTCTTCTAACGCTAGTTTTAAAATCTTTTTGGAAAACGTCGAGTCCCCGTTTGCGAACAACCTCGCCGTCGCTCTTCGCACCGGTTTCGACCACTCTAAATCTCTCGGAGAAATAACGCATAAACGTAACCTGGACCAAACGTTTGCACATATTTCGTCCGTTGCAATGTCATCATCCGGCCAATTCGCACCCATCGTTTCGAGACAATCGATGGCATCCGCGCATGCCTCTCCCGAGACCGCGGTAGCGACGCCTTCGTCTTCGCCACTACTCACCACGCTTTCCAACACGTGCGGAATCGCAAAGGGTGCGTAACAGTTCGTCGCGGTCATCGCGGCTTTCAGTTCACTCGCTAATTCTTCCCTTGTAATTTTCACGCTATCGTTCTGCGGCGGTTTAAAAGAGATGGGAAAATACGCCGCGACGATGTCGTAGACTTCCTCACAGTTGGCCACGAACACTTGCGCGGTCGTGGTGTTGGTCGCGACGACATCTTCTTCTCCTTCGGCCTCGTTGAACGCTTTCGGTAACTCCTGCCACAACCGACACAGCGCCAATACGTTTCTTGGATCCCTCTCTCCATCGCAATTCGCCACGATACTCTCCAACCTCCCGACTGCCTTCTTCCTTTTTTCGTCTTCTTCTTTCGCGTTGCTGGCGTTCTCCTCCTCCTCCTCCTCCTCGAAGTCGCCGCCGAGCACCATCGCCCTCGGAAACTCCCTCAACACCTCCTCCACAACCGCGTAGAATCTCTGTCGATCTCCGTGCGCTAAGCTCGGCGCGTGGACGTGCTCGAATAGTTCTTTAATCGCGTTATCGATGCATTGGTTCACCATCGTCGCCGAAAAATGTTTTCCTCCGTTTTTCCTTTGTCTCTCTCGTCTTCTCAATGTTTGTGTTTGCGGACCAAAGCCATCATCATCATCATCATCATCATCATCGTCAACGTCCATTTTTGTCGTCGTCGTTGTCCTCGTCGCTCTTTTCGTCATTCTCAAACTGTGCAGCATGCCATCCAACCCGTGTTTGAGCGTGCACAACTCTCTCAACTTCGCGGCGAAAAATTGCGTCAAGAGCAAGCTTTCGTTGAGTCCTTTTTGTCGTCGCTGTTGTCGAGCGTCGTCGTCGTCCTCCTCCTCCTCCTCCTCTTCCTCGTTCTTCATGCCACTCATCGTTCGCGCGCACATCGCCAGCAGCGCCGTCGCCGATGCTCGGACGCCGTCGTCGTCCGACGTGAGCGTCGAATCCATCTTTTGCAAGAGCGAGACGAGCGGCGTTTTTCTCGATTGGATTCCGGAGAGAATGGCAGTCGTCGCAGAAGAAGAAGAAGAAGAAGAAGCGCGGTGTTGTGCGGCGTCCGACGACAACGACGACCGAGGAAGAGAACGCCCGCTCTCGTCCGAAGACACGGCTCGAAACACCAAGGCTTGGAGGAGATTTTGGTCGTCGTCGTCGGCATCGTTCATTCCGGTGTCGGCGCTCATACCTAAAACGAACTTCTCAATGGATGTGAGGGAATTTGGGGAGGAGGGAGTCTTTGAGGAGGATGCGTTTTTTATGGTTGTACAGGTGTCTTCGAGTACTACTCCGACTACTATGATATGGTACACACGAAAGCGAGCGAACGCTGCAGGACGTTACGGCGGACAAAAAATCTGCTCTGCTCTTCTTCTTCTTCTATTTTCTCTACTACCGCGTGATCTCACACGAACTTCCCGGTTTCGTCGTCTCGGTCGATTATTTTGTAATCGCTCAAATGTCTCCCGTTTTTCCTATGCGCGTCGGCGGTGATTTTAAAATATGCAAACGTCCCCAACGCAGCTACGACACACAGCGCGACTACGTGCCACATCCACCTCTGTATGCACTTTTCGTATCCCATCCTCCGGAGTTTCCTCTCTGAACTTTCCATGTCCCGTTCCATGCTCGCGGCGGCGGCGCGCGCGGACAAGAGTCGATGTTTCTGTTGCGAGAGCGACTTTAAAATCGTCTCGCCGGCGTCGTCCGTTTCGCTGGCGGTTGTGTGCGCGCGTTCTAACGTTTCCGAGAGGGTATCGGCGTTGGAGACGGAATTTACGAGCGCATCTCTTCGGAGCTCTTCGTTGAGCACCGCGAAAGAGTTTCTTCCTCCTCCTCCTCCTCCTCCTCCTCCTCTGGATTCGACATCAAAATTTCCTCGAGACGACTTTGATTTCAGCAACTTTTGCGCGCGCGTGTGCGAGAGAGAGAGAGAGAGAGACGCAAAGTCAGTTGTTTGGACGACGGACCAAAAGGGACCACGCCGAAAAGACGAGGACGAGCGTGCGAACGAACAGATGCTAAAAAAAAGCGACTCTTTTCATCACGCGATGATGAAATCTCCTCCGCGGTCTCGACAACACACAAGGAAGATTTTCATCCGAGAGACATTGAAGGAAAAAGAAGAACACAACACCAACACCAATCGATATATATATGTGTGTGTGTGTGTGTGTTTTAAAAAAAAGCGCGCGTCGTACCGGTGCGGTCTCCTCTTCTTCTCCTCGCATTCTTTTCTGTCGTCGTTCTTTGTCGTCGTTTACGTCGTCGTCGATCTCTTCTCGAATACTCTTAATACGTTCACCAATGATGATGACTGACGGATGCAAAGTGTGAAGTGTTTTCGTGTCTTCCTCCAAAAAGAGGCGCTCTCCCATTCGTAGAAAACCCGGTCCCCAATTTTTTTTTTTTTTTTTTGGGAGTGATATA
>MDSZ01076154.1_pt1 | contig 23617 bp, 25 predicted proteins | sample 811201 | NCBI WGS metagenome assembly MDSZ01 (sample SAMN05326647, study PRJNA326480) | marine metagenome | isolation source: seawater | place: Indian Ocean: North | collected 2010
AAATTCAAGATGATTTTAAGGTCATTAGTACAATTTTAAGTTCAGCAAAAAAAATAAAAAGTAAAAAAATTCAAATTAAAGTTGGAGATATAAATTTATTTAAAAGTTTAATAAATGATCTTGATATGCCCGAAAGATGGAAGTTGAGATTAACCAGACATTTTTGGAGACCAAGTTATTTTGAAGAACTTTTAAAAAGGTTAGAGAAAAACACAGATATTGATGCAGTTTCATTTGATGCCGACAAAAAAAAATTTTATCAAATGAAAAGATTAGATCAAGACAAAGTAGTTGCTGGAAGATCAATATCAGAAATTTTAAGACGATTTGATAGAAAGATAAAAGACCCAAGATCTTTTACTAATGGAAAAAAGATTGTTAAAATTATTAGATCTTTTTTGAAAATTAATTGCAAACTTTCAGAGATTGAAAAAGAATTATCAGGATTTGCTAAAAAAAATAAGTTAAAAAAAAATATTTTCAAAGACTTTAAATCTATTCGAAATTTAAAAAAACTTAAACAAGATGTACACTTTATTGCAAATTTTGGAAGAGATGTAGAGTATTATACTGGAATAGTATTTGAAGTATTTTCAGGGAATAAAGAAATTGCAAGAGGTGGACGATACGACGATTTGCTTAAAAGTTTGGGTGCAAAAAAAAATATCCCAGCTGTAGGCGCGGCAATTAACTTGAAAAATATATGAATGATTTAATTACAATAGGTTTACCGAGTAAGGGCCGATTAAAGGATAAAGCAATATCTTTTTTTAATGATAATGGTCTTCAAATTTTACAAAGTGAAAAAGAGAGAAATTATTTTGGCTCGATTTTAAACAAGTCTTATATAAAGATTATTTTCCTTCACGCAAAAGAGATCATTCAAAGATTAGGAGATGGCACGTTAGATATAGGAGTATCTGGGTTAGATCTTCTAGATGAGTCAGACAAAAAATTAAGGGAAAAAATTAATATTTATCGCAAGCTCGATTTTGGTAACGCTAATTTAGTTGTAGCTGTGCCAGATGATTGGATAGATGTACAGACAATTGCAGATCTTGAAGAAGTAGCATTTGATTTGAAATCTAAAAGAAATAGTAGACTAAGGGTAGCAACAAAATATCCAAATTTAACTAATGATTTTTTAATTTCTAAAGGGGTTACTCAATATAAGCTAATACGGAGTCTTGGAGCTACAGAGACCTATCCATTCATTGGTTCTTCTGAAATAATTACAGATATTACGTCTACCGGGAAAACTTTAGCAGATAATAATTTAAGAGTTTTGAAAGATGGATTAATTCTAAAATCAACTGCATGTTTATTCACTATAAAAAAAAAGGCTGCAAAGTTGCAGCCTTTTTTAAATTCTTTCAAAAAGTGAAATTACATTCCCATTCCACCCATACCACCCATTCCACCCATACCACCTCCCATCGGTGGCATCGCTGGAGTGGCATCTTTTTCTTCAGGTTTATCAGCAACCATTGCTTCTGTAGTGATTAATAAACCAGCTATTGATGCCGCGTCTTGTAATGCTGATCTTACGACTTTTGTTGGATCTATAATACCTTTTGCAAACATATCTACATATTCTTCATTTTGTGCGTCGTAGCCTTGAGTTAATTTTTTTCCCTCTAGTAATTTTCCTACAACGACTGAACCGTCTACCCCTGCATTTGCAGTGATTTGTCTTATTGGTGCTTGAAGAGCTTTTTTAACAATATCTACTCCAGCTTTTTGATCGTCGCCTTTTACCTTTAAACTACTTAAGTCTTGAGCAGCATAAAGTAATGCACAGCCACCTCCAATAACTACTCCTTCCTCAACAGCGGCTCTAGTTGCATTCAATGCGTCTTCTACCCTGTCTTTTCTTTCTTTTACTTCGACTTCTGTAGCACCTCCTACTTTGATTACGGCTACTCCACCTGCAAGTTTCGCTAATCTTTCTTGTAGCTTTTCTTTATCATAATCAGAAGTTGTTTCATTTATTTCAGATCTTATCTGATTACATCTTGCTTCAATATCAGCTTTTTTTCCTTCACCTGCAACTAAGGTACTATTTTCTTTATCTATTTTTACTTTTTTACAAGATCCTAAGTCATTAATTTTTACATTTTCTAACTTCAAACCAATGTCTTCTGATATAACTTGTCCGCCTGTTAAAATTGCAATATCTTCCAACATTGCTTTTCTTCTATCACCAAACCCTGGGGCTTTAACCGCAACCACTTTTAAACCACCTCTAAGTTTGTTAACAACTAACGTTGCAAGCGCTTCTCCTTCAACATCTTCTGAAATTATCATCAATGGTCTGTTTGCTTGAACCACTGACTCTAGCAAAGGAACCATGGGCTGAAGATTAGTAAGTTTTTTTTCAACCAGTAAAACTAGAGGATTGTCAAGTTCAGTGGTCATCTTTTCAGCGTTAGTGACAAAGTATGGTGATAAATAACCTCTATCAAACTGCATTCCTTCTACGACATCTAATTCTGTTTCGACACCTTTTGCTTCTTCAACAGTAATTACTCCTTCGTTACCTACTTTTTGCATGGCTTTTGAAATCATATCACCTATAGATTTCTCACCATTTGCAGATATTGTACCAACTTGCGCAACTTCCTCATTAGCCTTAACTTTTTTTGAGGTAGTTTTTAATTTCTCTATTACACTTTCTACAGCTTTGTCTATTCCTCTTTTAATATCCATTGGATTCATACCAGCTGTTACATATTTTAAACCTTCATTTACAATTGATTGAGCTAAAATAGTTGCAGTAGTCGTTCCATCACCAGCGTTGTCATTTGTCTTACTAGCAACTTCTTTGACCATTTGAGCACCCATGTTTTCGAATTTATCATCAAGTTCAATTTCTTTTGCTACTGATACGCCATCTTTAGTAATTTTGGGAGCCCCATAAGATTTGTCCATTACCACATTTCGTCCTTTGGGACCTAATGTGACTTTGACCGCATTAGCTAAAGTATTTACTCCCTTCAACATTTGTGATCTAGCTTCCGTGTTAAATTTTATTACTTTTGCCATTATATTCTCCTATATGTATTTTATTTATTTTTTTCCTTTAGAAACTCCCATTATGTCTGCTTCTTTCATAATGCTATACTCTTTGCCATCAATTTTGACTTCAGTTCCTGACCATTTGCCGAAAAGTACTATATCACCAACTTTAACATCCATTGGGGTTATTTTTCCTGAATCGTTCTTCGCACCTGGTCCAACGGCAACAACCTCTCCTTCTTGAGGTTTTTCTTTAGCCGTGTCTGGGATGATTATTCCACCTGCTGTCTTTTCTTCACTTTCTAATACCTTAATTAGTACGCGATCGTGTAGAGGTCTAAATTTCATATTTATTTCTCCTATAAATTTTTATGTACGCCTGATATGGTGTGTTTTACGAAAATTTCAAGGGCATTTTTTACTAAAAAATAGGCTAATTTACTATGTTTTAAGCGCTAAATTCTGTTAAATTCTATCAGGACATAAAAAATTGAAAAAATTAGATCATCTTTCGAAAATTTATAATAATTACGATACATTTGTAATAGATTTATGGGGCGTAATCCATGACGGTATTAGCTTAAACCACAACGCTATCAATGTAACTGATAAATTATTTCAAAATTCAAAAAAAGTTGTATTTTTATCAAACGCACCAAGACCATCTGAAAATGTCAGAAATTTTTTAAGAAAAATGAATATGAGAGAAGAATATTTAAAACATATTATAACTTCGGGAGAGGCAGCAATGCATGCCATTAATCAAAACATGTTTGGAAAAAAATTTTTCCATTTAGGGCCAGCAAGAGATGAGTCTGTATTTAACAAAGTTAAAAATAATAAAAGTGAATTAGATAAAAGTGATTTCATATTATGCACAGGACTTTTTGACGAAAAAGAAAATGATTTAGGGTTTTATAAAAAATTCCTCAAAGGTCAAACATCAAAGAAAATGATTTGTACCAATCCAGATTTAATAGTTCATAGAGGACAAATAGAGGAATATTGTGCAGGTTCTATTGCAAAAGTTTTTGAAACTATAGGCGGGAAGGTAGTGTACTTCGGAAAACCTCATAAAGAAATTTATAAGATGTGTTTCAGCGAAAAAGAAAAAGTACTGGCCATAGGCGATAATTTAAGAACTGATATAAAGGGGGCAAACAATCTCAAAATTGACTCAATATTTATTTCAAATGGAGTACATAGAAAAGAGTTTAAAAATGAAAATGAGCTAGATGATCTTTTAAAAAAGTATAAAGTAAAAACAAACTACTTCCAAACAGAATTAAATTGGTGAAATGAAAATATATAATAATCTTAAAATTGATAATAAGCATAAAAATTCGGTTGTTGCGATAGGAAATTTTGATGGAGTTCATAAAGGTCATCAAAAGGTAATTAACCAAGCAAAAAAAAAAGCAATCAAAGAAGGTTTGCCCTTTGGAATTGTTACTTTCGAGCCAGTTCCAGTCATGTTTTTTAACAAAAAAATCAAAAATCACAGAATAAATTCTACAAAACAAAAAAAATTTTTTTTAGAGAAATATAAACTTAATTTTTTAATTGTTATAAAATTTAGTAAATTATTCTCTAAATTAAAAGCTAATGATTTTATAAAAAAGATAATTTATGAAAAAATAAGATCTAAATATATATTTGTTAGTAAAAATTTTAAATTTGGAAGAAACAGAAAAGGAAATATAATTACTTTAAAACAACAAGAAAAGTTTTTTGGATATAAGACTATAATTACGAGTCCATTAAAAAAAACTAATAAAATTGTTTCCTCAACGTTGATAAGAAACAAAATATCTTATGGAAAAATAAAAGAGGTCAACTCTTTACTCGGACGATCCTGGAGCATTGAAGGAAAAGTAATTAAAGGTAAAAAAAGAGGTAGGAAAATTGGTTTTCCAACATGTAATATAAAATTGGCAAATTATGTTGTTCCAAAACTTGGCGTCTATTCAGTTATTGCACAATCTAATAAATTCAAAAAAAAAGGTATAGCAAATATTGGTTTACGACCTACTTTTAATGGTCAAAATTTACTATTAGAGGTAAATATATTTGGAATAAATGAAAATTTATATAATAAGTTACTTATAGTAAATTTTTTAAAATTTTTAAGACCAGAAAAAAAATTTAAAAACATTACAGAATTAAAAAAACAAATAAAAATTGATGTAAAAAGAGCAAAACAAAATGTCTAAAGATAATCTACTTTTACCAAAAACTGCATTCTCAATGAAAGCAAGCCTACCGATCAAGGAACCATTAATTTTAGAAAAATGGGAAAAAAGTAAAATATTTGAGAAACTAAGAAAAAATTCTAAAGGTAAAGAAAAATTTATACTTCATGATGGACCACCTTATGCAAACGGTCACATTCATATGGGAACCGCTCTTAATAAAATATTAAAAGATATAATAACTCGCTTTCATCAAATGGATGGCAAAGATTCTGTATACGTACCTGGTTGGGATTGTCATGGCTTACCTATTGAATGGAAAATTGAAGAGCAATATAAAAAGAAAAAAAAGAATAAGGATGAGATACCGATAAAAGATTTTAGGCAAGAATGCAGAGAGTTTGCCAAAGAATGGATACAGGTTCACATAAAAGAATTTAAAAGATTAGGGGTTGTAGGTGATTTTGAAAATTATTACTCCACGATGAGTTTTGAGGCCGAAGCTCAAATTGTAAGAGAGCTCGGAAAATTTCTTTTAGACGGAAGTTTGTATCAAGGTTTTAAACCAGTTTTGTGGTCTACAGTTGAAAAGACTGCCCTAGCAGATGCAGAAGTGGAATACAAAGATCATACATCGAATACTATATTTGTGTCCTTCAAAATTAAAAAGACTAAAAAGAAGATATTAAATAATGCTAATATAATTATCTGGACAACGACACCGTGGACTATACCAGCCAATAAAGCTCTAGCTTTTAACAAAAATATAGATTACTCTTTAGTTAAGATTTCATCTTTAGAATTTTTTAAAGATGAAAAAATTGTTGTTGCAAGCAATTTAGTAGACTCAGTGGTAAAGTCTTGCGGGATTAAAAGTTTTGAAATTTTAGAAAATTTTAAAGGATTAGAACTGGATGGTACAGTTTGTAACCATCCATTTTTGGAGTTAAAATTTGATTACGATATCCCCATGCTCGAGGCTGATTTTGTTGATCTTGAGCAGGGCACTGGAATAGTTCATTGTGCCCCTAGTCATGGCCCGGACGATTTCAATTTATGTTTAAAAAATAATATTCCATCAAGCTATACAGTAGACAGTGCTGGACTATACACAGATGAAGTTCCTTTTTTTACAAACACTCACATTTTTAAGGCAGATAAAATAGTTATAGAAAAACTGAAAGAGCAAAAAAAACTTTTAAAAGACGATAAACTTAACCATAGTTATCCTCACTCATGGAGATCAAAAGCTCCTCTAATCTACAGAGCTACACCGCAGTGGTTTATTTCCATGGAAAAAAATTCTTTAAGAAATAAGGCTGTAAAAGCGATTAACGATACAAAATTTTTTCCAGAAAAAGGAAAGGAAAGATTGCTTTCAATGATAGAAGCTAGACCAGATTGGTGTGTCTCTAGACAAAGAGTCTGGGGTGTTCCATTGCCGATATTTATAAACAAAAAAACAAAAGAACCTCTTAAAGATGTAAAAGTAATCGAGAGAATTGCCGAAATTTACGAAAAAGAGGGATCAGATTGCTGGTTTACAGATGACCCAAAAAAATTTCTTGGAGATGACTATAACTCAGAAGACTATCAAAAATTAAGTGACATTGTTGAAGTTTGGTTTGATAGCGGCTCTACTCACAGTTTTGTATTAGAGAAAAGGAAAGATCTTAAATGGCCTGCAGATATGTATTTAGAAGGCTCCGATCAACATCGTGGCTGGTTCCACTCTTCTCTACTTGAATCTTGTGGAACTAGAGGCAGAGCTCCCTTTGAAAGCATATTATCTCATGGATTTGTTGTTGATGGAAAAGGTTTAAAAATGTCAAAATCATCTGGCAATGTTATCTCTCCTGAAGATATATTGAAAAATTATGGCGCGGATATATTGAGAGCGTGGGTTGCCTCTTCAGATTATGCCGAAGATCTTAGAATAGATAAAAACATTCTTGCTCAACATGCAGAATCTTACAGAAAAATAAGAAATACTTTCAGATTTATATTAGGAAATTTAAATGACAATTATCAAAAACAATCTTTTAAGTCATTAGAAATTAAAAAATTTAATGAATTAGAACAATATATTTTACACAAAATTTATACATTAGATTTATTAAATAAAGATAATTTTAAAAACTATAATTTTCATAAACTTTACAAGGAACTACTAAACTTTTGCACCTTGGATCTTTCTTCTTTTTATTTTGACATAAGAAAAGATGTATTATATTGCGATGCCCTTCAGTCAAAAAAAAGAAAAGAGTGCGTGATAGTTTTAAATATATTGCTTGAATGCTTGTTAAAATGGTTTGCACCAATTTTAGTTTTCACAACAGACGAAATATACAGTTTAGTTTCAAAAGATAAACAAAATATTCATGAAAATCTTTTCCCAGAAATTCCAAAAAGCTGGAAGAATGAATCTTTAAATGAAAAATGGAAACAATTATTTAAGATTAAACAAGAAGCAAATATTGCTATTGAAGAAAAAAGAACTAATAAAGAAATTGGATCGAGTTTGGAGGCGGAAATAAAAATTATAGCAAATGAAAATAATTTTAATTTACTTGATGGTTTAGATCTTCCAGAATATTTTATTACTTCAAAGGCTCAAAAAGTAAAAAGCACAAAAAAAGATGAGCTAGTAATAGAGGTAAAGAAAGCAGTTGGAAATAAATGTCCAAGATGCTGGAAAATTCTGAGTACAAAATGTTCTAGATGCGAAGAAGTAATTTCTAGGATGAAATAAAATGAAATTCTTAAACCAATTTAGTCAAAAAATTTTTTTAATTTTCTTTCAAAAAAATAATTTAATTTGTTTCTTTTTAATTTTATTTCTCTTTTTCTTAGATAGGATTGTAAAATATAAAATTTTAAATATTTCTGAAAATGATAGTAGAATTTATATAAATGATTTTATCAATATCGATTTAGTGTGGAATACAGGAATAGGTTTTGGTCTTTTGAGTTCAAATTCAAACATAATTTACAATTCTATAAGTTTTATAATTGCATTAGTTATATTTTTTTTGATTTACCTAATTTTAAAGTCAAAAATGGTTGATAAAATTTTATTTTCTATAGTTTTGGGAGGAGCACTAGGTAACTTTTACGATAGATTAATATTTTTTGCAGTTCCGGACTTTATAGATCTTCATTACCAAAATTTTCACTGGTTTACTTTTAATATCGCAGATATATTCATTACTGTTGGTATATTAATGATAATTATTAAAGATCTTTTTTTTAAAAAAATATGAAATATAAAGTTACATCATTATTGATATTTTTATTTTTGTTAAGTTCCTGCGGAGGATTCTCTGAAGCCGGAAAAGTTCTTAGAAATGAAAAAATTACTAACACTGATGAGTTTCTTATAAAAAAAAGGGAACCACTCTCTTTGCCTCCAGATTTTGACAAATTACCTGAACCAGGTTCGATAAAAAATAAAGATAAAAAAGAGAAAAAAATATCTGAGATAATAAATATTGAAGAAGAGAGTTCTTCCTCAAATAAATCAACTACAGTGGAAGAGTCAATTTTAGAGAAAATAAGGAAGTGAAAAAAAGTAATAAAATTATTTATCAGGATTTTATACCAAGAGACAAACTTAACTCTAAAGGTCGTAAAAAAATCGAAAAATTAATTAAAAGAATAAATAAAGATTTGGATATATCAGATAATTTTTTTCATTCTTTAAGTAAAAAATTCAAATTTAATTTTGTAAATCACGAATTACAGAAATATAAAAAATTTAAGAATGTTTTTATAATTGGAATGGGAGGGTCAATTTTAGGCTCTGAGGCAATTTATAGATTTTTAAATGAAAAAATAAAGAAAAAATTTATTTTTGTAGATAATATTGATGAAATTAAATTGAAAAAAATAAATAATAAATATAATTTTAATAACTCTTTATTTATCATTATCTCAAAATCGGGCAGTACAATTGAAACTATTTCTAATAGTTTAGCTATGCACGTATTAAAAAAAAATAAAAGAAATGTGATTGTAATTACTGAAAAAAATAATCCCTTATATTTAACAGCGAAGAAAATGAAATTACATGTAGTTGAACATAAAGATTACATCGGAGGTAGATACTCAGTTTTATCAGAGGTAGGAATGGTGCCATCGATGTTAATGGGCTTAAACATAAAAAAAATTAGAAAAAATTTACTTTTTCCTCTTAGAAAAAGAAATATTTCGATTCTGATTAGAAATATTTACAGATTGTCTGCCTTTTTAAAAAATAAAAAAATAAATAGTTTAATTTTTTGCAACTTTGTCCCTGAATTAGATAAATTTTTAAATTGGTGTCAGCAATTAATTGCAGAAAGTTTAGGAAAAAAAAAAATGGGTTTATTGCCGTTTATATCAAATTTTCCTAAAGACAACCATAGCCTATTACAACTTTATCTAGATGGACCAAAAGATAAAATATTTTATATTTTTGATATAAAAGACAAAAATGGTATTAATAATCTTATCAATCCAAAAATTTTTGGAAATGAATTTCATTACTTAAAAAAAACAAATTTAGCAAAAATCAAAAACGCCCAAAAAAAAGCTTTTATATCGATACTTAAACGAAAAAAAATTCCTTTTAGGGAAATTATCATTCAGGACAAATCTGAGGAGTCAATAGGTGAACTATTCGCTTTATTTATGCTAGAAACAGTATTGGTCGGTAAAAATAATAATATTAACCCATTCAATCAACCTGCTGTCGAAGAATTAAAAAAAAATACGAAAAAATTTTTATTTTAAAAAAAAACCAAAAATAATTTTGGATCTTCCATAATTCTTTATTATTATTGGTTTTAAGATTTCTTCATAATTATCTTCTGATTTTTCTTCTCTATGAATTATTACTAAATGTTCACGCTTATAAATTTTCTTATCTTTTATATTTTGTAATTGGATTAAATAATCTTTATCTTTAAATGGAGGGTCAAAAAAAATTATCTCAAATTTTTCAGCATCCATCTTTTTTAAACAATTTTCTATTTTATCATTAATTGTTATTGTTTGCTTTTGAATTCTCAAATTTTTCAAGTTTTCATTTAACTTTTGACATGCATTCAAATCCTGATCTACAAAATAAACTTTTTTAGCGCCACGAGATATGCATTCAATGCCGAATGAACCAACACCAGAATAAAGGTCAAGTATATGAGAATTTTCTATTTTAACATTTGTTAACTTGGAATGAGAAATAATATTAAATATATTTTCTTTTACAGAGTCTTTTAAAGGTCGAGTAATTTTTGATCTTGTAAAATTTAAAAGTTTACCTTTAAGACTTCCACTTATAACTCTCATTTTTGTTTAATTACTCTCCACCCAATATCTCTTCTATAAAAACCATCTTTCCACTTTATGTTTTGTAAAGTTTTTATTATTTTTTTTCTTACCTTTAAAAATTTATGTCCAATAGCAGTTATATTTAAAACTCTACCACCGTTTGAAACAAAATCATCATCTCTAATTTTTGTTCCAGCATGATAAATGAAAATATCTTTTTTTTGTTTGATGTCTTTTAAACCTTTTATTAATTTATTTTTTTTATATTTCTTTGGATATCCTTTCGAACAAAGGACTATAGTCATACATTTAGTTTTCTTCCATTTAATTTTTTTTGTATTCATTTTATTTTTTAATGATTGAATGAAAATTTTTACTAAATCAGAATTAAGCCTGGGTATTATAACTTGGCACTCTGGATCTCCCATCCTAATATTATACTCAATTAAATATGGTTCATTTTTTACTATCATTAAACCTACATACAAAAAACCCGTATAAGGTTGTCCTTTCTCTTTTAAAGCTGAAAGTGTGGGTTTGACAATTCTATTTAAAATTTTTTTTTCAAGTTTTTTATTAATTATAGGAGCAGGTGAATAAGCACCCATTCCTCCAGTATTTAAACCTTTATCTTTTTCACCCACGCGTTTATGGTCTTGAGCTGAACCAAAAAATTTAAAATTTTTTTTATCCACTATTAAAAAATAACTTACTTCCTCTCCACATAAGTACTCTTCTAATATAATTTTATTTGATGATTTAAATTTTCCTAGAAATATTTCCTTAGAAATTTGTAAAACTTCTTTTCTTGATTTACAAATACTTACCCCTTTACCAGCAGCTAATCCATCAGCCTTAACAACAACAGGAAGATTATTCTTTTTTAAAAAATCTTTAACATCTTTTTCGTTATTACATATTTTGAAATCAGCTGTTGGTATTCGTTTTTTTTTGCAAATTAATTTCATGAAAGATTTTGATCCTTCCAATTTTGCTGCGTATTTATTTGGACCAAAGACTTTTATTTTATTTTTTTTTAAAAAATCAACTATACCTTTAACAAGCGGTTCCTCAGGCCCAACAATTACCAAGTCAATTTTATGGTACTTTAAAATTTTTAAAAGTTTTTGAAAATTAAGAAAATCAATATCAATATTTTGAGCTATTTTTGAAGTTCCTGCATTTCCTGGAATACAAATTATTTTTTTTGTTAAGGATGATTCATTTATTTTTTGACATAAAGCGTGTTCTCTACCACCACTTCCTATTAATGCAATATTCATATGAGAAAATATACTATATATAATTTATAGATTATGAAAAAAAAAGCTAAACTAAAATATAAACACAACTCTTTTGATGTATTGGAAGAAGGAAACTATGTTATTTGTGCGGTTTCAGGAAAAGAAATAACATTAAAAAATTTAAATTACTGGAATGTAGATTTGCAAGAAGCATATTTTTCACCAGTTGAAGTAGACAAACGTTACAAACAGTTAAAACTTAAAACTTAATATAATATTTATTTCCATCTATCGTGGGTCCAGATCCATTGATGTGGATTTTGTAATATCATTTTTTCAATAGTTTGATTTATTTTTTTAGTTATTTCAATCTTGTTTCCGATTTTGTTTGCAGAAATTGGAGCCAAAACTTTCATATGAAAATTTGAGACATTTTTTCTTTCCAAAAAAATCGGAACAATTTGTAAATTATATTTTAATGCTAATTGGGCAGGCAAGGTAGTTGTGTATGAGTCAGCACTAAAAAACTTTACTTTTTCACCTTCACTAACCCTCTGATCAACCATCAATGCAACGTTAAATTTTTTTTGGATATAGTCCATAGTTTCTCTAACACCGCTTCTTCCTTTTTTGATCTGATTGTTGCAAACATATTTTCTTCTTAAATATTCCATTAACGGGTTAATAAAAATGTTATTTAGAGGTCTATAAATTGTCGCCAGATTAATTTTTCTTCTAGTTAATTCCATTGACATAAGCTCAAAATTAGCAAAATGACCAGAAACAAATATAACCTGTTTTTTTTTATTTGAGATATCTTCTAAAATTTCTTCTCCTTCAATTGTCATGTGGGATGAGTTATTCCTAAACTTTTTTAAAAAAATATATTCAATAAAAGTCATTCCGTAATTTGACCACATTTCTGAAATTATTTCGTTTCTTTGAATATCATTTATATTTGCTGAAAAAATTTTTAAATTTTTATTTACAATTTTCTGAGATTTAATTAACGGACCAATAATTTGAAATAATCTAGAAAAAAATTTTCTACTTAAGGTAATACCAATTATAATTGCAAATAAATAAAAAAAATAGATAATTACTGCTTCGAAAAAATATTTAATTATTTTAATCATTCTTATTTAAAATCAAATTTATAAATTGCTGTTTTCTATTAATTTTTAGTGAAATTTTTGCAAACTTAATATTGTCGTAACCCATTTCTTTTATTCGGCAATAATCTTTTTCAGTAGTAATTAGTTCTGCATTTTCTTTTTTAGCTTCTTTTAACATTTTTTCTATTTCAAATTTATTATATCGGTAATGGTCTGGAAAAGAAATTTTTTTGAAGATATCTATATTGTTTTCTAATAATAAGTCAAAAAAATTTTCTGGGTTACCTATACCCGCAAATGCAAAAATCTTTTTATTTATAAATTGATTAAAATTTTCTAATATATAATTTGAATAAAATATTTCGGTCTTACTCGAAATTTTTTTTATTTTACTTTCAAAATTTTCATTTTTTTCTCCATTAATTACTACTATCTTAGAATTTCTCACTGATTTTAAGCTTTCACGTAATGGCCCAGAAGGTAAAGTCATACCATTTCCAATTAGTTGTTTGCTATTAAAACATAATATATTTAAGTCTTTGTTTATTGTTGGATCCTGAAATCCGTCATCTAAGATAATTAATTTATGACCCGAATCCTCTGCTTTTTTAATTGCTACTGATCTTTTTTTATCTAAGAAAAGAGGCACAGATTCATTTTTGGCTAATTTGTACTCATCTTCGTGTTCTTTATAATATTTTCTAACAATTGCAGGATCTTTTTTATATTTTATTAATTCTTTAAAAATAAGAAGAGATAAAGGTGTTTTACCAGTTCCTCCTATATAGATATTACCTACACAAATTATAGGAATATTAAATTTTTTTTGTGTGTAAAGACTAGTTCTAATTTTGATTAAAAGTTGTAAAAAAAAAGAAAAAGGCAATAGCAATACTGAAAATAAATTATTTTTTTCCCAGAAAGCAGGTTTCTTCATATTCATAATCAAATGATTTTTATTAATTCATTATGTGTTTTTCTCAAAATATACTTTCCTAAATTATTAATAATTTTAATTTTCTTTATGTTTTTTTTCTTATTATCATTAAAATCGATATTTAAATTTTTAACCAATTGTTTTTCATCTTTCACTTTTTTCGATATTTTATATTTCTTTAATAAATCATAAATTTCTTTAAAATTATAAACGTATGGACCGTGATAAATTTTACAACCTAATTTTGCTGCCTCAATTGGATTTTGACCACCCTCTTTTTCAAGTCTTTTTAAAAAAGACTTCCCGATAAAAACACTTTTGCATAAACTTAAATACTTGGTTGTAAAACCATAGGAATTTATGATCAAAACTTCAGCACTAGAACTAAGCGGTTCACCACTATTTAGTATCTGACATTTAATTTTTAATTTTTTACAAATTAAACTAATATTTTTTGATCTCTGGACATGTCTCGGAATTAAAATTGTAACGACATTTTTATATATCTTTTTCAATTTTAAATGAGATTTTAAACAAATAATATCTTCACCTTCATGAGTACTTAATGCACACCAAATCTTGCTTTTTTTAAAAAAATTTTTTTTAATAGGTTTAAATTTAACTTGTGTTGTAAATTTAAGATTTCCAAAATATTTTATATTTTTAACTTCAAATTTTTTAAGGTATTTTATTGTTTCCTGACTTGATGAGATAAAAAGATTAAATGATTGAAAAATTTTCTTTGAAATATAAGGAAACAAAATCCATTTTGAAAAAGATTTTTTTGTTATTCTGCTATTTAACAAAACTAGAGGTTTATTCCTTTTTTTTATCTCTAAAATAAAATTAGGCCATATTTCTGAGTCAACAAAAATAATTAAATTTGGTGACCAACCGTCTAAGAAGTTATTTACAAGGCTCATCTTATCAATTGGAAAGAATCTGTGCATTACATTTTTTTTTAAAAACAAGTTTTTTTCTACCAACTTAGATGAACTTAATGTTACAGTTGTAATTAAAATTTGAAATTTATTATTCTTGTTAATTTTTTCAATAACAGGAATTATACTATTTAACTCTCCAATACTAGCTGCGTGAAACCAGATAAGTTTTTTTTGGTTATTTCTTTTAATATTAAAAAAGGAACTAAATAATTTTTCTTTATACCTTTCTTTGTCTTCTTTTTTAAAAATTGTTCTTAAAAATATAAAAATCACAAGAAAAGGAAAAAAAATATTTATAACGATACGGTAAACTAAAATCATTTATTTTAATTGATTTTTATAAAGATCCTTATACTCTTCGCTACTCTCAATTAGATTTTGGTGATCTCCGGAAGCAATTATTTTCCCACTTTTCAATACAAATATTTTATTTGAGTTGTGTATAGTTGAAAGTCTATGCGCAATTACTATAGTTGTTCTACCTTTAATTAAGTTGTTGATTGCATTTTGCACCACTCTCTCAGACAGCGCGTCTAAAGATGATGTAGCCTCATCTAATAAAATTATTTCTGACTTTTTAAGCATTGCTCTTGCTATGGATATTCTTTGTTTTTGACCTCCTGACAGTTTTACACCATTCTCTCCAACTATAGTCTCATACTTGTTTGGTAGTTTGTCTATAAATTCATCCGCTGCAGCAAATTTACAAGCTTCAACGATTTCTTCTTGAGTAGCAAAAGAATTTGCATACGCTATATTATTTTTTACTGTATCATCGAATAAGGTCACGTCTTGGCTCACTAAAGATATCTTGTTTCTTAATGAATTTAAATTAATACGTTGAATATTTTGACCATCTATCAAAATTTCTCCCTCTTGAGGATCATAAAATCTTGGTATTAAATTTATAATAGTACTTTTACCAGCACCGCTTTGACCGACTAGAGCTGTTATTTTACCACCCTCAATTTCTAGATTAAGATTAGTGACTGCTCTTTCATTAGTTGTGTTGTACTTAAAACCAACATTATTAAAATTTATATTACAATTTTTAATAACCAAATCTGGTAAATTAATGTCATTTTTAATTAATATTGGTTTATCAATTACAGAAAATATTCTCTTAGAAGCTGCGGCACCCTGATAAGCTACCATATTTATCGTAGCAAGAGATCTTATTGGTTGATAGGCTAACATCATAGCAGCTAAGAAAGAAAAAAAATTATTTATTCCTAATTCTCCAGTATTAATTAGTTTTCCAGAATAAAAAATAAATCCAGCAATCATGAAACCAGTTAACGACTCCATTATAGGCGTAGCTCTAATCATTACGCTAGCGATTCTGATATTTTTATTTACTAATGCAGAAATAAAGTTTTTAACGTTTTTATTTTCGTTATCTTCCTTTTGAAAAATTCTAATCATTTTCGAAGCTCTAAAAATATCTGTTAAATAAGATGTTAAATTTCCTGATAACATGCTCGCTTGAGTTGTTGCTTTACCAACTTTTTTCCCCAAATTTTTAGCTAAACCACCAGCTAAGGGAATCATAAATATAGCAAAAAAAGCTAATTTCCAATTTTGATAAAACATAAGGCCAACTAAAAAGATAACAGAAAAACTGTCTTTCATTATGTTTAACACACCAACACTAACAAGTTGAGAAACTTGTCCAGAGTCATACATAATGTTCGATATGTATCTTCCAGAATGTCTAGAATCTAATGTTTGAATATCTGAAAATAATATTGACTCACCTACTTTTTTTTGTAACTCGCCAGCTATGGTCTGACCAACTATGCTGATATTAAGCCTTGCAAAATATAATGACAGACCTTTCACTGAAAAAGTAATTATTATTGCTAAAGGTATTAACCAAGCGAGTAATTGATCTTTTTCAATAAATATCTTTTTAACTGCTGGATCTAGCAACCACGCTATTGAAGAGGAGGTCCCAGCGACTAGTATTGATAAAAATAGACACAAAAAAATTCTTTTTAAATGAAACCTAACATACTCTTGATAAAGTCTTTTCAAATAAATTTTAAGTTCGTGTAAAGGCATCTTATTTAAGTAATATTGCTAAAAACATTAATAAACCTGAAAAATTATTTAATTTAAAAGCCCGAAGACAATCAAGCGGACTATTCTGCTTAAAGATTTTGATTTGAAAAACTAAACTTAAAAAAAACATGATTAGAATAATGCTTTCAAAATTGAATCCTATATCTTTTCCAAATAATAAAATTAAAAGCAAAAAAGTTATCAAATAACATAATCCAACAAATAATTTTATATTTCTCTTAAACTTAATAGCAGTTGATTTAATTCCAATAATTTCATCGTCAGCTACATCTTGAACTCCATAAATAGTGTCATATCCCAATGTCCAAAATATGGCTGATATATATAAGATGATTATTTCAAACGAAATGTAGTTATTTATTGAAGAGAAAGCCATTATAATTCCCCAATTAAAAGTAAGTCCTAAAAATAATTGAGGCCAATAAGTTACTCGTTTCATAAAAGGGTATAAAAAAGCTAAAATCATTGATCCCAAACCAAGATAAATTGTAAATAAATTAAATTGTATTAATATCAAAAATGCTGTTAAGCATAATAAAATTACATACAAAAAAGCTCTTGTAATCGAAATTTTATTTGAGGCAAGTGGCCTAATTTTTGTTCTTTGAACTTTCTTATCTAAATCTTTATCAACAATATCGTTTACAATACACCCTGCACTACGCATTAAAACTGAACCAATAAAAAACAATAAGAGAAAAAAATAATAACGAGAATCTAGTTCGGTGTTGTTGTAAGCATATGTTAATCCCCAAGAGCAAGGCCAAAATAAAAGCATGAAACCGATTGGCTTATTTAACCTAGTTAAATCTATAAAAGTATTTAATTGTTTCATGAAAATATGACTTGTAAATATCAAACACTAACTACATAATCAATTTGATTCGGTATGGATATAGATTACACTGTAGCAGCATTAATGTTTCCTGCAATTCCTTTGATGATGACCATGTATAGTAACAGGTTTCATACGTTAAGTGCTTTAATACGAAAAATTCATGATCAATATACTTTTGAAAAAAGAGTTCCTCCAGAGTGGGAAAATCAACTTCATGTTTTAAATAAAAGGACTAATTTGTTAAAATATGTGATGGGATTTGCTGCATTTGGATTCCTTTTTAATATGTCTACTGTTTTAATGCTATATTTGAATACAATTCAAATAGCTAGATTAAATTTTGCCGCGTGTTGTATATGTATGATAATTTCAATTTTTTTGTTTTTACAAGAAATTAGATTATCTAACCAAGCTTTAAAATTTCATTTAAGTGATATGGACTCAATGAAAAAAGATCTATAATTTATTTTTTTCTAACTGATTTTTTTTAAATAAAGAAATTCCATGATCAATTTTATTCTTATAAGACTCTTTAAAAGTTTCTAACTGCCATCCTTTCATTCTTCCAATAATTGTCCTTAGATTTTGTTTTTTCCAATTATCATCAGTAAAGTCACTCTTCCATTTTTTTTTTTCTTCATTGGTTCTAGCACAACCGTAACAGTAACCTGTTACTGGATCTGTTTTACATATACTAATACATGGAGATAAAATATTTTTGTTCATTAAGGGATAAGAATAGCAGGACCTGTAAGTCTTCTAGCTTCTAAATCTTCATGTGCTTGTTGTGCATCAGTAAGTTTATATTTTTTAGAAATTCTTATTTTTATTTTCCCAAATTTTACTTTTTCAAAAACCAAATCAGCTCCATTTTGAATTTCTTTTCTATTAGTAAAATATTGTGCTATAGAGGGCCTTGTTAAGTATAGACCTTTTGGTTGGATTTCTTTAGGTATGTTGACTGGATCTAGTGGTCCTGATGCATTTCCAAAACTAATCATCATTCCTCTTACTTTAAGACAAGCTAATGAGTTCTGAAATGTTTTTTTTCCAACGCCATCAAATACTGCAACAACTCCTTCATTTTTTGTTATCTTCATGACCTCTTTAACAAAATCTTGTTTAGTATAATTAATAACATGAGCATAACCATTTTCTTTTGCTATATTTATTTTTTCATCAGACCCAACTGTTCCTATTACATGTGCACCAATGCTATTTGCCCATTGAGCAAATATTTGACCAACGCCTCCAGCTGCGGCATGAAATAAAACTGTCTGACCAGCTTTAAGCAAAAAAGTTTTAGTAAGAAGATAATTTGTAGTTAAACCTTTTGTCATTAAAGTTGCTGCTATTTCATGAGAAATACCGTCAGGAACTTTGACAGCTATTTTTGCTGGAATAATTCTTTGCTGGGAATAAGCGCCTAAAGGGGTAGACGCATACGCAATGTTATCACCTTTATTGAAGTCTTTAACATTAGAGCCAACTTCATCAACTTTTCCTGCTCCTTCAAGACCGATACCACTAGGTAATTGGACAGGATATAATCCGGATCTATGATAAGTATCTATATAGTTAAGTCCAATAGCATAATTGGTTATTTTGATTTCATCTGGGCCAGGCGAGCCTATTTTTATATCTTGAATCTCTAAAACCTCAGGTCCTCCATTTTTTTTAATAATAATAGATTTTGGCATTTATTTTGAAAAGTACTTTAACTTTTAGTATTTAGCAAATGTTCCGTTATTATAATCTTGAATTGCCTCAAGTATCTCATTTTTTGTGTTCATTACAAATGGACCACCTCTAGCTATTGGTTCGCCGATTGGCTTTCCAGCTATAAATAAGAATTCACTTTTTTGAGTAGCTTTAATATAAAGATTTTTACCTCGCTCAAGTAAAATTAAATTTGAGTCTGATGTTTTATTATGATCTTTTTTTCCAACCTTTAACTCACCTTTCAATAAATATATAAAAGAGTTATGCCCTTCCGGGACATGGTATGTAAACTCTTTGTTTTCTTTTAAAATTACGTGAAAATAAATTGGTTCAATGTTGTGTTTTTTTTCAGGACCCTTAGCGTTTTCATATTTACCAGCAATAACCTTTACAATTTTTTCATCATCCCTGTGTTCTCCTAATTCATTACCTTTAATATAGAGATATTCAGGTTTATTCTTTTTCATCTTAGCCGGCATATTAATCCAAAGCTGAAAACCTAATAACTTTCCTTCTTTCATAACAGGCATTTCAGAGTGTATAATACCTCTTCCAGTTTTCATCCATTGCACATCTCCCGAAGCCATAATTCCTTTTGCTCCAGTACTATCCTGATGTTCGAATTCACCATCCAACATGTAAGTTACTGTTTCTATTCCTCTGTGAGGGTGTGGTGGAAATCCAGCGATATAATCATCTTTATTTTCAGAACCAAATTCATCGAGCATCAAAAATGGATCAATATAGTCTGCAGCTGGAGTACCTATACTTCTTTTTAGTTTTACTCCTGCACCGTCTGATGTGGTTTCAGCCTTTACAATTTTTTTAATTTCAATTTGAGACATATCCAATCATATTAAATTTAAACTATTTCAAGTAAATGCGATAAGTTGTCGATTTCTTTTGTTGGCTGATAATCAAGTATGTCAAATTGAGATTTATTTCTATTAACCCAAATAGAATTATAACCGTAATTTCCACCTCCAGACACGTCCCATGTGTTTGAACTTAAAAAAGTAATTTCGCTTGCTTTGACATTATATTTATTTATAGGAATTTCATATACTTTTATGTGAGGTTTATAAATTTTTACTTGTTCAATTGAAAAAAGATCATCAAATATATTTTCTAAATTATTACTTGTGACCAACTCATTTAAAAGAGCAGGAGTTCCGTTAGAGAGTATTGCTAACTTTAAATTTTTCTTTTTCAATTTTTCCAAAACTTTTTTAACTTCAGGAAAAGGAGATAAAATTTTATAGAGATCAAGTAGTTCATTTTTCATATTTTTATCGATATTGAAAACCCTCATTGATTTGTCCAAACTGTCTTCTGTGATTTGCCAAAAATCTTTGTGTCTTTTCATCAAGCTTCTAAGCCATGTATATTCAAGTTGAGTGGTTCTCCAAAAACTTGCAAAAGATTCCCATTTGTCTCCAATTTTACTTTTACATTTTTTTGCAGCTGAATTTACGTCAAATAATGTACCATAAGCATCAAACACTACAACTTTCGTATTCATATTTTACTTTATGTTGTGAGACCCGTCACAAAGTGGAGGATCTTTAGTTTGTTTACAAGAACAAAAAAAAACTTTTTTAGATTGATCAGCCTGATATTTAAATGGAATAAAATTTGTGCCCTTATGCGAACCATCACAGAAAGGTTGTTTAGAGCTTATTCCACAAGTGCACCAAAAGTAAGTTTTTCCCTCTAACACATCAATACCGATTGGTGATTCTCCAGCCCTTTTAGCTTTATTCATAATAATGTTCCTTTAAATTTTATAATTTTATTTATATTATTAAAAAGTTAATGAATATTAGATTATATCACCCTGACAGTATAGTGGAAAATACTACAAGACTATTATCCAAAGAACATATTCATTATACTGTAAACGTTTTAAGATTAAAAAGAGGATCAAAAATTAATTTTTTTAATAAAAATGGCGAATGGGTTAGTGAAATAATTTTTTTAGATAAAAGTAGGGTAGAAGTAAAATTTCTAGAAAAAATTAGACAAACCAGTAATTTGTTAAAAATTGAATTAGCTGTTTGTTTAGTGAAAAAAAATCCGATGGAGATAATAATGCAGAAAGCAACCGAACTTGGTGTTAATAAAATAATACCAATTGTTTCAGAAAGAACTGAAGTAAAAGAATTAAATTATAATAGAGCAAATAAGATTGTTGTAGAAGCTACCGAGCAATCAAACCGACTCTATCCCCCGGAGATATGCAAGATAGTTAAATTAAAAGATTTTGTAAAAAATTTAAATCCAACTACTAAACTATTATTTGCGGATGTAAATTCAAAAGACGTTTTAAAAACTGAAGATTTAAGAGATTGCAAATCTTATTGTATTTTAATCGGCCCGGAGGGTGATTTTTCATCCTCTGAGCGAGAAATTATCCTCAAAAATTCGACTGTAAAACCTTTTACAATATCTAAAAACATTCTTAGGTCGGATACTGCTGTAATAAGCGCGATTTCATTAGTAAATTTTATCAATAATTTTCATTAATTGTCGCATTAATTGAAATTGTTAAATAATCTAAAAACTGTATAAAAACTTATGATTAAAAAAATTGCCTACACACTATTGATTTTTTGGCCATCTTCGCTGTTAGCTAATCAACCGCAAGATTGGCAATTAGGATTTCAAAAATCTGCATCAAAAAGCATGAGTGATATCGTGTTGTTTCATGACTACATGTTGCTACCAATAATTACGGCGATAACTGCATTTGTTTTGTTCTTATTGCTTTATGTTTGTGTTAGGTATAGATCTTCTCGAAACAAAGTGCCTTCGACCACAAGCCATAATACTATGGTAGAAGTTATATGGACTTTAGTTCCATGTTTAATTTTGATTGTAATGGCTGTTCCGTCCTTCAAAGTATTATATTCTCAAGACGAGATCCCAAAAGCAGATGTTACGATTAAAGCAATTGGTTACCAGTGGTATTGGGGCTATGAATATCCTGATGAAAATATAATTTTTGACTCTTATATGATAGAAGAAAAAGATTTAAAAGAGGATCAACCAAGGTTATTAGCAGTAGATAATGCAGTTTATGTTCCAGTAAACAAAGTTGTGAAAGTAATGATTACCGCTAATGATGTTTTACATGCATGGGCCTTGCCGTCATTTGGTGTAAAAAGAGATGCTATACCAGGAAGACTTAATGAGACTTGGTTTAAAGCTGATCGAACAGGAACTTTTTATGGGCAATGTTCGGAATTATGTGGAATAAAACATGCCTTTATGCCTATCACAGTTCATGTTGTAACTCAGGATGAGTATGATAAATGGTTAGAAGACGCAAAAGTTAAATTCGCTAAAGAAGAAACTGAAAATGAATTCAAAATAGTAAAAAAAATTAAGGAGATCAATTAATGTCAGCGACGATGACGACAGGCGAACATCATCACAATCCTACAGGGTGGAAAAGATGGGCATACTCTACTAACCATAAAGATATTGGAACAATGTATCTTATATTTGCAATTATCGCAGGCTTAATTGGTTCAGCATTTTCTGTGCTTATGAGGATGGAATTAATGCATCCTGGTGACGGAATTCTTGGAGGTGATTACCATCTTTATAACGTACTGGTAACCGGTCATGGGTTAATCATGATTTTCTTTATGGTGATGCCAGCAATGATTGGAGGATTTGGAAATTGGTTTGTACCGATAATGATTGGTGCTCCGGATATGGCTTTTCCTAGAATGAACAATATTTCATTTTGGTTGTTACCGGTCGCTTTGATTTTATTGCTTGTATCTATCTTTGTAGACGGACCACCAGGCGCAAAAGGAGTTGGTGGTGGTTGGACTATTTATCCACCTTTGTCATCAAAAACTGGTCAGCCAGGTCCGGCAATGGATTTAGCTATTTTAAGTTTACATGTTGCTGGAGCCTCATCAATTTTGGGAGCAATAAATTTTATTACAACAATTTTAAATATGCGAGCTCCCGGTATGACATTACATAAAATGCCCTTATTCTCATGGTCGATTTTAGTTACAGCCTTTTTGCTTTTATTGTCTCTACCAGTTTTAGCTGGCGCAATAACAATGCTTTTAACGGATAGAAATTTTGGTACAGCTTTTTTTGAAGCACAAACAGGAGGTGACCCAGTTTTATTCCAACATTTGTTTTGGTTTTTTGGTCATCCAGAAGTGTATATTTTAATTCTACCTG
>MDSZ01132923.1_pt1 | contig 23612 bp, 18 predicted proteins | sample 811201 | NCBI WGS metagenome assembly MDSZ01 (sample SAMN05326647, study PRJNA326480) | marine metagenome | isolation source: seawater | place: Indian Ocean: North | collected 2010
GAGCCATCTCTAGGAGCTCTTGTCCAGCCGCCTCTGTACCAGTCATTGCTTCCATTCTGATCACGGTCGTCTAGATTCCAAGAAGGTCCTGAACCAGAGGAGAAGAGGTACAAAATGCATCCATTCTGGTTCCTGAAGCTGGGTTTGCCGTTGATTAGTCCTTCCTGTTGCGAGTAGGCTCCATTGAAACGGGCATCTGGGTGCCCCTCGATAGAAATAGACTGGCCGGCAGAGTAAGTTTGCGTAGCGCCGGATTCGACAATTGATAGTAGTTCGTCCAACTCAAGGGAGCCGGATGAGTCCTCGTCAAGCGCCCCGAAGATCGCGTTCACGATCGCCTGGGGAGCTGTTTGGCCTGTGATCGACCTCAGTGCGCTCTCGAATTCGCTCTTGGAGAGGACGCCGTTGTGGTCGGAGTCGAACTTAGAGAAGAGCGCTTCTGCGGAATATCCCCTCTCTCTCAGTATTTCCTGAAGATTCTTAATTGCGATTGCCTCAATATTTGTCCTCAAGCGCGCACTTCCTGATAACTCCCAAAAAGAATCTGGAAATGAGTGTTTTCACTGCCTGTTCTCAAATTTTTCAGCAACTGATGAGTGCATATTTCTGATCATCTTCTGACCATTCTGAGACCGACTTTATGAAACTCCAAGAATCGTGAGTGAGTTTGCCGTTGGTTAGTTGCAAGAATACGCGCCCACCGGGTTTCAAAATAGAATTTTTTACATCATCGATGAAAAAGCTCCACTCTTTCTCGGACCAAGGATTTCCGGCAATAGTATTGAATTCAGTCATTAGACAAGTGATTAAGTCGAATCTTTTATCGATTCCAGAAATCGCTTCGTTTGGAGAAATAGCCAACTCGAAACAACTGAGATCAAAATAATCGCACATTACATGATAGAAGTGCCTTTCTCCGTCTTTCGGTCTTAGCATTTTTCTGGGAAGATTTGCCCCCCATACATTGTGTCCGAAATATCGTGCAAGGACGGGAAAATGGCCGGCCCCAGTTCCTATATCTAGGATATCTAGTGTTGGTGAAGATTGCAAATTCAACTTGCGTATGATGTCGATTTTCGATTCAAACCAATATGAGTGATCAAAATATTTCAGCATGTTTGAATAGTCTTGGGCCTTTGACTCGGTCAAGAATTCAGATTTAATTGATTCATGCTCTTGGAAGTCGAGCCTCTCTAATAGGTGCCCGTAGAACATAGCAATTCCCCCTCCATCGCCGCTCCCTTCTGAAGATTTAATGACGCTGATCCTATCTTCTAGAATCTTGGACAAATCAGAAAATATCCGACTTTGATGACTCATCTTAACATTGGGAATTTCCATGATATCAACCTGTTAATGTTTAATTTTGTATAAGACTATTTTGAACTGGGTGAGGATAGTAATGTGATTCTTTCAGCATCTATTTTCTCCCATGAAAATTGCCCTTCTTCCCCCGCCTCTCTTCCGAAATGCCCCCCTGAGGCTGTTTGGGAGTATATTGGGAGTCTAAGTGATAGTGCCTCGATTATTGCTTGTGGCCTGAAATCAAAAGTTTTGCTAACCCTAATGGAAAGTTCCGAGTCATCAATTTTTCCCGTCCCCATGGTATTCACAAATATGCTCACAGGTTCGGATACCCCTATTGCGTATGCTAGTTGAATCTCGCACTTATCTGCCAACCCCCCGGCCACTACATGCTTTGCAGCCCACCTAGCGGCATAAGCTGCGGATCTGTCGACTTTACTTGGATCCTTGCCACTGAATGCGCCCCCCCCATGGCGCCCCATACCCCCATAAGTATCCACAATTATCTTCCTACCCGTTAAACCGGCGTCTGCATGAGGGCCCCCAAGAACAAATCTCCCAGTTCCATTGATAATTCGCTGTGTCTTCACATCCATCAATGAATCAGGGATTACTGCATCAATTACCTTCTCTGAAATCTCAGAGAAGATAAAATCGTGCTCTTCTTCGACGCTTCCGCCAAATTTTTCATCTGCGAGATTATCGTGCTGGATTGCGATTACAATATTTTGAACTCTGGAAGGCAATCCGTCGTCCCCATATTCAATAGTGACCTGGCTTTTCGAATCCGGACGTGCCCAGGGTAGGGAACCGTTCTTCGCTAATATGGACATCTTTGCCGTTAGACGCTGAGCCAGTGCAGCGGGAAGTGGCATAAATGAGCCGGATAATTCTGGAAAGGATTCGGTTTCATTGGATGCGTATCCGAACATTAGTCCTTGATCTCCTGCACCTTGGGCCATATCTATTCCTGAACCCTCATCGACGCCCTGCGATATTTCGGAGGATTGCCGCGTAATCCTCACCACTACCTCGCATGATTCTGAATCGGAAGCATCCATTCCAACGGAGTGATCATTATATCCAATAGAAGTTGCAGTTCTTCTAGCCACCTCTTCGAAGTCGATAGTTTCTTTTGAGGTAATTGTAACTTCGCCGCCGATAAAGATGTAACTGGATTCTGCAGTCCCCTTTACCATCGTCTCAATTGCAACTCTTGCATTGGTGTCGATAGTTAGACATGCGTCAAGGATTGCGTCGGAAATCATATCGCAGAGTTTGTCAGGATGCCCTTCAGAGACAGATTCGGATGTGAAAAGATAACTCATGATGTTGCCGCCCATTGTTTGCATATGAGTGTTATTGAATCGGTTCCAGGATTAAACAAAGGGAGTCCTCAAAACTTCTGATCTAACTCTCCTCCTGCTACTAGTCTGGACCCAAACCTCTTGCCCTTCTTCGCAATTCTCAAGATAACCCATAGCGATTCCAGACATCCCTAGACTTGGCGAAGGCCCCCCACTAGTAACAAAACCAACGATCTCTGAATCTCCATCTTGACTAGAAAAAACTCGATGTCCGGGACGTGGTGATGGACCCCTATCAAGACATTTAATTCCCCACAGCCTAGTTCTACCATCGGTAGATTCTATGAGTGCTTCCCGGCCGATGAAATCGTGAGTTAATTCTAATCCGAAGGGCACTGATGTCTCCCAAGTTGTCCTAGCAAGAAATCCATCAGGCAGGCCCGGACGTTCTTCAGCGATCCCGGGCCATAGGAAATCCTGACCGGACAGCAAATATCCCTTTTCCAGTCTTAGGGTGTCCCTGGCCCCCAGTCCTACTGGAACGACTGAAGAGTGTGAAATAAGAAGGTCCCAAAGCTTAGATGACTGCTCATTTGGGATGAATATCTCGAAACCCTTCTCTCCGGTGTATCCAGTTCCCTGGATCCATCCAGAGATATCGTAACTATTTGCTACAATCTCTTGGCAATTGAATCTACCAACGGCGTTACTTTCTCCCAGAACATCGCCAATTACTTTCTCTGACAGAGGCCCTTGTAATGCAATGATGCTATTCTGTTTGGATATGTCTTCAATCATTATTGACTCGTCCCCCGGAAGTAAGCCTGAAAGCCAATCCATTACGATTGCAACCATAGTTGAGTTGGGCACTCCTAGAACCTCAGATTCACTGCAAACTGCAAAAATCATGTCATCGATTATATGGCCATTCAGATCCAAGAAATGACAGTAGCCGCATCGTCCCGGTTGGAAGTTCATATACTCCTGAGTAGATACAGAACTCAACCATGTTCGAACGTCATCCCCACGGAAACGAAATAGGCCCATGTGAGAGACGTCGAAGAGCCCTGCGGAATTCCGGGTTGCCAAGTGTTCTTCCTGAATCGAAGAGTACCAAATTGGCAATTCAAAACCATGGAAGTCGACCATCTTCGCACCGGCTGAGACATGAGAGTCGTACAATGCGGTCCTCACTAGAGTGTGCCCCATTCAACTCTCCGGAGACAGACGGTGGAAAAACAACTCGGATAATTAGTAGTTCGTGGGCAACTCAAAAAATAAAATAGTTTAAATATATTGATAATGACTATACAACTGGAGGTTGATATGATGAAAAGGAGTACTGCGAAAAAATCTGAAGCTGGCAATAAAGGTAAAACTAGTAAGAAAAGAAGAGTGATGTCTCCTAATTCTAGGCCATCTAAGTCCAGAAGCACAGAGGGAATGGCAGGATCATGCGAGGTATGCGGGGGTTCATCATGGGATGCAGACAACATCAGGGGAGAGACTGTGTGTTCCGATTGTGGCTATGTAGTGGCTGAGAACATGATTGATCCGGGTGCAGAGTGGGTCAATCACTCCAATGGTGATGACAGGAGCCGTGTTGGAGCCCCATCAACTCTTACTCTTTCGGACAAGGGTCTGTCAACCGAGATTCGTAGGTCAGACCTAACTGCTGGAGGGGCCAGAAAGCATGGACTATCTGGTAAAGCACTCAGGGACTGGAGGAGGAGACAGAGGATTGACCAGAGGAGCAAAACGAGAGACAGCCGGAGTAGAAATCTTTCCGTAGCAATGCAATTTATCAGAGATCGTGGGGACCTGCCTCCCCAAATCGAACAAGAGGCAGCCTCCCTATACAGGCATTCGGTGGAAAGAGGTTTGGTCACAGGGAGAAGCATAAGGGGCGTTACAGCTGCCTGCGTATACATTTCTGCTCGGGAGGCGAAGATTCCAAGGAAGATCGAAGATATCGGTAGGGCTTTTGACATGGTTTCTGATATCGAAGTGAAGGAGCTCAAGAGGACAATTAGGCTAGTCGCGAGAAATCTCGGGACGCACCACATCACTGGCCCCGAGGAGTACTTCGAGAAGTTTCACTCGGACCTGGGACTTCCTGCAATGGTTCTCGGTGAAGCTCGAGACCTGTGGTCGCGAGTCGGTGAGAATCTATCTTGGCAGGGGAAGAAGCCTTCTGGAATAGCCGGAGTAATTCTCTACTATGTATCTCAAATGAGCGATTCAACAAGGACCCAGCGCGAGGTATGCGAGGTTTCCGGCATTAGTGAAGTCACACTTAGGGGTTTATTGAAGATTCTGGATCAGATGATTGTTGAATGAATTTCTTCACGACAAAACCATATCCTCTCGTTGATGGGGAGTAGATGGTAGTCACGTGCGAACTGGGATAATTGGACTGGGGACAGTTGGAAAGGCAATTAGAAGTTCGTTTGAGAAAAGAAACCAGATTTTCGTCCACGATCCAAAGATAGGAACGAATATTTCTGATGTCATCAATAATGCTGATTTGGCATATATCTCTGTTCCGACCCCAAGTGATGAACGAACGGGGGAGTGCGACACTAGAATTGTCGAAGAGGTGCTGGGAGAATTGCCAGAGGGATATCGCGCAGTCATTAAGAGCACGGTTATTCCAGGGACTACTCAGAGATTACATGAAGAATTTCCCCACCTAAAGATTGCGTGCTCGCCAGAATTTCTGAGGACAGATACATCAATAGAGGACTTCCAAAATCAAGACATCCTAGTCGTGGGGACCCACCACTCCGAATTGGCAGAATTAATCTTTAATCAGCACGTTGAGTCAGGGGTTGTAAGAATGGAAGATTGTTATCTAACCTCGCCAACTCAAGCAGAATTGGTGAAATATGCGAAGAATTCTTTTTACTCAATGAAAGTAATTTTTGCAAATCAACTATATGATTACTGTAATGAGCTCGGAGAAGACTGGGGCCTGGTTAGGGATATTATTACAATGCCGCAGACACAACCAATTGGCGATTCGCACTTAGAAGCCATTTCAGGGAAGAAAAGAGGTTTTGGAGGCAACTGCCTGCCGAAGGACACATTAGCATTGTATACCGATCTAAAGAATAAGGGAGTTGCCTATGAATTTCTAGGGGCGATATTGGAAGATAATCGTAGACTGAGAGAAGGTTAATATCGATAATCAGGACTCTTGAATGGCCCTTCAATTGAGATTCCGATATAATCGGCCTGCTCTTTTGTAATCTTGGTCAATTTGGATCCAATCTTTGATAGATGCAATCGGGCAACTTCCTCATCAAGATGTTTCGGGAGGGTGTAAACCTTTTTCTCATAACTATCCTTGTTCTTCCAAAGATCTATCTGAGCGAGAGTCTGATTGGCGAAACTGTTAGACATTACAAAACTAGGATGACCAGTTGCACAACCAAGATTTACAAGCCTACCTGAGGCAAGAAGATAGATGCTATTTCCTGCTGGAAATTGGAACCTATCCACTTGTGGTTTGATGTTAGTCATTATGGCTTCACTTTCCTCTAACCTATCAACCTGAATCTCATTATCGAAGTGGCCGATATTGCAAACTATCGCCTGATCTTTCATTTCCCGCATATGTTCTAGCGTGATGACATCCCTATTCCCAGTTGCAGTGACATAAATGTCAGCAATTCCCAGAGTGCTTTCAACTGTCTGTACATGGAAACCTTCCATCGCAGCCTGAAGAGCACAGATGGGATCAATCTCTGTAACTATTACCTTGGCCCCTTGGGATTTTAGAGCTTGGGCGGAGCCCTTGCCTACATCCCCATAACCACAGACTACTGCAGTCTTTCCTGCAATCATGACATCAGTAGCCCTCTTTATCCCATCAATTAAAGACTCGCGGCATCCGTATAGGTTGTCAAACTTTGACTTAGTCACGGAATCGTTCACATTGATTGCCGGGAAGAGAAGAACTCCGTTTTCAACCATCTGATTTAGGCGGAGAACCCCTGTCGTAGTTTCTTCAGAAACGCCTAGGCACTCGTTTACAACGCCCGACCAAAAATTAGGTTTCTCAGAGCGAAGGCGGGTCAAGAGATCCTTGATACATTGTTCCTCAGAATTTTCAGAAGGGCTTTCAACCCACGTGCTTCCATTCTCCATTTCAAATCCCTTGTGAATTAGCAACGTCGCATCGCCGCCGTCATCGACAATTAGTTGCGGGCCTTTGTCACCGGGGTGTGAAAGCGCCGAAAGTGTACATTCCCAATATTCTTCTAGAGACATCCCCTTCCACGCAAAAACAGGAGTTCCGGAGGCAGCTATTGCTGCAGCTGCGTGGTCTTGAGTGGAAAAAATATTGCAGCTGGCCCATCGGACAGAAGCGCCGAGTTCAACGAGCGTCTCGATCAATACTGCTGTTTGGATTGTCATGTGTAGGGAACCTGTGATCCTTACGCCTTGGAGTGGTTTGTCAGAAGAATACTGGGATCTGATTGACATCAGTCCGGGCATCTCATGCTCTGCGATCTCTATCTCCTTCCTTCCAAACTCAGCGAGTGAGATATCAGCAACTGAAAAATCTGTACTTATCGAGGCCTTTGGGCACATATTATTCCAGATGCCCCATCGAGTAGATTTCAAGGTTTGTGAAGAGGGATGTGAACTTTCGGAGGATTCCGGAAAAGATATTTCACTCATGCCGTAGACGAGGGTGCATGGGGTGTGTCGTCATTATCGGCAAAGTGACATATTGGCAGTTATCTCTTCAAGGTGATTGAATGCATTCTTGGGCGATTAACACTATTGATTGGGAGGAATTGAGAGAAAGTATCAGAGAGGTAATCTTCCCCAAGAATAATCAAATTATAGACTTATACAGAGAAGGAATAATTGCCGGGGAAATAATAGAAGACTTCGACATCAATCTTATTTGGCCTGATTCAGAACTTAGAAAAAAGTGGATCGAGATTATTTCGAATAATCCAAATTTCCCTCAATGCAGAGAGTTTGCTTCCCCTTACCTACAGGGGAAAAGGGACGAAGTATGGCTAAAGAAGTACCATGACTTATATTTCAGTCTGAAAGAAGAGGGGTATAGTGAGAATTATTTCCCAATAGTGGGAGTTCATATTGGGGGTAATTGCTACTACAGGCTGGATGGGACTCATCGATGTAGTTCTCTCCTAGATTTAGGGTACCAACAAATAAGAGTACTAATCATAGAGTTAGAAGAAATAATGGATTCGTTACCGTCCATTAGAGAAAGATATGATGAGTATATTCTAACTGAGTATCCGGATTACCAGGGATTTTTAGGTGGCTTAGAACCACAGCAGGAAGGTCGGTATCGTAACCTTCTGGAAATCTGTAGCAAATATGTAGAGGGAAAAGTTTCTGCCGATATAGGTTGTAACGCTGGTTTCCTTTCGATTCTTCTTGCGGAAAATTCCTGCCCGAAGGTCTACGGAATAGATATCAGTGAAATCGATATTGAAGCAGCGAAGATTCATGCTAGGAGAAAATTAGGGGACTCCGGTAAGATTCAATTTATTCATGGTAAAGCGTCGGAGCAAATTGAGATTCTCAAAGAATGTGGAGTGGTATTCTTTATTCGTTCAATTTACCACCTTGGTATAGGGGCCTCCATAGCGCTAAATGGTCTGAATCCTGGAACCATTGTAGTTATTGAGTGCAATAGGGGACAAAGGAAGAAGCTCAAAGAACCTGACAAAATAGTTGCAACCATAGGTAAAAGATTGGCGTTAGTTGAAAATCTTGTACCTTTCTTGGAGAATCATGGATTCAGGATTGTCGAAAGGACAGAGAACCAAGACGATGTCATAATTGCACAAAAAGAATGAATATTATCGAAATATCTGGATTGAGTTGTTTATTTCGATTGCACTCTTCTCAAGATCGAAAATATTTCTCGATACCATTGATGTGAAAAGTGGAGTTTGTTCACGGAAAGTCTCATCCAGGATATTCTCAGCCAATTCGGCAGAGGCCCTGACGAAAGGACTGGCTTGCTTGTCGAAGTTCCATTCTTCCAAGGGGATTTCGATAATCTTTCCTAGTGATGGATTGCTTTCTAGGGCCTGGAATCCATCGCTCATTAGATTGAGAGCAATCACCCTACAACCTTGACTAGTTGCTTCGGAGATTAAGCGAGGATTGCAATCTCGACCAGAAAGAATTAGGCAAATCTTTGATTGTGAGAATGTATTAAGAGTCTCTTCCCGGGAGACTACCCCAATATTATTTATTTCGATATTGCTGTATTCAGACCTCAATGACTTTGAGAACCATGGAAGAGATCCCTCATCACCAAGAATGCATAACGAAATCTTTCTCCCATGGAGGATCTGGTCGAAATGGTTCAAAAGTTCCAACAATAGGCTATGATTCTTAGTTGGACCGATTGTTGTTCCTGCAAAAATCAAGTCAAACTTATTTTCTCGGCTAGGGGATGATTTTGCGTTGGGAGGCAGTGGCTTGTTGAATTGAACTAGTTGGGCGCCGGGAAAAATTTCACCTTTCGGATTTTGGGGGACAAAATCATCCACTAATGTCACGTCATAGGAGTCGCAAGACCATTCTAGTCTTTCTTCCAGACCTAGGTGTAGAATTCGATCCAGAACCTCATTGGGCGGGAGTTCTCCGAGGCTAGTTTTCAATGCCGCCCACCTTCGACCTTTTCTGCTGGACAAGAATGTACGAATATTTGACATGATGAGTTGTTTATCTTTTTTCAGTGATTCCTTCCAATTTTGGATGACATGTTCTATTTTCGGAAACATCATTGCTGTAGCAGGATAATGGATCCAACAACCCGAGGTGACATCCCGATTTTCACTAAGTCTGGAATGAAGAATCGGATATTGCCCCCGAGTCATCAGAATATTTGAATTAATGAAGCAACCCAAGTGTTCAGGGCTGCTAAGACTCCAGAATGTGATATTGTTGTCCAATCTGAAGTAGCCCTCATTCAACTCTCGCCCCCAATTTGCTCTTTCTCCTGCTGTGAAACCCTGAACTATATTCACTTCAGAAATACTATTCAATTTACAAAGTTCCAGAAAGATGTTCACATAAATATCTCCATCCATCATTTCTTGGAAGACTTGAGAGTAGTTTAGTTCTGGGAGTATATTTCTTAATTCCTTTAGACTGAGGTTACTTTCCATAGTTGGGAGATTTGATTCCTTTGACCAGATTGCTGGTGTTTTGTGCAATATCGTACCCGAAACCCAACTCATAATTTTCCCTCCAAGTAACTATTGAACATGTCAAAGATCGAAGACGCCTTGATACGTCCATTCCTTTTTCCTTTGATTGATTTATGCGCATTAATTCCCATTTTCCGAATCATTGGCCTCTTTTCTATGGCCTCCATAATTGCCCCTCTCAGGGAGCTTCTATTTCTCTCAATTATCCAGCCATTTTTTCTATTTACCACCTCTGGCACTATTCCCACGTCAGTCGAAATAACAGGACGGCCGACATGCATTGCTTCCAGAACCGGGTATGGGTCTCCCTCACTTGAGCTAGTGCATAGCAGTATCTCGCCTTGAGAGTAGAATTCACCCATTTTCTCATACGGTATGAAATTATCAGGAGTAGCTGCTAACAGAGAGACTTCTTCCTCTGGGAACTGAGAAACTACGGGCATAATGATTGAGTTGAATGCCTTGTTATCGCCATGGTGACTAACATCGGGATTCCCGACCCACATCAATTTTAGAGGTCCGTCAGAGGACCTTGGGAGTTTTCTTAATCGGAAATTGTCTGGGTCAACACCATTTGGCGTAACAACAACGTTTCCTAAGTCTATCTCAGCGTGAAGTTTTCTAGAAGAAACCCCTACCAAAGGAAACTCACTGAGAATTTTTCGAGTGTCGGATATGGAGAGATTTCTTTTCGACCATGAGACATGAGAATGAACTCCCAAACAAGTCTTTGAACGGTTAAATCCCTTAATTCGGGGACCGATGCAATATGCGTCATACCATAAAAACCAGTAAACTACATCATAACCTGAAAGATCTGCTTCGGCCCCCTTCCTTCGAAGTCGTTTGACATAGTCAATTTCGACTGACCACTGGAATTCATCGGAATGGCGTTTGATAGTCTGTGCGGCCGTGTCGAACGCCCAACCAGGCGTATCTGCAATCAACAATGCTTTCCTCATTTACTCCACCCGTACATCTGCAACAATGTTGCTTGCATTTGACTTATCGAGAAAGAATCTAGTGCCCAGATTGCTGATTGTTTTCTGGCATTCGAAATCCAATCTGTATTAGAAAGGGCCATTGAAACGGTTTGAGAAATGGATTCTGAATCATCATTACAAAGAATCCCTGTGACGTTGTCTATGAATGTCTCTCTTGAACCTCCGGCATCCGTGGCCACCACTGGAACGCCGTAAGATTGGGCTTCAATGAGGACATTTGGGAGGCCCTCGATAGCGCTAGTATGCAATAGGATGTCGAATTTCTCCAGCCATGAACCGACATCGTCCGAAAAGCCAACTAGTTTTATTCGCTCTGAAAGGCCCTTCGAAACGATATAATCCTTGCATTTTTGCATCATTGGGCCATCTCCAACAATTGTAAAATTATATTTGAAACCATTTCTAATCATTAACTCTGCAGATTTTATCCACAGCATGGGCCTCTTTACCTCTTTGAGGCGGAAAATTCCGCCTACGTGGTTAAAGTTTTTTTCTCTGGTTTCTCCCGTGGTATTAATTTCGAAAGAGAAGCCGTTTCTGATAATGTGAAATTCGGAACTTCGATTGGAGGGGAACTCCAACCATTCACAATACAATTGTGCACCAATATTGCTGTTATGGCACAGAAGGACATTTGGATTCTCTAGCAATTTACGATAGGCCCCCCTAGTGAATCTGGAATGAATAAAATAAACGGATCCTTTCTCGGGTATGCTCGTATTTGGAATCGGGAATGGTGGACTGGACCTTGCAGACATAACTATCTTAGGAACGCCGGCTATTAGTGCGGCAATCCCCCCCGCAATGTTTGTTGCATCCTGCCATAGATGGACTACGTTAGGTTTCTCAGTTTGAAATAGATGAGTTAGGTTCCTTACTTGCTTGGTGAAGCCGGGATTTAATCCTGGCGCCACTGGCAAGCATCGTAAGAGGGCATCAATAACTGGAGGGAATGACGATGTCTCAGTTTTATCTTCTGAATAGTCATAAATTGGGAGATTGAGTGACTGGAAATCAGAAATATATGAGTTGTATTCATCATTCCTACTTATGTTCCAAACTGCTAGGCTACTATCAGAATTAGCTAATCCAAGACAATTAATTACCTGTCGCTCAGCGCCTCCCTTTTTTATGGAGTTAGAGACATGTATCACCTTCCTACTATGAACTGTGTCGTATGGCGAATAATTGCATTCATCGATAATGTTACTAATTATGTAAGAGTCGATTAAATTCCTATCCATGAACTTCTCGGAAGAGAAATTGGAAAAAATTCCCGGGGCTAGGAAATGTAAGTCCTCGCACTTCTTGATGAAGTCTACATTCTCTGAGGCTACATTAGGAAAATCGACTAGCCTATAGAATAGTTCGTAAACATATTCCCGCCTTCCAGTAGACATTACTGAATCAGGAAATTCATCTTCATTTATTGGGTCAGTTAGAAATCTTAGAAGCGCGAGGGTGAAAATTTCATCTGCTTTGTCTACGAAACCACATTTTGAAAGCATTTCGAATAAGGCACTATGGCCTCCAACAAGATTCTTCATGGGATCTTCAACATGGGAGAAAAATGATTCTGCATCCCCTCCAGAATTGATAAATAAAGTCGTTGCTCTTTCGAATACTTTTCTGGGTATTTTAATATTTAAGATAGAGAAATTAGAAAGTAATTTCTGAATCTTTGCCAGATCTAATTCTCTTGCCATTGCAAAGATTAGGGAATGCATTGTCGCTCGAGTGAATTTTTTTGAAATTCCCCAAGAGTGTGAATTCATTACTAGCGATTCGGCGATCGAATATTGCTCATTTTCGTAGTAGTGATTGAAAATTGGAACGAAGGTTCGATCTGAAATATTGAATTCAAGGGGGTTTGTCAGAAATTCATTGATGATTTTTGTGGAGGAATTTTCTCTCAGAGAGCTAAGAATGGCATATTGTGACAATTTAGGACTTGTACGAATTTCCTCGAAACCCAGAATCGTTTTGAATCTAGAATTTTCTATTAGTTCGTTTAAGAAAAGGTCCTTTTCTTCCGAGGACATATGTGGAAAAATTTCAATCGACCACTGCAGCAATTCCTCATCATCTACGGAAGATCTGGCAAACTCATTTATTCCTCTTATGACGACAGAAACGTCGGGGGTTCGTAGCAATTCAATACACATTTTCTTGTGGAATTCGAAATCTCCGTTTACTTGGGCCAATCTTGCCATATTACTATACAAATTCTCATGGAACTTTCTATTAGCGAAAACTTCCAGAAATGATTCTTTGGCTAAATCATAATTTCCAGTTTGCGAAAGAGCCCGTAAATACCATAATAATTCCGTATTTGGTAAGGATTGTAAATCCCCCAAAGATTGGGTGTTTTCGATTAATTTATCGAATAGTCCTGATGAAAATAACATCTTTGCGGATGGAATGGAGCCCCCAATTTCTCGAGAAGAGTCTAGTTTTCCAGACAATCTTGAATATGTCGATACAGCAGGATTGTAACTTGGATTTAGAGAAAGTGCGATATCCAGAATCTCGGCAGCTCGTACAAATTCTCTCTTTTCGATGAAAATTCTCGCCAAGCCAACATGACCTTCCGGATCCGAGGGGAAGGATTTTGTCAACGACTTCCAATGGGTTTCTCTTTCATCAATCGATGAAGGTATCCTGGAGTGCGATCTAGCCATGAATTTTAGTGCGGTGTGATTAACTGGGTCCAAAAGAAAAATCTGTCTGCATTTATTGATGCACCCCTGGAAATCGGAAAGGTGGAATTGCCGTCTCATCACCATAGATGCAATTTCAATATTATCGGGAAACTCTTCAACGATAGTTTTTGCATAATCAAATGCTGCCGAGTCACCTTCAATTTTTCTAATAGACCTTAGTCTGAACAAACAAAGAGCCATCCTTTCTTTACCCAGTGATTTTTCATAAAATTGTGAACATAGGTCGAGGCAACCTGAGTAGTCTCCGGACATGAAACGTGAACGAATCCAGAGAGTAATGTCAGAGGGAGAAAGATCAGACTTATTATTTGTACAAAGAGAATCGATCTTTTCCCATGACTGAGTGGCTTTGAGATTTCTAATTTCCTCCCCAATCACACCCATAACTTGTTGGGCCGAGCATTACTATTTTGTCTTGTTCTGAGTGAATAGTTACACACCCAATGGCAAAGAGATGTTTTTTATGGAGCGTATTATCACTCACGAAAGTTGTCTGGAAAAAGGAAAATTTGGGTTAGAAGAAAAGAGGCTTGACAACGTCAGGATTTCATTTGTTCTTAGAACTCGTTTCAGAAACTTTGCTGGTAGGCAAAAATTAGGGGTGGCCTGGATGGTGATTGATCCAATAGTTACTTCGATAATATATCTGTTCGTTTTCACTGTAATTCGTTCCAACCCAAGTCCGGAAAGTTTGTTCATTGGATTAACGCTGATGAAGATTCTAAGTTCCTCTATTCGTTCTGGGGTTGATGCTGTTGGCGATTTCTCTGGAGGAATAGTGGCCGAGAGAGTGAGGACCAGGGTGCTTGTCTTGTCCTCATTCTATTACAGAATTATCGATAATTCTCTGCAGTCCGTTGGCGTGGCATTAATTCTTCTTATTTTTTTCAAGGTGGATTCAACGGGAGTCTTGGCATTCATTCTAATTTCACAAATTATTGGAATTTTGGGAGAGGGTTTTGGACTAAATCTTGCTTCCCTAGCCAGACGGATTCCAGATTTTAGGAATTTTGTGAATTATTTCCTACTGCTACTATTCTACGGTTCCCCCGCTCTATATCCGATGAGCGTTACTACTGGAATACATTATCGGATTAATGAATTCAACCCTTACAGTTACTTCGTTGAGTCGTCAAGATATTTTGCTGGTTTAGATTCTGTAATATTGGACCTTGATTGGAAAATCTTTGCATCGATGGTCGCAATCCTAATTTTGCTAACATTCAGAGGTTATTCTGGGATAGACGGGTTACGGTGGAAGGTGACTACATGGCCGTAGAAGGGTTATCGATTTCGGTCAATGGACTTGGGGTTAAGTACGTTGAGTTTGCGAGAAGGAGGTTGGCCCCATGGGGTGAAGAAAGCAATCATATTGCTCTAAATGAAGTCAGTTTTGAGGTTGGTAACGGCGAGACCATAGGGATAATTGGGAGGAATGGATCAGGCAAATCCACCCTGCTAAAATGCGTTTCGGGGTTACTAAGGCCATCGGAAGGGGAAATAATAACAACCGGTAGAGTCATTCTCCTTGCCGGCGTAAATCCTGGATTTTCGAATCAAATTTCAGGTAGGAAGAATGTGTTTGAATTGGCTCGAGCTTATGGGGTATCAAAGGACGAAATTGATAGTTTTGTCTTGTCTGTTGAAGAATTTGCGGATATTGGAGATGCTTTCGATAGGAACTTCGGGGGTTATTCTACAGGAATGCGAGGGAAAGTAGGTTTTGGATTTATTACGGCATTGGAACCAGATATTCTACTTATTGACGAGACACTTGGGGTCGGAGACAGGGAGTTTAGAGCCAAGGCCCAAATACGACTTAGGGAGTTTATTTCACGTTCCGGAACTGTATTAATTTCCACACATTCACTAGGGCTAGCCAAGGAGTTATGCAACAGGGGACTTATTATTGATAATGGAAGAATTGTATTCGATGGAGAAATCGAAAGTTCGATAAAACACTATATGGAAATCACAGAGTGATTCAAACACGATTTAGATAGAGTTCTATTTCCATTCTAAGTTCTTCATTAGAGAATCTGATCTCATTTCCCGAATTGTACAATTCCATTTTGGATTCAGAAAAACTTGGGTTTGGCTCCCATGATTCGTCGAGGGGTGAAATAAGATAGTGAGAGGGGCTCTCCCAAAGTCTTGTCAACTCTTCTCTTGAGATTAAATCTTCATGTAATTTCTCGACCTTGTTTAGCCCCCGAGTCTCAACATCGAACTCATCTGAAATTTTCATCGATTTGATTACATCTAGTAGTTGGCCCACACTAAATGCTTTCATTTTTAGAACAAATATCTCCCCGCCTGTGGCTAAATCTAGCGAGTCCAGGACCAAAGAAGCAGCATCAGAGATGGGCATGGCGAATCGTGTCACCTCGGGGTCTGAAATCCAAATCTTTCCACGTTGGCGTATTCCATTAACTAATGCGGGAATCACTGATCCACGACTACCCAAAACATTCCCAAATCTAACGCAAATTGATTTCATTTCTGAAGAGGAGTTGGCGTCGACTGTGATTTTCTCCGCGAGATACTTGGTTGCACCCATCGTGCTGGAGGGGTTTACTGCTTTGTCAGTACTAATTGTGACCATGTATTTGACCCCGAATTGAATAGACAGGTCGACTACATTCTGTGTTCCCAGAATATTTGTCTTTACGGATTCAGTTGGATTGAGTTCGCAAATTAATACGTGCTTAAGCGCCGCTGCATGGATGACTACATCGACACCCAAGCGAAAGGCGCTAGATAGGGACTCCCTATCCCTTACATCTCCAATTATGAATGAGACTCGGTCAGTTCCCTCGAACTCCTGCTGAAGATAAAATTGTTTTGAGTCGTCCCTAGAGAATACAATAATGTGCGAAACTCGTCTCTCTAGAAGTTTTCTAACCAATTCTGACCCGATGCTACCAGAACCACCAGTAACCAAAACCCGTGCCCCATCTAAACTTCCCATGAATCGGTGCTGGAGCGATGTGGTCATAAACAATTAGCAATTATTTATTGAAACGACTTATCTACCGACTACTGCGGGTTGTTAATCAGGGGGGTTCCTAATCGACAAGCCGATGGAAGAAATAACAATCTGTGTCGTTGGACTTGGTTATGTTGGCCTCCCAACAGGTATTGCATTTCATTCAGCTGGTTTTAGAGTAATAGGGGTCGATGTTTCGGACAAAGTAATAAATCAATTAATGGACGGCAGGAGTCCATTAATTGATTCTAGTTCTTACCTGAAGATTCCTGTCGAATCGGATAGATGGATGGTTTCTAGTGACTTCTCCGAGTCTATACCATTATCAGATGTGGTATTGGTCACGGTCCCGACTCCAGTGAATGAAGATAAGTCACCTGATCTAAGCTTTGTCGAGAGGGCTTCCAAGAGTGTTCTGGAGAATCTAGACAAAGGGAAGAAGACCGCAGTGGTCCTTGAGAGCACGGTTTACCCCGGAGTGACAAGGAGGATTCTGGGGGGCCTCTGTGATGAGATTGGAATTTCTCAAGAGGAGGTTATTATCGCATATTGCCCTGAAAGAGTGAATCCAGGAGATTTCGAGAGGGGGATTGAGTCGGTTGCACAGATTGTGGGGTGTGATGATCAGGATTGGGGGGAGTGGCTTGCAGTTCTTTTCGGCAAGATTACCTCGGAGAGTTCAACATTTGTGGGTAAGATGGAGGTTGCAGAAGCCTCAAAATTGATTGAGAATGTCCAAAGGGACATTGACATTGCTCTAGCCAATGAGCTCGCCCTGATACTCCCAAATATGGGAATAGATGTCGAAGAAGTTCTTGAGGCTGCGGCTACGAAATGGAACTTCCACAGGCATACTCCGGGAATTGGCGTAGGAGGGCATTGCATACCAGTTGATCCCTACTATTACATTGAATTGTCAGAGAAGGTGGGTGCTACCTCGATGCTGTCGACAGCATCGAGATCGATAAATAACTCAATGCCAGGAAAATCTGCGAGCCAAATTCTAGACATTTTAGTGGATCATGACGACCCCCATGTTCTAATTCTTGGATACTCCTACAAAGCGAACGTGGGGGACATCAGAGAGACTCCTGTTGAGCCGTTGGCCAAGTACCTCTTCGATGGGGGGTGTGAAATCCTAATACATGATCCATTGGTTAAAGATGAGGATTTTCCCAATTGGGCAAAGATTGTGGATGTGAATGATTATTCTGGCGAGTTTGATTTAGTAATATTAGCCACTTTCCATAAAGAATTCTTGCTTTCAAATGGGGATTTCTGGGAGAATCTGCTTTCAAAGATGAGGATTGGAGATGATGGTCGCGCCAAGATTTATGACGGAAGAAGGTCATTGGATAAGGGAAAAATGAATGACTTCGGATGGGAGTATTTCGGAGTCGGGGTCCCAAGACCTTAATCGCCGACCAATTCCCCTCATTATCAACCAAAGTGAGTAAGGGGGGTCAAGTTGCCGGACAAAAGGAAAGTCAAACCAGTTGACTTAGAAACTCGTTTGGATTCTCAAATCTCACGTTCCAGAAGGGAAAGAGAAGGCTCCTTCACTAAACAGGAAAGGAAGAGGTCAGAATATCCAGGAATAGGGAGAATTCTAGATTTGGCTGCCTCAGGGGAGTTGGGGATTGCAAAAAATGTAGTACTTGGGCAGATTTCTTTTCGACCCAACAACCAAGAATTGATCAGAACTATGGCAATCTTAGAGACTTTTGAAGAAGGTGGCTTGGAATCTCCTATTTGGAGAAGGATATTACTTCAGAGATTCCCAAAAGATGATATTGGGATAAATCTGAAAAAATTGCAGTCTAGTTTGGACGAAAGAAAATGGGGAAATGTTGTAGATTGTTGTGAAGAAATTCTGAAGTTGCATGAAAAAATCCCGATTGCCATTAGTTCGGCGGCTAAGGCATACTCGTCACTGGGGAATCACGAAGTTGCCTCCGATTTCTGGTTTAGGCTAATTTCAATGGCGAAACTCAGTGATGGCGAAAGATATGAAGCGGCTAGATCTTTTTACAATGCAAAGAGGTACTCGGAGGCAGCTTCAACATCTCTTTCAGAGCCTCAGTTTGAAGGGTTATCAGAAAGGAATCTTGAGTTGGCTGTTCGTTCTTACTATAATATCGAGGAAAATCAGAAGTGTATTGAAGTTGCAAATGAGTTATTGCAAGTTTGCCCCGATCATGCTTCAGGATTGAGGTACAAATACAGAAGTCTCGTTAGGATGGGCAGATTGTTGGAGGCAATTCAAGAAATGGAAAAATATTGTGGGGCAAATCCGTTTTCGGCAAGTGGTTGGGAATCACTTATCGAGACACACCTAAGAATGGATATGGGGGAAAAGACTATCCAAATATGGGAGGGATTGTATAAATTAGCAAATGACAGTGAATCTGGATTCTTCACTACGCTAGAGATTGCACTTCGATTTCACAGAATGGATGTCTATTCTAGATTGGTTAACGAAAGGAGGGCCACTTATAGTAGCCAGGAGGAGTTTTTCGTCAAAATCGCACAAATACATTTGCAGTTAGGAAATATTGGAGAGTCGTGGAAAATAATTCTCGAGAATGGCATGGATCCAATGCAGACGAGACTAAGTGAACAATTCAGGAAAGTAATGACTCTGACGGGAACTACGAGTGAGGATCTGTCGGGAACCATCGGGGGCCAAAGATCAGTATGGATTAGTCAACTGGTAACTAGGGAAATAATTCGTAGAAGGCCAAAACAAAAACAAATTAGAAAGGGTCGAAAAATTTGTCATTTGATTACCTCATCTCTCGATAGAGGGGGTGCGGAAAGACAAGTCGCCCTAACACTAAAGCATATGTCTGGGAACAAAGAGTACGACTGCACATTAGCGGCCCATAGAGTAAGAAATAGACAAGGTGGGCGAACTTATCTCGAAGAACTTGGAAATCTGGCAGAAAATGTGATTGACCTCGGAAGTATTGAGATAGGTGCTCCGGACGATCCTGGGAGAGCCACCATAGATAGAAATGCGGACATACTAAATCTTCTTGACGGAGTGAGCAAGAGGAAGGTTGAGCTGTTGATTTCGCATTTCTCCAGATTTGAACCTGATTTAGTCCATGCCTGGCAGGATGAGACCATATTCACTTCGTCTATTGCAGGTGCCCTGACAGGGGTGCCGATAATTATCGGTTCGGCAAGGTCACTCAGTCCAAATGAGAAAACTGAACTTCACATACGCAAAAGACCGTATCTAGGAAGTTGTTTCAGGGAGATATTCCAGAATGAGTCTTTCTTCCTAAGTACAAATAGTACAGCAGGCAGGAAAAGTTATTCCAAGTGGATTGGAATTAGAGAAGAAGAAATAGAAGTTATTCACAATGGTGTTGATTTTGAGAAAATGGAAAAAGATTCTGACGAAGTGAATGTAAGAAAAAGGATGAAGGAATTTGGCTTTGAAGAAACCGATGTGATCGTGGGCGGGGTCTTCAGACTTGAAGCAGGTAAGAGGCCAGGGTTGTGGATTGACTCTTTTTCTAAAGCGAGAGAAAAAATGAAGTAAATTAAGGGAGTAATTGTTGGCGGTGGGAAGATGAAGGATTCGTTAATAAAATCGGTAGAAGAGTCGAGTCTGGACGACGTACTAAAGATCGTTGGAGAAGTAGAAGATGTGGCTGGCTGGCTTAGTAATTTCGATATTTTCCTGTTTACATCGATGACTGAGGGGCTGCCAAATGTACTGATTGAGGCCCAGGCCTTTGGTGTCCCAGTAATTTCCACTGCTGTGGGGGGCGTACCCGAGGTTGTAACTGATGGTAAGACAGGGATTTTGGTCAATTCACCATCAAGCGGAGAGATTGCAGATTCCATAGTTCAGATGATTAGTTCAGGGAGTATTAAACAGGCCGCAATCGAGTCAAAGAAGGCAAAAAGTAGATTTTCAATTGATATGATGATACGACGGACGTGCGAAATGTATTCACGAGTGCTTTCCCTCCGAGTGGATGAAACGGGTAGGTAGAGAAATGTCAAGAGTCTTTGTTACGGGTGGTGCGGGTTTCATTGGATCACATATTTGTGACAGGGTTCTAAAGATGGGGCATGAAGTAGTTTGTTTTGACAGTCTAGTGACTGGATACAAGGAAAATATTGAGCATCTAATTGGGAAGGATGGTTTCACCTTTATCGAAGGGGACATAAGAGACGCAGTTGCATTGGATGCAGCCATGTCTGGATGCAGTCATGTCTGCCATCAAGCTGCTCTTGGTTCAGTTCCCAGATCAATTGAGAACCCAATCAGGACGAATGAAATAAACATAATGGGGAGTCTGAATGTTCTCTTCGAAGCGAAGAAGAAATCGATCTCAAGATTCGTATATGCATCTAGTTCTTCGGTTTATGGCGACAATTTAGACATGCCCAAGATTGAATCCGTTACTGGAAAGGTACTTTCCCCATATGCAGTAACAAAATCGGCATTCGAAGATTACGCGCGTGTATTCTCCGAGATATTTGGCATCGAGACGATTGGTTTACGTTATTTCAATGTCTTTGGCCCTAGACAGTCTCCGGAAGGAGCGTATGCGGCTGTAATTCCACTATTCATGAAAGCATTAGACGAAGGAAGGGGGCCGACTATATTTGGAGATGGAGAACAAACTCGTGACTTCACATATGTTCAGAATGCAGTTGATGCTAACGTCTTGGCCCTTTTCGAGAATGTCCCCGAATCATATGGCAAGTCATTCAATGTTGCATGCGGCGATACCCTATCAATTAACAGAGTTTTCTCGATTATTAGGGATTCAATAATGAAAAAAAAGAGTTCAGAAATTGAGATTAAGCCGACTTTTGGCCCTCCCAGAAGTGGAGACATAAAGGATTCATTAGCAGACTTGTCGGAAGTGGAAAGATGTATTGGTTACTCTCCAAATGTAGAATTTACTGAAGGAATAAATGAGACAGTGAATTGGTATCTGAAAAACAAAGGATGATCGCATGAAGATTAGCCTTGGCCAAGATGGGGATAAGATAGTTTTCCAGATTAGTCCCGAGCAAGATGACCTTGATCACCTGGAAGGAACGAAGATTTCAATTGGAAGAAATTCTGCTTACGTCTCAATACCTGGAATTTCCTTAGAAGAAATTCATCCAGATATTCTGGCCCTCTCATCCATTCTAATTTCTCATCAGCTAATTGGTAATAGATTGTGTCTAGATTGGCCAGTCAGCGAGGATTTCTTAGAGGAGTCAAATAGAGTTCTTTCGAGATATAAAATTGAAGCTAGAGCGGGTGTAGATATTGAGAGAAATAGAAAGATAATTGGGAGGCCGGCTCTAGCATTTAGCGGAGGTGCCGATTCAATGGCGGCACTAGCCGTGATGCCGGGTGATACAGTCCCGATCTTTATGAATAGGCCAATGAAAAAGGGTTCTCTGTATAATTCAGAGGCACCACTGAAGACTTGTGAAATGATTAAGCAAATGGGTTATGACGTCAGAGTGATTGCAAGTGATTTAGAATACCTAAGAGAACCAATTGGTTTCCCTAGTGATTTGGCTCATGCAATTCCGGCTATTCTGATGTCAGAAAAATTGGGAATTGGTTCAATTTCATTTGGCACAGTTCTAGAATCTGCATTTGGGATTGGCCACAAAAAATTTGTTGACTATCCCGTTAGTTCTCACAATCGTTTCTTCGGGACGCTGTTTTCGGCTGCTGGACTAAGATTGGCCCTACCAATTGCAGGAATTAGCGAGATAGGGACCTCAATTATTGGGATGGAATCGCCATTGGGCGAGTTTGCTCAATCTTGCATTAGAGGTACGTGGATGAAACCGTGCATGAATTGTTGGAAGTGCTTTAGAAAGGAGTTACTAGGACTTGCGCTTGGACATGAAACTAAAGCAGATTTGTTGAAGATGTTGAAGAGCAGTTCAGAAGTCCAGATTAAGCTATCTGCTTTTCCAATTAGTCATGAGAACGTTGTTGCTTTCTCAATTAAGAAAATTCCAATCGAGGAGCACCCTTACTTACGTGGATTAAGAAAAAGAACGGTCCCCTCGAACAGTTTAGGATTCTTATCGCGCTGGTATTCTCCTTCAAATGTCCTCATACCTGAGGAATGGAGGGGCCAGTGCGTGGAGGAGATATGTTCTTTCTTGGGAGTGATGAGTGAATCGGAAGAAGAGCGTGTGCAATCTTGGAACATGGAGAGTTTCCTAGCAGACGAGAACATAAAGAAGGCCCACTTCAAATTAACTTCATCGTGGCAGGACCTATAGTTCTAAGAAATCTGATCTAGAACCCACTCTGCAACTTGTTCTGATCCGTTTTTTCTCCTTAGCAATTCAAAGTTATTACGCATTAATTCTCTAACTCCAGGTTCGATAATCCGATCTATAGCTCCTTGGATAATCTTGACATTCTTGTCTTTAATTACGACCATGCACCCTGCATCCTTTCCGATCAATGCCCTTGCTAGTTGATCATCACGACCGGTTTTCAAATTTGGTAGACAAATTGTAGGCAGGCTTGCCTCGATAACTTCGTGGAATGAATTGTACCCACCGGCCATAATTGCGAAATCGAAATCTCTGAAATATCGTGAATTTGGATAATCTCGCAGAACTCTTACTCTCTCATATCTTGAATCTATACGGTCCCCCAACATAGACTCGCCAACTACTGAATAAACGTGAGTATGCTTGGAAAGTGAACCCAGCACCATATCCAACTCTGAATCGATGTCGTTTATCTTCCCAGCTCCCAATTGGACGTAACATAGTAACGCCTCACTAGGGATCCCCAATCTTTTTCTTAATTCTCCTTTGATTTCCATATCTTCTTTGTCCATAATTAGAATAGGGTTACATCTAACCATTGCAACTCCATGATCTAATTCATCTTCTGAAACCAATTCAACAGAATCTCCCGGCCTAATTAACGCGTGGAAGTGATTGATGCTATCCACTGGAATACTACGAGAATCGGCTTTTATCGAACCTCTTCGTAACCAAATCTTCAGCATGCTATTATCTTGCCCCCTTAGTGAATTTAGCATCCCCCTGTA
>MDSZ01152867.1_pt1 | contig 23610 bp, 19 predicted proteins | sample 811201 | NCBI WGS metagenome assembly MDSZ01 (sample SAMN05326647, study PRJNA326480) | marine metagenome | isolation source: seawater | place: Indian Ocean: North | collected 2010
TAAGTTTCCGGCCCCGCCCCCACGCACCGTCATCCTGACGAAAGTCAGGACCCAGATCGTAAAGGGAGATTTTCGCCAGGCTGGCTCGGTCTGCGTAATGGCGATGTGAGGGATAAGTGCGCGATCGCGACCACCCGGCTCTATGAACTGGGCCCTGACTTTCGTCAGGGTGATGGCCCTCCCATATCCGGCAACAAGAAAAGGCGCGCGGGCCGGTCCCGCGCGCCTTCTTCATTTGTGCCAAAGCAGGGCCTAGAGGACTTCGAACAGGCCTGCTGCGCCCATGCCGCCACCGACGCACATGGTGATGACGACGTATCTGGCGCCCTGGCGCTTGCCCTCGATCAGGGCGTGGCCGACCATGCGGGCGCCGGACATGCCGTAGGGGTGGCCGATCGAGATCGCGCCGCCATTGACGTTCAGCTTGTCAGCCGGAATGCCCAGCTTGTCCTGGCAGTACAGCACCTGGACGGCGAAGGCCTCGTTCAGCTCCCACAGACCGATATCGTCGGCCTTGAGACCGAAGCGCTCGAGCAGTTTCGGAACGGCGAAGACCGGGCCGATACCCATCTCGTCCGGCTCGGTGCCGGCCACCGCCATGCCCATATAGCGGCCCAGCGGTGCCAGGCCGCGCTTGGCCGCCAGTTCCGCTTCCATCACCACGCAGGACGATGCGCCGTCGGAAAGCTGCGAGGCATTGCCGGCGGTGATCGTGCCGCCCTCGACCACGGGATTCAGCCCCTGCAGGCCTTCCAGATTGGTCTCGGGGCGATTGCCCTCGTCCTTTTCGAGGAAGACTTCCTGCTGCGAGGTTTCGCCGGTGGCCTTGTCGACGACGATCTTGGTCGACTTCATCGGCACGATCTCGTCGTCGAACTTGCCGGCGGCCTGGGCAGCGGCGGTGCGCTGCTGCGACTGCAGGCCGTACTCGTCCATGCGGTCACGCGAAATGCCGTAGCGCTTGGCGACCACCTCGGCGGTCTGCAGCATCGGCATGTAGATGTCCTTGTGCATGGCGACGAGCGCCGGGTCCGGCGCGACGCGCATGTCCTTGGTCTGCACCATGGAGATCGACTCGACGCCGCCGGCGACAACGACGTCCATTCGGTCGACGATGACCTGTTTGGCAGCCGTCGCGATCGTCATCAGGCCGGAGGAGCACTGGCGGTCCATCGACATGCCGGCCACGGTGACCGGCAGGCCGGCGCGCAGCGCAGCGGTGCGCCCGATCGTGTGCTGCACGCCCTGCTGCAGGGCGGCGCCGTAGACCACGTCCTGGACTTCGGCCGGATCGATCTTTGCGCGTTCGACAGCCGCGGCGATGGTGTGACCGGCCAGGGTCGGCGAAGGCGTGGCATTGAAGGCGCCGCGATAGGCCTTGCCGATCGGGGTGCGGGCGGTGGAGACGATGACGGCATCACGCATGGAGGTTCTCTCGTTCTTTGTGTGATCGGATCGGGGTTCGGATGTCCGGCGTCGACCGGCGCTGGACGGCGCGCTCGAAAACCGGGTTCGAAGACCTGGCTTGCTGATCGGCGAAGGGAGAGCGGTGCGAAATCAAAACCGGTTCCGATGCGATTGGCGGGCGAGCGACTGTCAGGGTTTTGTCATCCGGACCGGCCTCAGGCAAGAAAAAACCGGACCGTGTCTTCAAAGTTGAACAGTCTTGTGTGTGTATCCGCATCCGACCTATTCAAAATCCTATAAACCGGGAGGTCTTGCCGGTTTTCAAAAAACAGGTATGCTCGTACCCAAGATACGAAAACGGATCGGTGAAGGTGGTGACATGGCATGGGATTTCGAGACCGAGCCGGACTTCCAGGAGAAGCTTGACTGGATCGACAGCTTTGTGAAGCACAAGGTCGAACCGCTCGTTCATCTCGGCTTTCATCCCGCCGATGTGAAAAACCCGAAGCACCGCGCCATCGTCAAACCCTTGCAGGAAGAGGTGAAGGCGAAGGGCCTTTGGGCCTGCCATCTCGGCCCCGAGCTGGGCGGCAAGGGCTATGGCCAGGTCAAGCTGGGTCTGATGAACGAGATTCTCGGCCGTTCCGCCTTCGCGCCGACCGTGTTCGGCTGCCAGGCACCGGATACCGGCAATGCCGAGATCATTGCCCACTACGGAACCGGGGATCAGAAGGCGAAGTATCTTGAGCCGCTCCTCAACAACGAGATCGTTTCCGCCTTCTCGATGACCGAGCCGCAGGGCGGGTCCGACCCGCTCCTGTTCACCTGTTCCGCTGTCGAGGATGGCGACGAATGGGTGATCAATGGCGAGAAATGGTTCTCCACCAATGCCAGATGGTCCGAATTCCTGATCGTCATGGCGGTGACGGACCCCGATGGCGATCCCTATCGCCGCATGTCGATGTTCATCGTGCCGACGAAGACGCCCGGCGTGGAGATCGTGCGCGACGTTGCCGTCTACGGCCAGCAGGAGGGGGTCGGAAGGCTATGTACGCTACACCGATGTGCGCGTGCCGAAGGATCATCTTCTGGGCGAGCGCGGCGGCGCCTTCGTGATTTCCCAGACGCGTCTGGGCGGTGGCCGGATCCACCATGCCATGCGCACGGTGGGCGCCTGCAAGCGGGCGCTGGATCTGATGTGCCGCCGGGCGGCCAGCAGGCGTACGCGCGACGGTGTGATCGCCGACAAACAGGCCGTACAGATGCAGATCGCCGACAGCTATATGGAGCTGGAACAGTTCCGTCTCTATGTGCTCAAGACGGCCTGGATGATCGACAAGTACAAGGACTACAAGAAGGTCCGCAAGGACATCGCCGCCAGCAAGGCGCTGATGCCGAAGGTCTATCGCGACATCGCCGGCCGCGCCCTGCACATTCACGGCTCGCTGGGCGTATCCCCGGAAATGCCGTTTGCCGCGCAGGTGATCGGCTCCTTCGTGATGGGGATCGCCGACGGTCCGACCGAGGTGCACAAGGTCACCGTGGCGCGCCAGCACATGCGCGAATACCGCAATATCTCCGATCCCATCTTCCCCGACTACTCGATCCCGCAACTCAAGGAAGCCGCGCTCGAGACGTACGGGGACATCGCCGACACGGTCCGCGAGCTCGCGGAAACGGCCGGCGCCGACTGAGTTTGCAGGGCCGGCGCTGGGCCGGCCACAACCAAGACGCCGAAAACGGCGCGTTTGAACCGGGGAGGAGGGCGACACCGATGACGGGGCCGTCAGTGTCTGTCCTTCCGCACATGTCTGTGGAGGACAAATGACCGAGACAGTTTCGCCCGCGGCGCCGCCGCCCCTGAAGTTCCAGACCAAGTTTCTCTACGGTCTGGGCTCGATGGCGTATGGTATCAAGGATTTGGCCTTCCGGGTCTTCCTTCTCTACTACTATAATTTCGTGGTGGGCGCCCCGGCCGCGCTGGTCTCTGCGGCGATCATGGTTGCGCTGGTCATCGATGCCTTCTCCGACCCGATCGTGGGACAGATCTCCGACAATCTGCGAACCAGATGGGGGCGCCGCCACCCGCTGATGTATCTGTCGGCGATCCCGGCCTCGCTGTCCTTCTTCTTCCTGTGGCTGCCGCCGGAGGGGCTCGAGGGAACAGGCCTCTTCCTCTATCTGGTGATCCTGGCCTCGGCGGTGCGCACCTTCATCACGCTCTACGAAATCCCCAGTTCGGCGCTGGCGCCGGAACTGGCAACGGATTACGACGAGCGCACCACGATTGCGGGCTATCGCTTCTTCTTCGGCTATATCGGCGGGATCGGGCTCTATGTCCTGTCACTGGCCGTGCTGTTCCCGCCAACGCCGGAACACCCGCTGGGCATCACCAATCCGGCCGGCTATCTGCCCTTCGGCATTCTCGGCTCCGGGATCATGATCTCGACGGTGCTCCTGTCGACGCTGGGGACGCATCACCGGATCAAGTACATGCGCAAACTGCCGGCGCCGCAGCGGCGCAACCCGCTGCAGACGCTGAACCTGATGCGCCAGACCTTCTCGCATCGCGGTTTCCTGGCGATCCTGGGCTTTGGCGTGCTGAAATATACCGGGCTGGGTATCAGTTCGGCGCTGGCGCTGTATTTCGGCTCGCTGTTCTGGGCGCTGTCCTCCGGCGAGCTTGCCATCCTGGCGGCCGACGCGGCGCTGGGGGCGACGCTGGCGCTGATCCTCGCGCCCCGCCTGTCCAAATCCCTGGGCAAGAAGGGCGCGGCCTTTGTGCTGGCGCTGACGGCGATCCTGTTCACCTGCGCGCCCTATGTGCTGCGCCTGCTGGGTCTGTTTTTCGAGAATGGCAGCCCGATGCTGCTGCCGGCGCTCTTCATCCTGTCGGCGATCTACACGATGTGCGGGATTTCCTCGGCGATCCTGGTGCATGCCATGATCGGCGATGTCATCGACGACAGCTCCCTGCGCACCGGCCGCCGGGCGGAGGGCCTCTTCTATGCGGCCAATTCCTTCATGCAGAAATGCTCGTCCGGGCTGGGTGTCTTCGCCGCCGGCATCATGCTGTCCGTTGTCGGAATGCCGGACGGTGCACGCCGTACCGGCGTCGAGCCGGAAGTGATCGTTCACCTCGTCCAGCTCTACATTCCGGTGATCGCCGTGCTCTACCTGACCGGCGCCTTCTTCCTGCGCTTCTACAAGATCGACCGGGCCAGCCATGAGGCGACCCTGGCCTCGATCCGGGCGAAGGAAGCCGCACAGCTGACCGAGAACACCACCTCATGACCACCGCACCGAATACCGGGAGACCCCATGTCACTGCGTAACCGCGCCTATATCGCCGGCGCGTTCGAACACCCCACCCGCCTGGCGCCGGACAAGTCGACGCCGCAACTGCATGCCGAGTGCGCGGCCGGTGCGCTGGCCGATGCCGGGCTGAGCCTGGAGGATGTGGACGGGTATTTCTGCGCCACCGACGCGCCGGGCTTCGGTCCGATCTCGATGATCGACTATCTCGGTCTCAAGGTCCGTCACACGGATTCCACCGAGATGGGCGGGTGCACCTATATCCAGCATGTGGCCCACGCCGCCGAGGCGATTGCCCTGGGCAAGTGCAAGGTGGCGCTGATCACACTGGCCGGCCGGCCGCGCTCGGAGAATGTGATGCGGTTCCGGCCGGGCGCGCCGGAAAGCGCGTTCGAGCAATTCACCGGCCTGACCAATCATACGTCCTACGGGATGTGTGCCGTGCGGCACATGCACGAGCATGGCACGACCTCGGAGCAGCTGGCCTGGATCAAGGTCGCAGCCTCGCATCATGCCCAGCACAATGAACACGCCATGCTGCCCAAGGTGGTCACGGTGGAAGAGGTGCTGGAGAGCCCGATGATTGCCGACCCGCTGCACCGGCTCGATTGCTGCGTGACGACGGATGGCGGCGGGGCGCTGGTCGTAGTGGCGCCGGAGATTGCGCGCTCGCTGAAACGGCCGCTGGTCGCCCTGCGCGGGGCCGGCGAGGCGACGAAAGGACCGTCCGGGGGGCTGGGGCTCGACCTGACGACATCCGCCGCGGCGCGTTCGGGCCCGGCGGCCTTCGCCGAGGCCGGGGTGAAACCGTCCGACATCAAATACGCCTCCATCTATGACAGCTTCACCATCACCGTACTGATCCAGCTGGAGGATCTCGGCTTCTGTGCCAAGGGCGAGGGCGGCAAGTTCGTCGCCGACGGAAACCTGATCTCCGGCACGGGCAAGCTGCCCTTCAACACGGATGGCGGCGGGCTGTGTTCCAACCATCCCATGTTCCGCGGCGGTATCACCAAGGTGATCGAGGCGGTGCGGCAATTGCGCGGTGAAGCGCATCCGGCCGTGCAGGTGCCCGACTGCGATCTGGCGGTCGCCACCGGCATCGGCGGGTCGCTCGGCGCGCGGCACGGCGCGGCCACAGTCATCCTGGAGCGGCAATGATGAGCGAGCGTCGATACCCCGCACCCCAGCCCAATGCGGAAACCCGGGTCTTCTGGGATGCGGCGGCTGAAGGCGTGTTGAAGATCAAGAACTGCCGCAGCTGCTTCAGGGCGCATTATTATCCGCGCGCGATCTGTCCGCACTGCGGGTCGGACCAGACCGAGTGGGTGGTCAGCGAGGGCGCAGGCGAGATCTATTCGGTCTCCGTCATGCGCCGCGGCGAGGGCGCGCCCTTTGCCGTCGCCTATGTCACGCTCGACGAAGGTCCGGCCGTTCTCACCAATATCGTCGACTGCGATCCCGACAGCCTGGCCATCGGCCAGCGTGTGCGGGTCGCGTTCAAACCGAGCGAGGAGGGGGCGCCGCCCGTTCCCACGTTCACACCGAGTGGAGACTAGACATGGCCACTGCAGAACTCACCAATCCCGCCGACGCCCTGGAGGCTTTCCGCAAGGAAGCGGCCGGCTGGCTGGCGGAGCATTTCCCGAAATCCCTGGTGGGCAAGGAAAACGTGCTCGCCACCGTCGAGGGCGGGTCCGATCCCGATCCCGAGGCCGTCGCCTGGAAGAGGGCGATGGGCGAAAAGGGCTGGGGCACGCCGACCTGGCCAAAAGAGTATGGCGGCGGCGGGCTGAGCTTCGCCGAGGCGCGGGTTCTGCAGGAGGAAATGGGCAAGATCGGCGCGTGGAACCCGATCGGCGGCATGGGTGTGATGATGCTCGGGCCGACCCTTCTGGAGTTTGCCTCGGAAGAGCAGAAGCAGCGGCATATCCCGCCGATCTGCCGCGGCGAGATCCGCTGGTGCCAGGGTTATTCCGAGCCCGGCGCCGGCTCCGACCTCGCCAGCCTGCAGACCAGGTGCGAGGACAAGGGCGATCACTGGCTGGTCAATGGCCAGAAGACCTGGACGTCCGGCGGGCAATGGGCCGACTGGTGTTTTGCCCTGGTGCGCACCGACACGTCCAAGAAGCATGAGGGCATTTCCTTCATCCTGCTCGACATGAAATCGCCGGGTGTCGAGGTGAAGCCGATCCGGATGATTTCCGGCACCTCGCCCTTCTGCGAGACCTTCTTCACCGATGTGAAAGTGCCGAAGGAAAACCTGGTCGGCGAGCCCGGCAATGGCTGGACGATCGGCAAGCGCCTGCTCCAGCACGAGCGCACCAATTTGTCCGGCGGCGGCAGCCTGGGCCGTGGCCAGGGACCCTCCCTCTCCGACATTGCCAAGCATTATGTCGGCACGGATGCTGAGGGCCGGATCGCCGATGCCGATCTGCGCATGCGCATCGTGCGTCACGAGATGGAGGCGCAGGCCTTCAAGGCGACGGCGCGGCGCGTGATGCTGGAGTCCAAGAGCGGCAATATCTCGCTGGGTTCGTCCATCCTGAAGAATGTCGGCGCCCGCATCACCCAGGAACGCGCCGAGCTGACCCTGGAGATCATGGGCATGAACGGGCTGGGCTGGTCCGGTGAGGGCTTCAATCCGGCCGAGCTGGGCGCCACTCGCGGCTGGCTGTGGGGCAAGGCCGTGTCGATCTATGGCGGCACGACCGAGATCCAGAACAATGTGATCGCCAAGCGCATCCTCGGGATGCTGGATCATCAGTAGGCGAAGGGGAGACAACGACATGGCCGTCCTGAACGAAGAACAGAGCATGCTGCGCGACATGGCGCGCGACTGGGCCAATGAACAATCGCCGGTGAGCGCTTTCCGCAAGGTGCGCGATGCGGGCGAGGCGATCGGTTTCGATCCCAAGGCTTTCGCGGCCCAGGCCGAGATGGGCTGGACCGGGGTGATCATTCCGGAGGCCTATGGGGGGTCGGATTTCGGCTATCTCAGCCTCGGCCTCGTGCTGGAGGAAACCGGCCGGACGCTGACCGCGAGCCCGCTGGGCACGACGGCGCTGGCGGCGACAAGTGCGCTCCTGCTGGCCGGAAGCGAGGCGCAGAAACAGGCCTGGCTGCCGAAGATCGCGTCGGGCGATGTCATTGCGGCGCTTGCGGTAGACGAGGGCCCGCGCCACGACCCGTCGAAGATCGCCACGAAAGCCGAGAAATCCGGCGATGGCTGGACGCTGAGCGGCACCAAGAAGTTTGTCGCGGAGGGGGATGGCGCGCACCTGTTAGTCGTTGCGGCGCACACCGGCAGCGGTATCGGCCTCTTCCTGGTGCCCGCCGACGCCAAAGGCGTCAGTTGCGCTTCGCGCAATATGGTCGACGCCCGCAGTCATGCCGAAGTGGGCTTCGATGCCGTCAAACTGGACAGCGATGCGCTGATCGGGCCGGAAGACGGCGCGGCTTTGCTCGATCAGGTGCTCGACCGGGCCCGGGCGGGTGTCGCGGCGGAGATGCTGGGCCTTGCGGTGCAGGCGTTTGAAGACACGCTGGCCTATCTGAAAACCCGCGAACAGTTCGGCGAGATCCTGTCGCGCTTCCAGGCGCTGCAACACCGCATGGCACACCAGTTCACCCAGATCGAGCTGATGCGTTCCGTTGTCGAGGGCGCGCTCGAGGCGATCGATACGGACCGCGACGACATCGCCGCGAAGGTCTCGCTGGCCAAGGCGACGGCCTGCGACACGCTGCACCTGGTCTCGCGCGAGATGATCCAGCTGCATGGCGGGATCGGCATGACCGACGAGCATCATGCCGGCTTCTACATAAAGCGGGCGCGCATCCTCGAGAACGCCTGGGGCAATGCCGCCTTCCACCGGGAGCGCTTTGCGCGCCTGGCCGGGTATTGAGCGGCGAACCCGGCAATCCCGCCCCGGCGGCCAATCGCACAAGAGCGGATGGCGGCGCGGGGCGGGAGCGTGCCTATGACCGGTTTGTCGAAGGCAATCTGAAGCGCAATTACGTCGCCCATTTCACGCACGGCATGCTGGGCATGACGGGCTTCCGCCTGATCTTTGCGCCGACCTTCGTGCCGGCCTATCTGCACATGCTGACCGGCTCGCCCTTCATGGTCGGGCTGGGCCAGGCGCTGATCCAGGCCGGCGCGATCGCCTCGCCCATCATGGGCGCGGCCCAGATCGAGCATCGCCGCCACGTCATGCCGGCGGCGATGACGATCGGCGTGCTGATGCGGCTGCAGCTGCTGGGGCTGGCGCTCGCCGGCTGGTTCCTGACCGGCCATGTCCTGCTGCTGGCGACCTTCCTGTTTCTCTTCCTGTTCGGCTTCTTCCTGGGCTCCCAGCGGGTCGCCTTCCAGGTGGTGCTGGCCAAGGTGATCCCGATCCGCCTGCGCGGGCGGCTGCAGGCCTGGCGCAACCTCGCCGGCGGGGCGATCGCGGCGGGCCTGTCCTGGTGGGCCGGGGTTTATCTGATCGACCCGAATGTGTTCGGCAATGGCTATGCGACGACCTTCATGGTCGCCTTCCTGCTGACCAGCGCCGGACTGGCCGCGCTCTGGCTGTTCATGCGCGAGCCCAGCAGTCCGACCGTCAAAACCCAGATGGGCATGCTCGACCGTATCCGGGAATTCCCGCTGCTCCTGGCCGACAGGGACTACCGCAACTTCCTCCTCTCCCTGGTCTTCGCGACCATGGGCCGGATCGCCATCCCCTTCTGTATCATCCATGCGGGCCGGCAGATGGAGGTGGACGGCGCCGCCATTGGCCTGTTCTCGCTGGCCTTTCTTGGTGCGGACACGGCGACCAATCTGATCTGGGGCACGATGGGGGATCGCTATGGATTCCGGATCACCTTCATCGGCACGCTGATCGTATGGCTCGTGTCGCTGGGGGCGATGATCACGGCGGTGGCGCCCTGGCAATTCCTGCTCGCCTTCTTCGGTCTGGGGGCAGCCATGTCCGGAAACATGATGAGCGTGACCACGCTCGTTCTGGAATTCGGCCACCGTGATGACATTCCCATGCGCCTGGCCCTGGCGACGACGGCGGAGACCTCGGTCGCGACCGCCGGTCCGCTCGTGGGCGGGCTGATGGCGGCGACGCTGGGACTGGTTCCCGTCTTTGCCCTGTCGATGGCCTGCCTGGCGATAGCGCTTTGCATTCTCGTGTTGGGAGTACGCGAACCGCGTCATCTGAAATAAGTTTACGTTTACGGAAACGGCAACTCTATTGCTCAATAATAACTAGATATATCGATGTATCTTTCTTGACGGCGTCAAATCTCATTGCTCTAATCGAATGCGCGGTATGTAAAAAATCATAAGCAGCCGCTCAGTCTGGGAGGAGATTATGACTGTGAAGGGTCTCATGCGTGCAAGCAGCGCGCTGACAGCCCTTGCGTTGACCGCGGGGCTTGGCTCCGCGGCATTGGCGCAAGACGACGCCCAGGGCAGGACGACGATGTCATCATCGTCACAGGTTCCGTTATCCAGGGGACACCCGAGAACGCCGCCCTGCCGGTGGATGTTCTCTCGTCGGAAGAACTCGCGCGGCTGGGCAATCCCTCGCCGGTCGAGCTGCTCAAGGCGCTGCCGGTTTCCAGCGGCGTTATCGGCGACACGAACCAGTTCGACAGCCGGTCGCAGGCGACCGAGGGCATGGCATCGGTAAACCTGCGCGGCCTCAGCCCGCAGCGCACGCTGGTCCTGCTCAACAACCGGCGCCTGGTGTCGGCGGGGACGGGGGTTCCCTTCGTCGACATCAACCTGCTGCCGCAGGCGGCGATCGGCCGGATCGAGATCCTGAAGGACGGTGCGGCGGCGATCTACGGGTCGGATGCCATCGGCGGCGTGGTGAACTTCATCACGCGGTCCGACCAGGACGGTTTCCGGGCCGGCGGGGACTACACCTTCATCGACGGCAGTTCCGGCGACTATACCGTCCACGGCAGCTGGGGTCGTCAGGGCGACAATTACAGCATCCTGCTGGCAGGGGGCTATCAGCATCGCGACGAACTGCTTGCGGTCGATCGCGACTTCGCTGTCATGGACTTTGAATCGAACCCGGAAGGTGGCTGGACCGGCGGCGGCAATCCCGCGACCTTCCTGCCGCTGGGGGTGATCCCGGGCGTCGGTGTTGCGCCGATCGGCGGGCTTCGCGCCGACCCGCAATGTGCGGCCCAGGGCGGTTATGTCACCGCGGCCGGATGGTGCCGGACGCAGTATACCGGCTTCGACGCCCTCGTTGAGGAAGAGGATCGCTACCAGCTCTACGGTCAGCTCGATGTCGAGATCGCCGAAGGCCTCGACTGGGATCTCAGCCTGCTCTACGGCAATGACGAGATTCCGCACTACCGGACTTCCCCGATGTATCTGCTGACCCAGGCACCGTCCGCGATTGCGGCGGTCGGCGGTTCGCCCAGCGGCTTCATCGTTCCGGGAAACAATCCGGGTTTCATCGAAATGGTGACCAATAATCCGGGCATCGTTCCGGCGGGCACTGTTGCGGCCCTGTTCCCGACCCTTCTCTTCCGTCCGCTGCTCGCGGGGGGGGGGAACCCGGCCTTTATCGGCAATCCGGACGATCTGGGTGCCTCCACCGGGCGCCGCGAGAACGAGAGCTTCCGCATCTCGTCCGGACTGACCGGGCAGATCTCGGACTCGCTGCAGTTCCAGGCGTCGGTCACCTATCACAAGTTCGAGCGCTATTTCGACGGCTACGACTCCTTCGGTGACCGTGTGCAGCTCGCGCTGCGCGGTTTCGGCGGTCCGAACTGCGATCCGACGACTTCGGCGCCCGGGACGGGCGGCTGTCTGTGGCTGAACCCGTTCGGCAACCAGGTAAACGGTGCCAATCCGAACACGCCCGAGCTGATCAACTGGTTCTTCGTCCATTCGACCAGCTTCCTGGAGACCGAGCTCTTCGTGGCTGACTTCACCCTGTCCGGCGATACCGGCTGGGAGCTGGCCGGCGGGCCGGTCCTGTTCGGGGCCGGGGCGCAGTACCGCAAGAACGACTTTGCGGCGACCTATGGCGACAACAACAATATTGCGGTGAATCCCTGCCGCGATACGCCGGTCACGGGATCCACCTCCTGCGCCCAGCAGAACGGGGCGCTGGCCTTCCTCGGATCGAATGCCGACTCGCAGGCAGACAATGACGTCTATGCCTTCTTCGGCGAGCTGCAGCTGCCGGTGACGGACAATTTCAATGTCCAGCTGGCGGCCCGCTTCGAGGACTATGGCGGGGAAACCGGATCGACCTTCGATCCCAAGATCACCGCCCGCTGGCAGATCACCGACACCTTCGCCCTGCGGGGTTCTGCCGGTACGACGTTCCGCGGCCCGCCCGCGCAGCAATTGTCCGACCGGAATGTGACATCGCTGCAGGTGATCGCGAACAGCTTCCGGCCGGTTGATGTCTACGGCAATCCGGCGCTGGCGCCGGAGACCGCGACGAACTACTCGATCGGTCTGCTGATCGACACGGGGGCCTTTACGGCCAGTGTCGACTACTTCCGCTACGAGATCGAGGACACGATCACCACCGAGCCGCTCTCCGGCATGGTGGCGACCATGTTCGCCGATCCCGCGAACTGCACGGATCCGGCGTTCGACGCCTTGCGTGAACGCTTCCAGTTCAATGATGGCGGCGGTGTCCCCGGGGCCGGAACCTGCGCTGTCGGGAATATTTCCCGCGTGCGGACCGGCTGGGTGAATGGCGGCGACCTGACCAGTTCCGGTGTCGACTTCATCGTCAATTACGACTTCGGTGACGTGCTGGGCGGCCAGCTCAATGCTGGCGTCACGGCCACCTACATGCTGGGCAACGAGCTTGGCGAAGAAGTGGTCGAGGGCATTGTCGTCCAGGACGGATTCGACGGTGTCGGCTTCCTGAACTTCCAGACTACCGCCTATCCGGTACCGGAATGGAAGGCGCGCGGATTTGTCGAATATACCTACGGCAATTTCGATGCGCGGCTGACGATGAACTATATCGACAGCTATCGCGACCAGCGTGCCGACAGCGGCACGGGTCCGTTCGCGCCCAATACCAACATCCCCGGTGCGCCGGTGCTGATGCAGGGTGCGACGATCGACAGCCAGGTGACGACGGACTTCAACCTGATCTACAATTTCGGCGATGCGACCACCGTGTCCTTCACCGCGTTGAACATCACGGATGAAGATCCCAGCTTCGCGCGCCTGGACTACAATTACGATCCGTTCACCGGCAATCCGCTGGGCCGGGTCTTCCGTGTCGGGGTCAATACCGAGTTCTAGGTGTTATCCTGCCCGGACAAGAAGAAGGCCCCGGTCGTGCAACCGGGGCCTTTTTGTGTGTCTGGCAGGATGGCTAGCGCGGCCAGGCTTTCGGCGGGTCGGAGAACAGCCCGTAGGCGATTGTCGAGGCATAATAGGCAAAGGCCTGGGCCGGCGGCACGCGCTGGATCCAGTTGCGCAGGTCATAGGCCGAGTTGAGCGAGCCCATGACGGCCTGGCTGGCGATCAGTGGATCGATCGGCTTGACCGAGCCTTCCGTGATGCCGTCGATCATCATGCCGGCAAAGCGCCGCGCCATGCGGTTGGACTGGGCGATGACGTCATTGCGCAGCTCGTTCGGCAGGGCCTGCAGCGCGGTCGTGCGCACCAGCGGGAATTCCGAATAGAGCTGGATGTCCAAGAGGGTCGCGATCGAGGAGGCCAGTTGTTCCCAGTGGCTGCCACCGGCGCGAACGGCGGCGCGCTGGACCAGCGAGACGCGGCCATAGCTGCGGCGGAAGCATTCCAGCACCAGCTCGTCCTTGGCTTCCAGGTGGTGATAGAAGCTGCCCTTGGTGACGTTCAGCTCGGAGGCGATCTGTTCGACCGAAGCGCCGCGATAGCCGCGTTCATTGATCAGGAAGGTGGCGGCGCGGGCAAAATTGCCCGGCATGCCCTCGATCCCGACCCTCAGCGAGGACTCGTCGATCTGCAGCAACCGCGGCTCCCAGCTCGAGCCCTTCGGCGCAAAGCCGGTCTCGAACAGCTCGATGAGGCGCTTGCAGACGCGGTCATAGTCGCCGGTCGAGTATTGCGAGATCCAGGCCGGCAGCCAGAACATGTTCTGGACGAGCACGTGGGCGCGGATCGTGCTGAGCACCTTCTCCTCGTCATTGCGCGGCGGGTCGAAGAAGGTGCGCAGCTTGCGGAAGACCTGGACATAGCGCGCCGTCAGGTCGGAATTGTACGGCTCGTTGAGCGCGCGGATGTCCGAGAGCACCGCGACCGGGCGCTCCTCCTGCGCATTGATGGCGGCCTGGAGCTCGAAATTGCTGCGGATATAGCGGGCGATCCGCTCCTGCGGCGTGCGGCCCCGGGCCGCATCCTCGATCAGCGCCTCGATCCGCTCGAGCGAACGCTCCAGCACCGCCGAGGCCAGCAATTCCTTGCGCTTGAAGTAGTACGTGATGCTGGTCGTGTTGAGATCGACCAGCTGTGCGACATCGACAAAGGTCATGCCGCGCACGCCGTGCCGGTTGATCAGGGTGGCGGCGGCGTCGAGTATCCGCTCGCGTTTCTCCTGGAAGCGGCGCGTCTTCGCGCTGTCCAGTGTGTCAGGGGTCGCATTCATATCATTCGCTTAGCAGAGTTCGCGCCTATCGTCACGCGAGTGGGGAACCTCCCCGCCTTGCCTCCATTGAGCACATTATAACAGAAGCGGTACGGATTTCGTTCAAAAAATTCCGTCTGCTCTTTGGTGTCTATACATCGGTGAAAACGTGACAATCCCCGCGGCTGAGTGTGGTGTCCCTGTGTTTACCGAAGAATGAGTATGCTGTAGCGTGCCGCTTGTGGTGCGCGGACGGGATTGATCCTTGCGCAAGCAGAAAATCCGAGGGAGGGGACATGTCCCTGTTCAGCCTGGACGGCCGCGCGGTGATTGAAGGCATGAAGGCGCGCCTGCCATGACCGTCTATGTCATCGCCCAGCTCGAGTTTACCGATGAGGCCCGCTACCGCACCTATCAGGCGGCGGCGACAAGGCTCTTCATGGAGAAGGGGATCCGCGTGCTGGCGGCCGACGAAGCGCCGGTCGTGCTCGAGGGTGACTGGTCTGGTGACAAGGTCGTGGTGATGGCCTTCGATGACGACGGCTCGGCGCGCGCCTTCCTGGAGGGGCCGGAATACCGGGCGATCTCCGAAGACCGGCGGGCGGGGGCACGCTCCACAGCCATCATGATCAAGGGGTTTTAAGCCATGCAATACCGGCAACTCGGCGACAGCGATCTGACCGTTTCGGAAATCTCGCTTGGCACCTGGCTGACCTTCGGTGTCGGTATCGAGCGCGAGAAGGCCATCGCCAGCCTGAACCAGGCCTTCGATCTGGGGATCAACTTCATCGATACGGCCAATGCCTATGGCTATGGCGCTGCGGAGAGCCTGCTGGGCGAGGCGCTGAAGGGCCGGCCGCGCGACAGCTATATCCTGGGCACCAAGGTCTTCGTGCCGATGAGCGAGACCGATTACGGCCTGTCCCGCGCCCAGATCGAGAAACAGCTCGACGCGTCGCTGAAGCGTCTCAACACCGATTATGTCGATCTCTACCAGTGCCACCGCTATGACGTGGATACGCCCCTGGAAGAGACGATGGAGGCGCTGAGCGATGCCGTGAAGGCCGGCAAGGTGCGCTATATCGGGTTTTCCGAATGGTCGCCCAAGCAGATCCAGGCTTCGCTGGACCTGCCCGGTGTCGAGAAATTCGTCTCCAGCCAGCCGCAATATTCCCTGCTCTGGCGGCGGCCGGAAAAGGCGGTCATTCCGCTGTGTGCCGAAAACGGGATTTCCCAGATCGTCTGGTCGCCGCTCGCCCAGGGCGTGCTGTCGGGCAAGTATCTGCCGGGCGACACGCCGCCGCAGGACAGCCGTGCCTCCAGCGACAAGATGAACCGTCAGATGGGGCACTGGAACCGGCCGGAAGTGATCGAGGCGGTGCACCGGATGAAGCCGCTGGCCGATGAGGCCGGTGTCTCCATGGCGCAATTCGCCCTTGCCTGGGTGCTGCGCGAACCCAATGTTGCCTCGGCCATTGTCGGCGTCAGCCGGCCCGAGCAACTGGCGGCCAATGCGGCGGCCTCGGGCCTGAAGATCGATCCGGCCCTGTTTGAAAAGGCGGAAGCCATAGCTGCGGAGATACCGAGAGCGTGAGTCTGGTCGATATTCTTGCTGCCGCCGAAACGGGGGAGAACACCCTGACGGCGCGTGTTCCCGATACCTGGATGCAGGGCCGCACGGCCTATGGCGGCCTGTCCGCCGCGCTGGCCCTGGAGGCGGCAATCCGGTCCCAGCCGGACCTGCCGCCGCTGCGTTCGGCGCAGATCGCCTTTGTCGGCCCGCTGGCCGGTGAGGTGACGGTGGAGACCCGCCTCCTGCGCCGCGGCCGCACGGCGGCCTATATCGAGGCGAATGTCTTCGGCGATGGCACGCTGGGCCTGAAAGCACTCTTTGTCTTCATGACGGCGCTGGAGTCGGCCATCGACTATGCCGATGCGGCACGCCCCGATGCGCCGGCTCCGGAAGAGGCTGCGCCGGCCATGGCCAATCCGGATCCGAAATTCTTCACCGGCAATCTGGAATACCGCCACGCCCTGCCGATCGAGGAGCGGCACACCCCGGATTTCATGCGCTGGGTGCGCCTGAAGGCGCGCGAAGGTCTGCACCCGATGGTCGAGCTGATGGCGATCGGCGATGCCCTGCCGCCGGCAGCCATGGCGCTGTTCGAAAAGCCCGGCCCGATCAGCTCGATGACCTGGATGCTGAATGTCCTCACTGCAGAACCGGTGACCCGGGATGGCTGGTGGCTGTCCCGTTCGACCGCCGACCTCGTGCGCGACGGCTCGTCGAGCCAGGTTATGCAGATGTGGAATGCCGACCGCCAGCCGGTCGTCACCGGCATGCAGAGCGTGGCGATCTTCGTCTGACCAGGATTTTCAGCTGAAACAAAAAAGAAAGGCGGGCCCGCAAGCCCGCCTTTTGCACAAGAGGGAGCGGTTAGTGGCCGTAGGCGGCCGCCTGGCTTTCCACCAGAGCGATGAGATCGGCCTGGGCGATGCCGACATCGAGAAGGTGCAGGCCCCAGTCGGGGAGGATCTCGCCATTGGCTACGACATCGCCGACGATGTCGTCGGCGCGCGGGTCGGCCGGGTCGCCATGAACCGTGACGGCGAAATAGTGACCGGCCTCACTGTTCACGCACTGACCTGTCAGAAGGCCGGGCACGCGGACATAATCCGTTCCGATCTCCGGTCCGTCCTCGATCCAGGGCCCGGCTTCGGCCGAAGAGGTGAAGGCGCCGCCGGTTGCGAGATAGGCGCCCAGCGGGGCGTCGGAATTGCCGGCAAGGTCGGCCGGATTAGTGCAGGCCACCTCCAGCGCAGGATCGCTCACCTTGCCAAAGCGCGAGCCCTCCGGCGGCGGCGCGTCGGCGCGGAAGGTGACATAGCCGATGAAGCAGCCGGTCTCGTCCGGGGAACTACAGGGCGGGATGGCGTCGAAGGAGCCGCCCGGCGGCGCATCGACCGGTGTGGTGATGTTGAAGCCGATCAGCATCGCCGACAGCATCCGGTCCTGCACCGGCTGGCCGTCGACTTCGTTAGCGACGAGGGTTTCCAGCATCCGCGCGCCCTGGGAATGGCCGATCAGCACAAAGGGCCGGCCGTCATTGTCGTGTTCCAGGTAGTGGGCGAACGAGGCGCGGACATCCATGTAGGCCTGCATCCCGTCGGCGCCGGTTCCGGTATTGCCCGCCATCATCTGGCGCAATGCGGTCAGCGTGACCTGGCGGTACATCGGCGCGAAGGTGCGGCACACCGAGCCGAAACGTGCAAACTGGGCAGCAATGACCCGGTTCTCCTCGTCATTGGCGACGAGGTCGCTGTTTCCGCCGGGATCGTTCGAGACGGTCGGATAGACGTAGAAACAGTCGACAGCCGGGTCGGACGCGGCTTCATGGGCCTCGATTTCCGTCGTGCCGTCGGCATGGACGATCGTGGTGTCCAGATCGATGGTGCAGGCATCCTCACGGCCGGGCCGGCAAAGCCAGTTTTCCGCGGCGTCATAGTCGGGCGGCGTATAGCCGGCGGGCTGGGCCAGGCTGGCAGCGCCGGCCAGGACGAGCGTCGTAAACAGCATGCAGGTCTCCCCTAGACGGCTTCGGCCGCCTCCGTGTCGAACATGGGTTTCAGCTCGCTCTTGATGATCTTGCCATTGGCATTGCGCGGCAGGGTCTCGCGGGTGAAGAGGATGCGCACCGGCGTCTTGAAGGCAGCCAGGTGCTGGCGCACCCAGTCCTGAAGTTCGGCCTCGGTCGCGCTCATCCCCGGGGCGAGGTGAACGACGGCAGCGGGTTCCTCGCCCAGCGTGCGGTGCGGGATGCCGACCAGGGCGGCATCGGTGACGGCCGGGTGGTCGTAGAGGACGTTCTCCACCTCGCTGGAATAGATGTTCTCGCCGCCACGGATGATGATGTCCTTGGCGCGGTCGACGATGTAGCAGAAGCCTTCCTCGTCGACGCGGGCGAGATCGCCGGTGCGCACCCAGCCATCGATGAAGGTCTCGGCTGTGGCCTCCGGATTGTTCCAGTAGCCGGCGACGATCTGCGGGCCGCGGGCCCACAGCTCGCCGACTTCGCCAACGGGAAGTTCCTGCGTGCCGTCCGGGCTCATGATCTTGATGTCCGAGACGGCGACCGGCGTGCCGCAGCTGTCGGGCCGGTTGAGATAATCTTCCGAGGCGTGGTGGGTGACGGTGGCCGAGGTCTCGGTCATGCCCCAGCCATTGCCCGGCAGCGCACCGAAGACCGAACGGATCTTGCGCACGAGGTCCGGCGCGGAGGGGGCGCCGCCATAGGCGATCGATTCCAGCGAGGAGAGGTCATACTTCTCGCGGTCGGGGTGTTCGATGAGCTGCCAGGCAATGGTCGGAACGCCGCCGGTGACGTTGACCTTCTCGCGCTCGATGATGCGGAAGGCGTCGACCGGATCCCATTTGCGCATGAAAACCATGGTGTTGCCGGCAAAGATGGCGCCCATCAGCGCGGCATTGCAGGCGGTGACGTGAAACAGCGGTATCACCGTCAGCATCGTCTTGGGTACCGGGTCCGGCGGAACTTCGCCGCGGCGGGCAAGGGTGCGGGCACCGGAATAGGCCGAGGAGAAGATATTGGTGAGAATGTTGCGATGGGTGCCCAGCGCGCCCTTCGGGTGCCCGGTGGTGCCGCTGGTGTAGAAAATGGTCGCATAAGTGTCCGGTTCGAGCCCCATAGAGGGAAGGTCCGTGTCACCTAGAGTGCCATAGCCGGACGGTGCGCCGATCACATCCTCCAGCCGGCGGGCCGGCGCGGCGAGCGGCGTCTTCGCGCGGCTGACGAGGACGGTCTCCAGTCCGGGAAGCTCGCTCATCACGGGAGCGATCCGTTCCCAGCGCTCCGCATCGCAGATCAGCGCGCGGGCGCCGCTGTCGGACAGGCCGTAGGCCAGCTCGGCGCCGGTCCACCAGGCGTTCAGCGGTACGGCGATCGCGCCGATGCTTGTGATGGCGAAGAAGGCGACCGGCCATTCCGGCAGATTGCGCATCGACAGGGCGACCCGGTCGCCGGGTTTCACACCTCTCCGCGCCAGCTCGGCGGCCAGTGTGGCCGTGGCGCGGAACCAGGCGTCATAGGTGACGCGCTCGTCCTCATAGATGGTGAAGAGCCGGTCCGGGTGTGTGGCGCGGGCATGGCGGGCGAGGTCGGGCAGCGATGGCAGGGCATTCTTCCACACGCGTGTGGGAACGCCGCGGATCTCGACCGTCTCCATCTCGAAGCGCGCGCCCGGAGCGCACAATGCCTGCTTGATCGCGTCGAGCGAGGCGGCCGGCCAGCCTTCGGGCAATTGGTATGCCGGCGCCGTGTCAGGCGCCCCGGTTTGCTTTTCCATCCCAGGCAATCCTGTTTTCGGTTTGCGATTGTGTTTGTTGGTTGAACGATAGTGTTGATCGGGATGGGGCACAAGGCTTAAGCTAAATGCCAGTCGCATTGAGGCGGTTGTCAACGATATCGAATGAAGGGTATGCATCCATCGCGGTGCGCGCTTTCACCACAGAACATCAAAGGCCGCCGGTGCACGGGGCGCCGGAACGGTCCACACAACAGGAGACGGCAATGTCCGTGATCACCACACGCAGGGAAGGCGAGGTCCTGGTCGTGACCTCCAACAATCCGCCGGTCAACGCGCTGGGCCAGGCCGTGCGCGCCGGTCTGGCGGACGCCATGGCCGAGGCCGCCGGCGACGACGCCATCCAGGCGGTCGTGATCTGCTGCGAGGGGCGGACCTTCTTTGCCGGTGCCGACATCACCGAGTTCGGAAAACCGCCGGTCGGCCCGTCCCTGCCCGAAGTCATCGACGCCATCGAAGCGAGTGCGAAGCCCGTCGTCGCGGCCATTCATGGCACCGCGCTGGGCGGGGGGCTGGAAGTCGCGCTGGGGTGTCACTACCGGATCGCCGTCGCCTCTGCCAGGCTCGGACTGCCCGAGGTCAAGCTTGGCATCCTCCCCGGCGCCGGCGGTACCCAAAGACTGCCGCGCGTGGTCGGCGTGGCCGAGGCGCTGCCGATGATCGTCACCGGCAATCCGATCCCGGCCGCCAAGGCCGGGAAGATCGGCCTGGTCGACAAGCTGGTGGCGGAAGACGGGCTGGCTGAGTCAGGTGTGGCTTTCGCCCGCAGTGTCATCGGCAAGGCGGACCATCCGGTCTCTTCGAAGCGGACTGACAAGATCGGCGAGATCCCGTCGGACAGCGATTTCTTCGACGAATTCCGCAAGACCCAGATGCGCCGCCTGAAAGGGTTCGAGGCGCCGGAAGCCTGTATCGAAGCCGTAAAGGCCGCGATCGACCTGCCTTACGAGGAAGGGGTGAAGAAGGAGCGTGAACTGTTCGGCAAGCTGGTCACCGGCACGCAGTCGAAAGCGCTGCGGCATGTCTTCTTTGCCGAACGGGCGGCTGCCAAGATCGACGGTATTCCGGCCGACACGCCGGTCCTGCCGGTCAAGAAGGTGGGCATTCTCGGTGCCGGCACGATGGGCGGCGGGATCGCGATGAATTTCCTCACCGCCGGCTATGCCGTCACCATTCTGGAGCGCGAGCAGGAGGCGCTGGATCGCGGCGTCTCGATCATCCGCAAGAATTACGAGCGCTCGGCCGCCAAGGGCCGTTTCACGGCCGACCAGGTCGAGCGGGCAATGGGCCTGCTCACGCCTACACTCGACATGAATGATCTGGCCGATTGCGATCTGGTGATCGAGGCCGTGTTCGAGAACATGGATGTGAAGAAGGACGTGTTCCGCAAGCTCGACGGCATCGTCAAGCCCGGCGCCATCCTGGCGTCGAACACCTCCTATCTGAATGTCGACGAGATGGCGGCGGAGACGAAGCGTCCCGGATCGGTGCTGGGCCTGCACTTCTTCTCGCCGGCCAATGTCATGCGCCTGCTGGAGATCGTCCGTGCGGCAAAGACCGAACCGGCCGTGCTCAAGACGGCGATGGATCTGGCCAAGAAGATCGGCAAGGTGGCGGTCGTGTCCGGCGTGTGCTTCGGCTTTATCGGCAACCGTATGCTGTCGCCGCGCCAGCGGGCCGCCCAGGCCATGCTGTTGCAGGGCGCCAAGCCCTGGGATGTCGACAAGGCGCTGACCGATTTCGGCATGCCGATGGGACCGTTCCAGATGTCGGACCTGGCCGGTCTCGATCTCGGCTGGGACAAGGCGAATTCGAAGAGCGAGACCATCCGCGACGTGCTGTGCGAGCGCGACCGCCGCGGCCAGAAGACCGGCAAGGGCTTTTACGATTACGACGAGAACCGCCGGCCGTCTCCGTCAAAGGAGGTCGAGGCGATTATCGACGAATTCGCGGCGAAATCCGGTCTGGAGCAGCGTGTCTTCTCGCAGGATGAAATCCGCGAGCGCCTGCTCTTCCCGATGATAAACGAGGGCGCGAAAATCCTCGAGGAGGGCATGGCCCAGCGCGCCTCCGACATCGATACGGTTTGGATCAACGGCTATGGCTGGCCGGCCTATACCGGCGGGCCGATGTTCTGGGCCGACACGATCGGGCTGGACAAGGTCGTTGCCGGCCTGAAGGCGCATGCTGCCGCGTCGGGCGCCGAGCCGGACATCTGCAAACTCCTCGAAGACAAGGCGGCCAAGGGCGAAACCTTCAACTAGGTCAGCCGTCCCTGGACGCAAGGGAGCGGGCCCCAAAACTCCCCGGGCCCGCTCCTTTTTTGTCTGGCGAGTGATGGCTTCGGCGGTGGGGCGGCGAGCCGGCGCCTCTCCGGGACCGACGGGTTTTCGGGTGCATTGCGCGCGAAGCCGGGTTATGGTGCAGGTGTGAGCGACGCGGTGAAATTCTGCCTGCCGTAGCACTGCCGTCTGTTTGGACTGCAGGAGCGCTTTATGGGGTTCATGGCAGGCCCCATCTCACGCAAAGGGGGCTCCGGCCCCCTTTTTTGTTGATGTGTCGGCTTTATCGATGCGCGCGCAGCACGCGGCGGCCCTTTCGAAGCTCCTTTCGGTAGACGCGATCATTAATTCTGGTCAGCGAAACGAGGTAGATTTCGCGGCCGCATGCGGTTCCCTTTACGTATAGCCGGAAAACGGTGTGGAACTGGCGGGTGTCGACGTACAGGACGACGGCCGCCCTGGGCCTCTTGTTGCAGCGGTGGAACGCACCCATGCGCAGCGCAGAATGGACGATCTGATAGTGGCTGATGGGAAGTTCGGGATGGTGTGCCAGCTGCTTCTGTACGGTTTCGTAGGATAGAAGCACTTTGTTCGACCGGCACCCGAGATAGACCGAGACAACCGGGTCTACATGGCAGACGACCATTGTGTCTGTCCGGGATCCGGTATGCAGGCCGAGAAGGTGTTTGAAATCCATACGACGCCTGCCGGCATTGGGTGGTCGGGCGCCCTTTTATATTATTCTGGTTGTATTGTGTGTGAATACGTCTTTTGCGGCCTGCCTTCGGTTGCCCCGGAACGCCTTCCGCTGGCGGACGTTGCTTTGGTGACGCTGAAAAGGAGATGTCCGATGAATGCCACGCAATTGAAGGGCAAATGGGAACAATTCACCGGCGATGCCAAGCGCCAGTGGGGCAAGCTGACCGATGACGACATGGCCGTCGTCGAAGGCGATGCGGACAAGCTTGCCGGCAAGATCCGCGAACGCTACGGCAAGGACAAGGAAGAGGCCGAACGCGAGGTGAAGGACTGGATCGACGGTCTCTGATCGCTGCGGCTTTGCGCAAACGAAAAGGCCGGACACGCCGATAGCGCGGGTCCGGCCTTTTCATGTCTGGGATCGCTATCCGTCCCCGTCGAGACCGAGTTCGCGGCGGATATCCCGGGTGTGTTCGCCATGGCCGGGCGAGCGGCCGGTCTCGCCGACCGGGGCGCCGGACATGTGGATCGGGCTGCGGATGCCGGGAATGCCGTCGCGTTCTATGAGGATGCCGCGATGGGCGACCTGCGGATCGTCCAGGGCTTCGGCAACGGTGTTGATCGGCCCGGCCGGAATGCCGGCCTTTTCCAGTGCGTCGAGCCAGAAACCGCGCGAATTGTGCTGCATGATATTGGCGATATGCGTCGTCAGTTGCTCGCGATTGGCGACGCGCTGGGCATTGGTACGGGTTTCCGCGAGCGCGTCCTCGCCGAGGCCGAGCAGGCCGGCGAGGCGTTCGAACTGGCCGTCATTGCCGCAGGCGATGATGATATGCCCGTCCGAGCAGGGAAATTCCTGATAGGGCACGATGGAGGGGTGGGCATTGCCGATCCGCTTGGGCGACTTGCCGGTGGCCAGA
>MDSZ01239671.1_pt1 | contig 23604 bp, 24 predicted proteins | sample 811201 | NCBI WGS metagenome assembly MDSZ01 (sample SAMN05326647, study PRJNA326480) | marine metagenome | isolation source: seawater | place: Indian Ocean: North | collected 2010
CAGGAAGTATCGCAGTAGGCACAGCAATTGAACTAGGACATGCCAGTGATACTACTATTGCTAGAAGTGCCGCAGGAAAAGTTACTATTGAAGGAGTAGAAATCACCACAACTAGTAACACGCAAACACTAACAAATAAAACATTGACTAATCCAACAATAAATGCATTTTCTGGTACGGGTAATGGTAGTATTACTGGTACATTAAGTATTGCAACTACAACTACAGATGATAGTTTAACAATTACTACTACGGAAAATTCATCCAGTGCCGCTCCTGTTTTCACATTGAAAAGAAATAGTGGTAGTCCAGCAGATTCGGATTACTTAGGAAGAATAAAATTTAAGGGCGAAAATGATGCGGATCAAGAAGTAACTTATGCAATGATGTCAGGTAAAATACTTGATGCTTCAGATAGTAGTGAAGATGGCATTATTGAATTTAACCACATAAAAGGAGGATCTGCCACAGTCACTGCAAGATTTAGATCAGATAGTTTTCAGTTATTAAACAGCACAGGTTTGACTGTAGCCGGTACAACAACATTAACAGGTAACGTTGAAACAGGCGGTGTAATTAATTTAGGTCATGCTAGTGATACTACTATTGCAAGGTCAAGTGCAGGTGTAGTAACTATTGAGAGCAATACAGTGTTAACAACTGGTAACTCAGATGCTCCTGCAACTACTACATCTGTTAGTGATGCAGACTTTGTCTTAATAGATGATGGTGGTACGATGAAAAAGATTACACCATCTAATTTAGGAATCGTTGATAGTCTTGGATTCGAAAACAGTAGTTTTACTGATCCACCAGGTACTAGTGCAAACTTTGATTTAGCAAAACCTGAAGATGATCAAGGAGGAAGTGCAGAAACTGGCTTAACTGCGGCTGGAGTTGATGCATTTGGTGTACCAATTGCTACAAATGATAGATTTGATTGCATGGATCCTGAATTTAGAGTGATTACCTTAGATTATGGAAGTGGCGAGTCCCACGTTGGTGCATAAATAGTGTATAGGAGTTAAAGATGCCAACAACTTTACAATTTAGAAGAGGAACAACCAGTCAAAATAATGCTTTCACAGGTGCAGTTGGTGAAATTACTATTGATACAGATACTAATGAAATAAGAGTTCATGATGGTAGTACTGCAGGAGGTGCCACTATAGGTGGTGGTGCGGCGGCAACTATAACACTAGTTGCTACAAATAGTACAGACGCAACACATTTTCCTGTGTTTGTAGATACTGCAACAGGTGATGAGAATCCACGTACTGATACTGGTTTTACGTATAATCCAAGTAGCGGAACACTAACAAGTACAATATTTGCTGGAACAGCCAACCAAGCCAAATATGCTGACTTGGCAGAAATGTACGAATCCGAGGATTCAATTGATGCAGGAACTGTAGTTATGTTTGTAGGACAAGGAAAAGTTGCTTCTTGTAACGAAGAAGATTGTAGATCAGTAGCAGGTATAATTTCGACTGATCCTGCATATTTAATGAACAGTGAACAAGTAAATGGGGTGCCACTTGCCTTAACCGGAAGAACACCATGTAAAGTTACTGGATCAGTAAAAGCAGGAGACTTAATGGTAAGTGCTGGTAATGGAATGGCAAAGGCAAACAATGATGCTAAACCAGGCACCATAATTGGAAAAGCAATTGAAGACAATGAAGACGGTGATAATACTATTGAAGTATTAATAACAATGATGTAATACTTAATTGCACATTATTTTTTCTATTGTTTTCATCTTTTTAACAATTTCTTCTACCTGTAAAGTGCTAAAAACTCCAGGATGTAACGGCTTAGGCCAACTATCAATTTGACTCCATGCATATCCTTTGTGTTCCTCGTTAAGTTTTGGAATAAACTCCTTTTCTACTAAGCAAACATAGGTACTGTAACTAAAATTATTTTTGTTATTTGTAAATTTTTCAACAGGCATTGTTTTGAGAACTAAAGGCATAAATCCAATTTCTTCTACTACCTCTCTTTGTAATGCATTATATTCAGTTTCTCCTGTTTCGACTTTGCCACCAACGTATGCCCAAGTATTTTCATACTTTGCTCCACTTCTTTGTAAGAAAAGATATCTTACAGTTTCTTTACTTAAAAATAAAACGCCTACACTATTATTCATTTGATTTATTTCTTAATTGAATTTAAACTATCTATTACATCATCGATATTAGGTTCTGTTCCACCTGGATTATAAACACATTTATACTGCTTAGGACAATTATCCTCGTACATTAAAGTATAGGTTTTATTACCGCCTCTATATATACACGCTTGTCTGCCTGTGTGTTTACTCTTAAGAGTCTTCATTAATCTACATGTTGTGTACTTTTTTTCTTCGATTGTTCCTCTTTGGATTTTTTGTTTTCTTGTATAATCTTTTGGATATCCATAGATTTGTTTTCTGTCATCCTTTGGTTCATATAATTTTCCACCAGACATACCAATTTGTGCTGGTATAAACATTAATATAATAGCAACTATATAACTATAGACCATTCGCCTGCCTTATACTCACCTTCATAAGACTTGATCCATTCACTACCAGTCCACTTATATTGTATGCCAGTGTTACTATTCGTAACGTAATGGATTCCTTTTTCGGCACTACTATCAAAAGATATTTTCCAACTATTTCCTGTATATTCTATGATGTCATTACGACCTGCAATAAAATCTGTTCCTGCTTCGCTTTTCCAAGCATCTGGGCCATCTTCATTTTCACTATTTCCAATATCATTTATAATAATGTATCTTTGTCCTATAGCATTTGCTGGAAGACCAGAACCTGGTGCAGATTTTAATGGATTTATTATTTTTGTCACTGCTGGTAAATCATTAGTGGGTATTGTATCACTTTGTACTGTAAAAAGTAATTTATGTGGGTTACTAGGATGATAAGCAATAGTTCCAATTACTTCTGCTGTTCCTTGGTCTAATCTAATTTGACTTATACCGCTTTGTAATTCACCATACTGATTAATAACTGCTCTCCAACTGACGTCATCTGTTCCAATTTTAGTAGGAGGATCATTTATTATAGTAGAGTTTACTTTATTTGTAATAGTTTCATTTTTATCTAATATTGTAATATTATTACCCAGAACTAAAACTCCAAAATCCATTGGACTAAACTTTAATCTATCGCCCATTAATAAAGTGCTATCAATTACGCCATCACTTATACTTCCTGTTTCATCAAACACACTGGCAACAATTTTTTGAACAACACCAAGTTTTTTAACTTTCGCAGGAGGTGTTAGCCATATAGGAACCCTAAAAGTTAATGTTGCAATATCTAAAGCATCATCTACTCCTTGTGGGACACTTCTACTGCTATATTGGACATTTTGTAATTCTATGTAACTAAGACTTGTCCAATCTAAATAATTATCTGTGCTTTGTATTTCTAGTGCAGGATTGAATAAAACTAAAATTTGTTCTAACAATTGTAGTTTTTGTGTTGTATTGCTAGTCCAAATATCTGTGTTCATAGTTAAAGTATATGGAGCAGGCATTATTCTTTCTACTGTAAACGCATTTCCTTGTTGGGTAGTATATTCTCCAGTATTTTTATCATACTTTCTCATCCTAATATGTTTTTTATCAACAAATGTTGGTTCTTGCATTCTGTCTAAATTGTGTTCCAATGCTGTAATATAACAACTTATCATTGGTGTTGGAATAATTTTGTTTTCACTATTTTCACGAATAATACTACTAACCATTCTCGTGCTATCACCATATTTTACTGGAACTGTTTGTAAAGTTATACTGCCTTCTCTATCTTTACCATATTCTACTTGGAAATTACTAAAGGCTCTAATAAACTGTAATAAAAAACGTCTTATTTGTTGGTCATAGAAAAATGTTTGGGCCATTAATCATCTTCCTGAATTTCTAATGCTTTACTTAGTGCTTGACGTTGGTCTATTATAGTATTATCATCTTGAGTAGTCTTATCACTGTTATTGATAAATTTATCTAATCTTCTATTACCAGTGCCTGGTGTAAGTTTTGCTCTTACATCATCTTCTACTTTTATCCATCGATTGCCGTTATATCTAAATAATCTATTAGGTAGAAAATCTAAACGTAAAAAGTAATCACCTTCCATCGAATCGGTAGGAAAACTAGTTCCCATATCTACATTTTCTCCGTTAGGTGCAAGTCCATCGCCTATCAAATATCCACTGTAAGCATTATTGTTTCTTGGGGTAATTCTGGTACTACTTGCATCAATTTCATTACTATCTGTTGTCTGACTAGTATCGTCACTGTTTGTTCCTGTTGGCTCTAGTGGTTTTCCAGTAATTGGATCAGTAGGCACTATGTAAAATTTACTAGTATCGTATCCGCTTTCAGGAACTTCTTGTTCTGCTTGTTCAACAACTTTATTACTAATTTCTAGTTCTTTTTGATACGTACTTAACAGATCACGTAATGTTTTATCAGTCTGATTACCATCTGCATCCTCTTGAATTAAGTTTAAGATATCATTGTATTCTTGTGCATCTACCAATGGTGTACATTTAACCCGCCATAAATGACTCCACCATGTTTGACTAAAACCTTCACTTGGTCTCGCTCCTTCTTGTATTACATAATATCTTTTAAGGCTTAATTCTACACTTTCATCTAATGCACTAAAATCAGTTAAGTGTGGTAATTCTATAACATCACCACTCATTAATTTACGTCCTAAATTGTTTACCATATCATTCTCATGAAATGTTATAAACAGTGTGTCGTTTGCTAAAAATAAACCAAATTGACTTAAATCAAAATCAGTATCAGTTACACTATATATTCCACGTAAACTATAGATATCTTTGTCATATTTTCTGTCACGATTTTCTAAAAATAAAAAGTCTTGTATGTTTAATGGATCTGGTGTTTGTATATTAGGTTGACTTTTGTCCGTGCCTCCTTGGCTAAGCACACCTAAATACTTATGAATATTGATTGTAGTGCCACCTACAGTAAACATTTCTTTCATTCTTCTATCAAAGAATCTATAATCGTTGGTGTGAGCACCGTCTTTCCAAAGTGATAATCTTGGCATTTTATATCCTTATTATACTATTTATCGGTTGACACATACCTAAATGATGTTAATATAAGAGTATGATAAGGAGAGAAATAAATGAAAGAACCGTAGCAAAAGTAAAAGTCAGGGTGTGTGATGGACAACGAAATGACGAGAAGCACACCGGGATTTACAAGTCTAGCAGGACTCAGGGAATCAGAGACTTACAAGTAGACACTGCTCATCCTAGGACATAATCTTTTATCGTTCCCCCAGGGTCGTCCTAGGATGCATGTATTTTAAGGTTGACAATTATCTAAAACATGTTATATATTAGTTAAAATTGAGAGGTTACTAATGGAAAATATTTATGAAACAAAACTTACTACAGAATCTGGATTAATATATCAAGGATATGGATTGACAGAAAATGAAAGTGTAGATACAGTGCTTGAAATGGTTAAAGATAAAAATTTGAGCCAATCACAAATAAAGAAAATGGTTACAAGGACTATTGGACTAGACTTAGAAAAAATTAACATGGATCTTAATAATGCCATTAATGATAATAATTTTTTGCAGGAAGTGAGATAAAATGACAGAACTAGTAGAAGACATTAATAATTTAAAAGCAATTTATAATGCTTTAAAAGATGGTCCTATCGCATCACAAATAGATGCACTTAGGTCTTTAAATAAGCATATCCATAGAAAAGAAGCACAATTAGAATCATTTGAAGTATGGTTAGATAAAGAAATGACTAAGTAAAAAAGTTATGGCACAACTAACTGCACTAAAAGGCAAGAAGTCAACAAAAAAGAAAGCAAGAGCAAGACGACATATTAAGGGTGCCATGGCGGCCCCTTTAGATAGTTTAAGTCATTGCAAAGATTATTTTCATATAGAAGTTGACCCAAAAGAATGTGTGAATATTACCAAAACATACATTAAAAAAACTTATGACAAAAAAACAAGCCAATACATTTTAAAAAATGAAGATCATCATTTTAGATTTAGTTTTATAGCAGGATACATACACTGGCTCAATGAAGGCAAAGAAAAACATCAAGAAACACAAGACTGGATTGATAAAAAATTTAATGAACTTGCGGATAAAGGTAAAACTATCGTACAAGAAGTTAAAAAAGAACTTAGTAAGAAAAATGTTCACATTCCAAACATACAAGAAAGAATACAAGAAGTAAGTAACAATTTAATTGGCGAATTAGAAGGTGTAGTAGATGATTTTTATGACAATCCTACTACATTTAAATTTGATGCAGTAAAATGGTTTAGAGCCAATGGAGTAAATCAAGCACACAGTAAAAATATTAGAAAGTTTTATGAGCCTATTGCAAATGAATACACTCAACTACAAAAACCAAGCAGAGAACAATGTGAACAGTTACGTGAAGGATATTCTCATTTAGATAAGAAAACTATTAAAAAGACATATGATTTTTTTAATGGAATAGTAGGTGCTTGTGATTTGATATTACAAGAAAGCAAAGCAAATCGTAAAACAAGAACACCTAAACCAAGAAGTGCAGAAAAACAAATACAAAAATTAAAATATTGTAAAAGTGATGAACGTTGGAAAATTGCTAGTATTAATCCTACGGAAATAATAGATGCAACAGAAGTCTGGGTGTTTAACACTAAAAACAGAAAGATTGGCAAATATATTGCTGAAGAACATTCAACAATTAAAGTAAAAGGGACAACATTACAATTTTTTGATGAAAATACAAGTGTACAAAAAACTTTACGTAAACCACTTGAACAATTAAAAGATTTTAATAATTCTGGAAAAGTACAATTAAGAAAATTTTTAAGTAAAATAACAACAACAGAAACAAAATTGAACGGTAGATTCAATAACGATACTGTCATACTCAAAGCCATTAGATAATAAATAGTGTATAAGGATACACAATGGCAGTCACACTAGAAACTTTAAGACAAGATGTAATAGACTATATTCGTTTAAGATTAGGCGATGGAATAGTAGACGTTGAGTTAGACCCTGAACATTATAATAATGTTATAGATAAGTCCGTAAAACGTTATAGACAAAGAAGTCAAAATGCCTACGAAAGTAGTTATGTCTTTTTAGAGATTATTAAAGAACAACAAGAGTATGTTCTACCAACAGAAATAGAAGAAGTACGTCAAGTTTTTAGAAGAAGTGTGGGTAGTGGTAGTACAGATACAGGAACACAATTTGAACCATTTGAGGCCGCTTTTCAAAATACCTATTTACTACAGAGCGGCAGAATTGGTGGAATGGCAACTTATGAAATGTACTATCAATATCAAGAAATAAGTGCTAGATTATTTGGAGGATTTGTAAATTTTGAATTTAATCCTACAACTAACACAATTACTTTACTGCGAAAATTTACAAGTAGTGGAGAAAAATTAATACTTTGGTGTTATAATCTACGCCCAGAAACAAGACTTCTCCAAGACAGACATGCTGGGCCTTGGATACAAGACTATGCTTTAGCATTAGGCAAATATACAGTTGGAGAAGCAAGAAGTAAATTTAGCACAATTGCAGGGCCACAAGGTGGTACTAGTTTAAATGGAGATGCTTTAAAGGCTGAAGCACAAGTAGAACTAGACAAACTCGATGAAGAACTGAAAAATTATATTGATGGGTCAGATCCGCTTTCTTTTATAATTGGTTAATATGATTCAATGTCCATTACCATTCATGCACCAATTTATTGGTCAAAATTTTACAAAACCTTGTTGCGAGTTTACTGAAGAAAGTTCGCAAACACCAAATCAGTATTGGCATAGCAATGAATTGGCAAAAATTAGAAATGACCTGTTAACAGGAAAATGGCCAATCGGTTGTAAAACTTGTAAAACTCTAGAAGAAAATAATAGTAAAAGTTTACGTCAAAGAAGTTGTGAAGAATACACAATACCCTCTCAACCACAAGTAAAATATATAGACGTCCGATTTAGCAATAAATGTAATTTTGCATGTCGTTCTTGCGAACCTATTTTCAGTAGTAGGATTTCTAAGGAAAACTCATTGCATAATTTGGAAGAATTTTATGGATATAAACTAGACAAAAATTATGTTAACAACTCTAAGCAAATTGCAAATGATGTAGAAAAATATTTACCAACCTTAGAAAAAATAATGTTTACAGGTGGTGAGCCAACGTACATAGAAGAATTTTACACTATACTAGAAAAGATAACAGACAAAGATATTCAGGTTTGTATTACAACAAATGCAAGTTTAATATCTAAGAGATTTTTAAAAGCAGTGAGTAAAATTAAAAAATTACACATTACTATTAGTTTAGATGCAGTAGGTCAACCTGCAGAATATATTAGATACGGAACAGTCTGGTCTACAGTCGAAGAAAATATTCAAAAAATATTAAAACTTAATTGTAGTGTAATGTTCAACTCAGTAATTACAGCCTATAGTCTTCCTCACTTAGATAAACTTGTGGATTTTATAATTGAAAACGAACAAAATGAATATGGTGCTGATATGTATATTTGTAATAATCCAAGTCATTTACACCCATGTGTTTTACCAAAAAAGTCAAGAATCAGGTTGACAGAAGTAATAAATTATTGTATCTTAAAACTAACCAATAGTATAAGAGTAGAAGATTATAGAAATTGCATTGATGTTTTAAAAGATTTAAAAGTACAACTAAGCAAAAACTTTTATGATGAAAAAAAATTTAAATTATTTACAGACAAACTAGATAAGATACGGAATCAAAAATATGATAATAGGAATTTGTGGACTAATTGGTAGTGGAAAAGGAACAGTTGCTGATATTTTAGTTGATGAACACTTTAAAAAAATTAGTTTCGCTGATAAACTAAAAGATGGAGTTTCGACTGTATTTGGATGGGATCGTCAAAAACTTGAAGGTGACACAGATGATAGTAGAGAATGGAGAGAACTAGAAGATAAGTTTTGGACAAATGAAACTGGCAGAAAGATTACACCAAGATTAGTGTTACAATTATTTGGCACTGATTGTATGAGAGATGGTTTTGATAATGGTATCTGGGTTAGTTTAGTTAAAAAAAAATTGCTTGAAAATCCAAATACAGATTTCGTTATTCCAGATGTAAGATTTGAAAATGAAATAAAAATGATTAAAGAAGTTGGTGGCAAAGTTTGGGTAGTTATACGAGGACAAACACCAAACTGGTTAATAGAGTATCAAAGACATGATATAATACCTCCTAAAAATATACATAGTAGCGAATACCGTTGGGTAAAAGAAAAGAAAGATGTTGTTATTGATAATAATGGATCAATAGAAGAACTTAGAGATCAGGTATTAAGTCACCTCGACCCCAACCGGTCCTTACAACCTCCTGATAACAATTTAGACATACAGTTTTCAGATTATGGTTGTTAACATTTTTTAAATTACCATCGACATAAAATACTGTGACTTGACTTCTATAAACAGGTGTGAATCCGCATGCCTCACATTTTCTTTTTGGTTTATAACCTGCTATCAGCCAAGATGGCTTATTAGGCTTTTTTCCTTTTAGGCACTGCTCACAAAGTTTCCTAAAATATATTTTACCATTTACATAATAATTTACTGCTTTAGGTTTACTATTACAGTTCTCACATATGGGCCGTTGCATACTGTATTTACCCATACCTTTAAAGGGATTGTGCAAATAAGGCATTTTTATCCATTTTAAGATAAATATTTCATAATACATAAAGATAATAAGGAACACACATTATGGCATTAACATCACCAGGTGTAGAAATTACAGTAATAGATGAAAGCAATTATACCCCTTCCGATAGTGGTACTGTTGCATCTATCCTGATAGCGACTGCACAAGATAAAACAAGTGGTACTGGGTCCGGTACTGCATCAGGAACAACTAGTGCAAATGCAGGAAAAACTTTCTTAATAGGAAGTCAAAGAGAACTAACAGCAACGTTTGGTAATCCTACATTTCACAAAACAGCGGCAGGTTCTCCTATAAATGGATTTGAACTTAATGAGTATGGATTATTAGCGGCATATAGTATGTTAGGTGTTACTAATAGAGCATATGTTACAAGAGCAGATATTGACTTATCAGAGTTAAGTAGTAGTACTAGTAGACCAGTTGGCAATCCTACTAATAATACAATTTGGTGGGATGTCAGTACAGACACAAGATGGGGAATATTTGAATGGAATCAATCAACTGGTGTATTCACAAGAAAAGTTCCTACAGTAATCACAAGCACAGATGATTTAGACGGTGGTGTTCCTAAAACAAGCATAGGTGCTATAGGTGATTATGCGGTTGTGACTACTAATACAAAAAATCCTGTTTATTTTAAAAATAGAAATAATGCATGGGCATTAGTAGGTGGCGCCGCTTGGCAGATATCACATGCAACTATATCAGGTACAGTTGCAAGTCCAAGATTTACAAATGGAAATACAATTACAATAAATGGAACCACTGTTACTATGAGTGGTAGCACAGTCACTGAATTAAAAAATAGTATTAATACTGCAAGTATTACTGGTGTTACTGCAGACGTAGTTGACAATAAGATACAAATTTTTGCAAATAGCACTGCTGTCGGCGTAGATAGTGTTGCTGACGGAAAAGTTGTTTTAGCAAATGCAAGTGGAACTATACTCTCTGATGCAGGTTTGACTGCAGGTACATATGCAAGACCAATAATTGCACAAGACCCACACTACACTGTACCAGCATTTAAATCAACAGATAGTGTTCCACGTCCGACTGGAAGTATTTGGATTAAAACAACTTCAAGTAATTTAGGATTTTTAGCAGACGTAAGTAAGTTTGATAGTTCCACTGCAACTTTTGTAAGTGGCGATGCGCCTGCTTATACAAATGACCAAACTGCATTGTTTAACTTAGACAAAAGCGAAGGTGGATTAAATATTGCGGCTGGAAGTTACTACGTACAATATGATGCTGATGAGAATGATACTGTAACATACAAGTTATTTCAAAGATTTAGTTCGGGTATACTTGAAGTTACTGGTAATGTAAATGCCGCTAATCCAATTACAGCAGGAAATAGTTTTACAATACAAGCAAGTCAAAAAGGAACAACAACTTTAACTGATGTGGTTAGTGTAACAACAAGTGGCACAACTATTGCAACAATGTCTACAGATATAAATGGAGCAAATGTTAGTAATGTTAGTGCAGAAGTTACATCAACAGGATTTCTTAAAATTAAACACGATGAAGGTGGTATAATTATTATGAAAAACACATCTGGCACACCTTTGACAGATGCTGGCATAGTAACAACTCTTACTTCTGGACAAGTTAAGGCAGGTAATAATAGTGATATTATTTTAAGTAACTGGATTGCACCAACTTACACAGCAAGTACAACTGCACCAAGTGCCAATCCAACAAATGATACTTATTGGTACCATGGTGGATTTGAAGCAGATATTATGATACATGATGGCACGATTTGGAAAGGTTACCAAAATATAACTGATACACGTGGTTTTAATCTTGGAAACACTGATCCAGATGGAGTCATTTTTAGCACAACTGCACCAACCACACAAAGTGACGAAACAGCACTCGTGAATGGTGATTTATGGATTGATACTAGTGATTTAGAAAATTATCCTGTACTTTACAGACGTGAAACTGTTGATGGTGAACAAAAATGGGTTTTAATAGATAAAACTGATAGCACAACTGAAGATGGAATAATTTTTGGTGATGCAAGATTTATGGGGGATGGTACAACTGACGTGATTACAGGCACTATACCTACAACAAAAAGTTTATTGTCCAGTGATTATTTAGATATAGATAGACCAGATCCAACTATATATCCAAGAGGAATGCTTCTTTTTAATACAAGACGTAGTAGTTACAATGTAAAGCAATTTAAAAGTGATTACTTTAGTAGAACAAATTTTGCAAGTATAACTGACTTTCCAACTTTGCCAACGGAGAAAGATGCATGGGTCACTTCAAGCGGAACATCTTTTGGTAGAAAAGCACAACGTAATGTTGTTGTAGCGGCTATGAAATCTGCTATGGATAGTAGTACTGAACTAAGAGAGGATGCAAGGACATATAATTTAATTGCGGCCCCTGGATATCCAGAACTTATTGCTAACATGGTAAGTCTTAACAATGATAGAAGAAATACCGCTTTTGTTATTGGTGATACACCTATGAGATTATCATCCACCAGCACAGCAATTTCAAATTATGCGACTAACTCTGCAGGCTCTACTGATAATGATGATGATGGATTGGTTACAAGTGATGCAAACTTGGCAGTATTTTATCCAAGTGGCACAACAAACGATTTAAGTGGTAACACAGTAGTTGTACCACCATCCCATGCAATGTTAAGAACCATTACTAGAAGCGATGAACAGGCTTTTGAATGGTTTGCACCTGCAGGAACAAGACGAGGATTAATTGATAACATCACAGCAATTGGATTTATAAACAGTGTTACTGGTGCTTTTGTAACTGATAATATTAGAGAAAGTATAAGAGATACACTATATAGTAATAGAATTAATCCAATATCCTTTTTCCAAGGAAGTGGAATACTTAACTATGGTAACAAAACTAGAGCAACTACTCCTAGTGCATTAGATAGAATAAATGTATCAAGATTAATTGCATTTTTACGTAATAGTATTCAGGAAACTGCACTAAGTTTTGTTTTCGAGCCAAATGATAAAATTACAAGAGATGAACTAAAACAACAAATAGAACAAACTTTAAATGATATTGTTGCAAAGCGTGGAATATTTGATTATCTTGTAGTTTGTGATGAAACAAATAATACTAGCGATAGAATAGATCGTAATGAGTTATATGTTGACATTGCTATAGAGCCAACAAAAGCAACGGAATTTATTTTTATCCCAATACGTCTTAAGAACACAGGCGAAATTGCCGCAGGAAACGTTGCAGTAGCAAACTCAGTATAAAATAATAAAAAAACGGGGGACATAAAAATCCCCCATTTTTTATGACTTTAATTAGATAAATACTTTTATAATATTATAGGAGCAAGACGAAATGTCAGTTTCATCATTAACAAAATTTACAGTTCCAGTAGACAGTGATCAATCAGCGGCCTCACAAGGTCTGTTGATGCCTAAACTAAAATATCGTTTTAGGGCAACTTTTGAAAACTTTGGCGTGTCAACACCAAGAACTGAATTAACAAAACAAGTAATTGATATTACTCGTCCATCAGTATCATTTGAAGAAATGGAAGTTCCAATCTATAACAGTAGAGTATATTTGATTGGTAAGCATCAATGGGAGGCAATTACTGTTAATCTTAGAGATGATGTAAGTGGCGCAGTAACAAAATTAGTAGGTGAGCAAATCCAAAAGCAATTTGATTTCATGGAGCAATCTAGTGCAAGTTCAGGAATAGACTATAAGTTTATAACACGATTTGAAATATTAGATGGTGGAAATGGAGCAAATGCACCTAGTGTTTTAGAAACTTGGGAACTTTATGGTTGCTTTATACAAAATGTAAACTATGGTGATCTTAACTATGCCGCAGGTACTGAGCCAGCCACAATCGCTTTAAACTTAAGATTTGATAACGCTGTACAAACACCACTAGGTGATGGTATAGGTTCATCTGTTGCAAGGACAGTCGGAACAGTAGTAACTGGCTAATAGATAGGATATCCTATGGCTAGTATCAATAGTAAACTTAAATCCTTTGACGCAAGAAGTGAGATGCGTGACTATGAACACGCATCAAAAACTTTTGTCGAAAACAATTTTGAATTACAACCAAAACATAGTCATTTATTTCATGTTATTTTTAATTTTACACCTGATGCGGCAACTTTATTTGATACTACAGATAAATTGGAAATACCTATATTAGTAAAAAGTTGTGAACTACCACAGTATACTATAGATGTCCAAACATATAATCAGTACAATAGAAAAGTACAAAGTCATCATAGCATTAATTATCAACCTATCAACGTAACATTTCATGATGATAGTAAAGAACTAATTAGAAAACTATGGCATACATATTACATATTTTATAATGCAGATCCTACTTATAGTTTAGATACCAATAGTTATACACCTTATGATAAGTATGGAGACAGGACTGTACAACAATGGGGACTTCAAAGAGGAAATAAAAGATTTTTTTCTGATATTAGAATTTACAGTATGCATAATCATAAATTTGTTGAACATACTTTGATTAACCCAATCATTACAGCGTTTAACCATGACACACATAGATATGCTGATTCTAGTATGTTAGAACATAGAATGCAACTAGCCTATGAAACTGTAAAATATGCAAGAGGTTTTGTTAACAATATTAATCCAAAAGGATTTGGTGATATTCACTATGATAATGATAGTAGTGATATCGCTCCTAGTAACTTTAAGGACCGTGCATTTGTTGATGGAACATTAAGAGATACCACTGCAACTGATACAACAGACTTTTTTAGTGATAATGTTATAGGCACAATTAAAGAACAAGATTTAATTTATGAAACAAATAGAAACGTTTTCAGTGGAGATACTATTACTGATACATTATCTATTTTAGCAAACAATTTACTAACAGGACAAAAACCTAACAAAAATATACTTGTGCCTCTGATTGGTGACTTTTCACAGATAGGCGGAAAGTACTTAGATAACATTACTGCAAAAATTGAATCTGGAGATATATTTACAGGTACAGCAAAAATTACCGATGAAAATGGCACACAAATTAACACAAATAAGTATAGTAATATTTCTAATAGTTCCTCGTACAACGCTGGGTTTGCCAATCAATTACCAAAAAATGATGGCACACGTTCCAAGCCAAATAATTTAAGTGATAATTATTTTGTTAAAAAGTTTTCCTCAGTTTTTAACAGTAAAGATACAAAAAAGAAAGAATATCAAGCAAATTTAAATTCTAATCAAGAATCAGTTCGTGAAAACGCAAAAGAAAAATTATCATTATGGGATCTATAAAAAATGGCAAGTCAAGAAACAAATTTACCACTTCGAAATCCTGAAACATCTTTTGATCAAAAAGTACAAGATTACTTTTTAAATTATTTTGATTTTCCTATTAAATTAACGGATAATGAGTATTCAGCCGCAAGAAGTTTTTTCTTACGTAGGACAAACAATAATGAAGATGCGGCGGCGGCTCTTACTGCCGCTGTAATACAAGCGGCCAATGAATTAAACGTTTTTATTATTGATATAATAAATGAATTTGATAACACAACAGATTTGAAAACTGCTATTCCAACTTTTCTTAACATGAGTAGAAGAGGATCAAGTTTATTAGGATATGAAGTAAACATTACACCAAACGAAAACATAAAACGCCAAGTGGAGGCATAATGTGTTCAGTAGAAACAAATATGCTAATGGCTTATATAGTTTAAAAAATCCACAAAAATATTCAGGTAATAAAAATCCAAGATATCGTAGTGCATGGGAACACGCTTTTATGCGTTTTTGTGACAATCATCCTAGTGTAGTAAACTGGGCCAGTGAAGCAGTACAAATACCTTACAGAAATCCATTAACTGGAAAAGGCACAATATATGTGCCTGACTTTATTGTAGTATATCAAACAAAAGGAAGGAAAATTGCAGAATTAGTTGAAGTAAAACCAAAAAGTCAAACTGTCCTTACTGAAAAAACAAGACAAGGAGAAAAACTTTCCATAGCAATTAATCATGCAAAATGGGAGGCGGCGGCAAAATGGGCAAAACATAAAGGTCTAAGATTTAGAGTAGTAACCGAAGATGATATTTTTCATAACGGTAAACGCAAAGGGTAAATACTTCAGTGAAGACATGTGAAATATGTAGACGTCAGTTTATATGCACTGTTGACAAAAATTGTTGGTGTATGAAACAACCTAAATGGAATATATTACCAAAATTTTTTAACGGCTATAGTAAAGGCAAAATTTTAGATTGCGTTTGTGAAAATTGTTTAAGAGAAAGTTATGACAAGAAAATTAGAAGAACTGTTTGATTTAGATCCTGCAGAAGAAAAAAAAGAAACTAAGATAGAAGTATCAGCAGAAGACATTCCTAAGATTGAAACCATGATTGAGAATGTAGATAAAATAGACGCGGCACTGCCAACTGTGAGCGATTTACAAACCAGTGATAACGAAATGGATGACATTGCTCAGGTTGCCAGAGATACTTTCAAAGACTTAATGGATCTCGGAATGAATGTTGAAGCAAGATTTAGTGGTGAAATATTCAATAATGCAAGTAGAATGCTTGATACTGCTCTAAGTGCCAAGCAACATAAAGTTAATAAAAAATTAAGAATGGTCGATTTACAAATCAAAAAAGCAACTTTGGATTCAAGAGAAGCAAGATATAGGATTGAACGTGGTGAAGAAGAAACGTCAGGTGATGGACATGTGATAGACCGTAGTGAATTGCTAAGAGAAATACTAGGAAAAAACGATAAAAAGGAATAAATACATACTATATAAGGAAAGCAAAATGAAGAGTTTAAAAGCATACATAGTAGAAAGTGACCAAACCTATAAGTTTAGAATAAAATTAGCAAATATTTTAGATGATGCTATGATGGAAAAAATGGAGACAGCATTAGAAAAATACGAATTAAAAAGTATAAGCAAGCCTAAAAAAACTCCTATACAAGAACATCCAATGGACTTTCAAACTCTAAATAATGCTGAAGTATATATTATGGATGCTGAAATTAACTATCCTGCAACATCTCACCAATTATATAGTTATTTGAGTGAAGTTGTTGGTATACCAGCAAATCATTTAGTAATAATAAATGCAGACCATCCGGAAGAGATAGCAAGAGAAGAAGCAATCAAAGAAGAAGGAGACGAGTACGAAGCAAAATTAGATGATGCAGAATACAAAGATGCTCCAAAAGTAAAACAAGATGAACTAGCCGGAAACAAATATAATGAAAATATGCTTAAAAGCATTGAAACAAGAAAATACGAATTTGCAAAGGCAGAAAAATGATATTTCAAGAGTTCACTGTAAATGAAAAATTAGATTTAGAAAAAGGTACATATACTGGTACAAATATAACACCTACAAAATTACAATTAGATAGAATGAAAAGAAGAGGTGACGTACCAAAAGATTATGTATTACCTTCGCAAGGTGGGCAACCAAAAAAAGTTACAAAAAAAGATATCAAAAAAGTAACGAAAAAAGAAGTACCTCCTATGGATATAATGGGTGCTGGAACAAAAAACAAAGATTTAGATTCTCCGATGAAAAAATCAAAAGTTCAAGCAACTGCCGCCAATACAAAAGATTTTGATAAAACACTTGCACTACAAAAAAGTTTAATTGCCAAAGGTGCAAAAATTGATGCTGATGGCATTATGGGTCCTAAAACTAGAGCCGCAATGAAAAAGTTTATGACTCCTCCGCCTGTTCCAAAAATGAGACCTAAAACACTTCCTAAGAGTGGAGGGCCAGATCCAAGATTTATAACAGGACCTGAATTAGATATGCCAAAGAAAAGAGAACCTTTTCTTGCCGCACCACCCGAGAAAAAAATTAGTCCTGTAGATGATTTTGATCCTAAATTTAGAAAACAACCAAGGACAAATGTATATAGAGTTAACAAGGATGGAACATTTACGCCTGACAAATCTACATTTGGAAAACAGCCAGATAGATACAAACGAATAACTGACCCTAAGTCATTAAGTAACCTTAATAAACAAACAACATTAAATAAAATTCGTCAAGATGTAAAACGAAAAGATAGTCCTGGTCCTCTATTAAAAATTTCAAGAGATAATATGTCTCCTACTATGAAAAAGAGATTTGGAATAGAAAGTAAATCCTACACAATGGAAAACTACATTCATACAATTGATAAAATTTATCAACCTATTGATGAAGGTAAAATGAAACAAGCACAGATAGAAATACAAGATTGGGCCGACAAGTTTAATAAGTACAGAGGCACTAATGCTGATCCTCTAGCGAATGGTTACTTTCAGGCTGTGTTAAACACAGGAATCATGTCAGATGCTTACGAAGAAAATGAAGTAGAAGCATTTAACAAAATGAAAGGTTACCCAGCAGATGAGTTAGATGCAAGTTGGGAAGATGGGGATCATGAAGATTTTACAGAAAATGAATCAGGTGTAAGTCCAATAACAGCGGCAATGTTTGATGGAATTGGCGAAATACTGGGTAAGTATAATTTAGAAAATGAAGATGCAAGAGAAATGTATGAAGGAACAAATATGGAAAATAAGCAAATAGAAGAAATTGAAGAAGTTGAGGAAGTTGATGAAGACGAAGTTCAAGAAACTGTCAACGTACCTGTAGCGGCTTTAAAAGAATTGATGGCACTAGCCGGACTTACAAAAGTAGAAGAATATGCCAATGAGCCAGAACCAGATTACATGGATGCAGAAGATCAATTAGTAGGATTAAGTGGTGGACTAAATGGACCAAAGACTATGCACCCAACAGTAGCAGGTGGAGATAATCCAATGGCTGTAAGACCTATTAAAGTTGATGAAAAAATTGATGAAGTATCTGATGCAATAACTAAAAGTTATAAAACATTTTTAGAAGAAATAACAGAAACAGAAACAGATACAAAATAAAATTCCTTACTAATTTTTGAAGCGACTATATACAAGTAGTCGCTTTTTTTATGGATAAAATATGTATAACAAGTTGTATACATTTGGTTGTAGTTTTACAGTTTACAAATGGCCCACGTGGGCAGACTATTTGCACGTTGGTGGACTAGCAAAAGATTACAGTAATTGGGCCTTACCAGGTGGTAGTAATGATTTTATATTACACAGTTTTACAGAATGTATAAGTCGCCATAACATTACTAATAAGGATATAGTATGTATAATGTGGAGTCAGCCTGCTCGTATATCAGATTTTACTGATGAGACAGGTTGGGATATGCCTGGAAATGCATACTTTTATCAACCTAAAGAACGTGCAAAATATTTACATGAAGATAAGACTGCTTTAGAAAATCATAGTTATTTTAAAGCAGTAGCAACTATATTGAAGGGTATAGGTTGTGATTTTTACTTTACAAGTATGGAACGCATAGACTTAAGATATGATAATATATTTGATACTAAAAAATTATTTCACAAAAGTATGGCAGAATTTTTAGGATATAAAGGTGCAAATGAAAAAACATGGAGAGAAACATTACCTAATGATAGACACCCTAGTCCACAAGAACATGCAAACTTTGCCAAACAAATGTTTACATTAGATACAAAAGCAGTGGACAAGTTAAAACAAGAGGCAGAAGATCATATATTTAATAGCGAAAGACCTTGGGAAAGATCATTCATTTATTACCCAAATAAATGTGCAGTCTATAGATTGCCTAGCAAACCAAATCACTATACAGATGGAAACGGACGGCTACAACATGTCAACACAATTAAGTCTAAGTCGTGATAATTTTCACTATAGACATAATACTCCTCAAGGAATATTTTTACGCAACTTATTAAAACGCACAGGACCTTTGCGTGATGTTTGGTACACTGATACTATGAATATGCCTAGTATAAGTCATCTTAAAAAATGGTACAAAGGCACAGTAATAATATATTGTTGGTGGGATCCTGCACGTGATATAATTACAAAATTTTTAGATGATAGTGATTTAAACTTTGTATTAATAACTTCTGATGTGCAGTACGCAGGCTCACATGAAAAGCAACATGTTATAGAATGGAAAAAACAGTATGGCTTACATTATGATCTGATTGAACATACCAGACCTGCTACATTTACTGTAGGTAATAAATTTTTATGTATGATGCGTAATCATAAAAGTGAACGCATACAATTTTTACAAAGTTTATGGAAACAGAATAAACTACAAAATTTAATAAGTTATTTAGGACAAGTCAATACAGAAAATAATGGCAGAGTAGCACGTACACTGGAAGACATAATTAAACCTCAAAGATTTATAGATAGCGAATTTACACATAAACTTGAACCAGAATTTATAGATTACTGCACAAATAATTTGCCTCTACAACTACATGAGGATACAACACAATCTTTAGAAAGAAATACAGACTTTTATACAGTAGGAAATATAAACTGGTATGATCAAACTGACTATAGTGTTATACTAGAAACATACTGGGCAAAAACAATTTTTATTACAGAAAAAAGTTTTAAACCTATTATAGCACAACATCCTTTTATAAATTTAGGAAATAATACTACTAAACTTTTAAAAAACTTAGGATTCGATGTGTTTGATGATGTTTTAAATTTAGAATATGATAGTATGCCTACTAATGAAAAGATTAATTTTGTATCTAACATGCTACCTGTTAAGTTTGATATAGACCCAATTAGATTAAAACAAAATCTAAATACTTTTAAAGATCTTCGGCAACAAGCAATAGAAGAACATAGTTTATTAATTGATAGTTTGGAAGACATTTTAACCAACATATAGACCAGAAATATTTTGATATATAAATATTTACATACAAATTAAAATGGATAATAAATGGCTAAACATTTAGACGCAGTTCTAGTTAAAAAACCACATCGTAAACAAAAGTTCACAAGTGAACAAATGTTAGAGTTTGCCAAATGTGCTGATCCAGATACTGGTGTTTTTTATTTTATGAATAATCATTTTATAATTCAACATCCTACACAGGGCAGGATGCAGTATCATCCCTATGAATATCAAACCAAACTTTTGGAAGTGTATCATAATCATAGATTTAATATTAATATGCTACCTAGACAAACTGGCAAAAGTACAACTGCCGCAGGGTATATACTTTGGTATGCAATGTTTGTGCCAGACAGTGTTATTCTTATTGCGGCACATAAATTTAGTGGAGCACAAGAAATAATGCAACGCATTAGATATGCGTATGAACTTATGCCAGACTATATAAGGGCAGGAGTAACAAGTTATAATAAAGGAAGTATAGATTTTGATAATGGAAGTAGAATAGTTGCCCATGCTACTACAGACAACACAGGCAGAGGTATGAGTATAACATTATTATATTGTGATGAGTTTGCTTTTGTGCGACCAACTGTAGCAAAAGATTTTTGGACTAGTATTTCGCCTACACTAGCAACAGGAGGTAAAGCAATAATAACGAGTACTCCTAATAGCGATGAAGACCAGTTTGTACAAATATGGAGAGACGCAAATAAAAATTTTGATGAAAACGGAGAGGAAACTGAACTAGGAGTAAATGGATTTAAGTCATTTAGAAGTTATTGGTGGGAACATCCAGACAGAGATGAAAAATGGAAAGAAGAAGAACTAGGTCGAATAGGACAAGAACGTTTTCGACGTGAACATGAGTGTGAATTTATAATTGATGATGAAACTTTAATAGATAGTCTTGTATTAACAAACTTACAAGGTGTAGAGCCAAAATATAGACATGGAAAAGTTAGGTGGTATAAACAACCATCAAAAAATCATACTTACTTAGTAGGACTAGATCCTAGTTTAGGTACTGGTGGAGACCCAGCCGCAATTCAGGTGTATGAAGTTCCAACAATGGAACAAGTCGGAGAATGGAGTCATAACAAAACTCCTATACCACAACAAATTAGAATAATGATGGATATCAATCGTTATCTTTCTGAGGAATCTGGAAGTGTTGATAATGTGTATTATAGTGTTGAAAACAATACCATAGGAGAAGCCGCTTTAATCAGTATTGCTGAATTAGGAGAAGAAAATATCTGTGGCACATTTTTATCTGAACCAAAGATACATGGCAACGCAAGAGTATATAGAAGAGGATTTAATACAACTCATAAAAATAAAATTAGTGTATGTAGTAAATTTAAGACACTAGTCGAAACAGAAAGATTGAAACTTAAAAGTAAAGCATTAATAAGTGAACTAAAAACTTTTGTGGCTCAGGGTAATAGTTATAGTGCAAAATCTGGAGATACTGATGATTTGATTATGGCTAGTTTATTAGTAATAAGAATGGCTAGTGTTATTAAAAATTATGATCCTGTCTTAGATGATAAGATAAGAGATGGTGAAGATTTTGATGTTGAACCAATGCCATTTGTTGTAATGTAGGCATAAATACACACATGCGGAACTTATCAAATATTGCTGAAGATTTATTTAGAAAAATAAGAGGACGAGTATCATCTATATCCTTAGGCAATACTAATGGGGAGGTTACCACTGATATAAGCGAAGCCAGATTTTTTGAATTTACCTACAAGGATAACGGTGAAGATATTGGTAACATAACTATTAATATCAATGAAGATGGTGTACTAACATTGTTCTTTCCCAATAGTATGGTAGATAATTTATCTGAGGATAGGCAGGATGCTTGGTATAGTTTTCTAAAGGATATGCAAAAGTTTTCGCAAGTTAACATGTTAAACTTTGAAACAAAAAATTTAACAAAATCTAGATTAGACAAAAAGGATTATCAGTTTTTAACACAAAAGAATAAGCAGGACGATGTTATGGAAAACAAATTATATGGTAGCAAACAAAAAAGTTTTTATGAAACAGGTGGTGCAAAAATAATTATAAAACACAAAAAACCTGTAGATGAAAACAAACTAGGTTCAAGAAGCCGAAATATTAGTTCGATATATATTGAAAATTCACAGGGCGAAAGATTTAAATTTCCTAACACATACTTACCTGGTGCTAGAGCAATGGCAAGGCATATTGCAAACGAAGGACATACAAGAGATGAAAAAGGCGTACACATTATTGAGATAATGCAAGAAATGGCAAACCTAAAAACTTTTGTACGCACAACAAAACGCACAGATTATGTTAATGAAGAAGCAAAAGAAATAATTAATAATGCTACTGATAGATACTATAGTCTTAAAGACACACTTAAAAGTATAAGCAGTGATAAAGGTTATCAAACTTATTTTGAAAACTTTGCACCTGACGAAATAGATGTAGATGAAAATGATATAAATGATTTAAAAGAAAAACTTACACGACAAGTTTTTGATGATAGAATGAATGATGTTCTTCCAAGTGTTGGAAAAGCAATTAAACTTGCAAGGAATAAAACTATGGAAAAAGATGAAATGGGTACAGATGCTGAACTAGATGCTAAAATGAAAGATGCAATGGATTCATTAGTATCTTTTGCAGATAGTAAAGATAATTTAGTTGCCTTTGATAATGCTAATAAAGAAGAAATAAAAAGTTATGTAGAAGTAATTAAAAACAGTGATATGGATACAAAACAAAAGATGCGTAATTTAAGTATTGGCATTGCAGAATATCTTGGAAATAATTTAGTAGATGATGAAATGGCACAGGCTGTTAGCAGATTAAATCCAGCAAACAATAATGACGATTATCAGACAGCAATGAAACTTGCTATGAAAATGATGAAAGGTGGCATAGAATATCAAGCACCAAAAATGAAAAAAGACTTATACGGCAAAGATAAGATGGAATCATTTGAACAAAA
>MDSZ01260983.1_pt1 | contig 23603 bp, 23 predicted proteins | sample 811201 | NCBI WGS metagenome assembly MDSZ01 (sample SAMN05326647, study PRJNA326480) | marine metagenome | isolation source: seawater | place: Indian Ocean: North | collected 2010
AGCATGTACGACAGCTTCAGCATCGTCAGCATTTACATGTAATATTGGACATAAATTTGCTTTACCCACATCTGTACAATAGGTGGATGATCGTCCATCGATATAATTAGTTGTGAAACCTATCTGATTATTTACAACTATATGGATGGTTCCTCCAGTTTTAAAACCTTTAAGCCTTTCCATCTGAACAACTTCATATACAACACCTTGACCAGAAATTGCTGCATCACCATGTATAATTACTGGTAAAACATTTTCAATATTTTCCTTATGATACTTATCTTGCTTAGCTCGGGTTATTCCTTGTACAACTGGACCAACAGATTCAAGATGAGACGGATTTGGGGCCAAATTGATATAAACATTAATACCCGAATCTGATTTTCTTTTAGAAGTCCAACCAAGATGATATTTTACATCTCCATCAAAAATTTGTTCCTCGTAATCCTTTCCTACAAATTCACTAAAAATTTCTTTTGCAGGTTTACCAAAAATATTTGATAAAGTATTAAGTCTTCCACGATGAGCCATTCCAACAACAAACTCTTTAACGCCTTTTAATGCTGCACTTTCAAAAATAGAATCAAGTAAGGGTATAAGTGACTCTCCGCCCTCCAAAGAAAATCTTTTTTGACCAACAAACTTTTTTTGAAGAAAACTTTCAAAACTTGACGCCTGAATTAATTTTTTTAGAATTTGTTTTTTCTTATGATTGTTGAACTCAGGGTGATTATCGTTTCTATTTAAGAAACCTTGAATCCACTTAATTCTCTCAGGGGTTCTTATATACATGTATTCAATGCCAATTGAATCACAATAAATTCTTTCTAAATGAATTAAGATATTTTCAAGACTTGAATTGCCAATACCAATAATCTCCCCAGCATTAAATGTTGATTGCAAATCTTCATGAGAAAGACCAAAATTTTCTAAATCCAATGTTGGTACATACTTTCTTCTTTCTCTTACTGGATTTGTTTTTGTAAAGAGGTGCCCTCTTGTTCTGTAAGCATTAATTAATTCAACAACCCTAAACTCTTTGAGAATATTTTCTGGTATTAAAAAATCTTCATTTTTTGATTTCTTATCAATACCAAATTCAAAACCTTGGAAAAATGCTCTCCAACTGGGTTCAACTGAATCAGGATCTGAAAGATATTCATTATATAATTCTGCAAAAAATGCTGTGTGCGCAGTATTTAAAAAAGAGTAAGGATCCATATAATCCAATTACATATTAAAATTACAACTTATCCTGGTATTTTCAGCACTTATCTTCCATAATCATCACTAATTCTTACAATATCATCTTCATTTGAAGGATTGTTCTTTTCTGTGTGTTGCCAAATCTCGGCTATTACCGCCCAATTATCCAATCCAATCAATCTATGTCTCTGTTCTTTTTTAAGTTTAATTTGATCTCCCTGTTTAAGTTCAATCATTTCATTTTCAAAATCTGTATCACTAACCACTACTCCAACTGTTCCTTTATATACCCTCCAAATTTCCTCTCTTCTTAAATGATATTGCCATGATAACCTTGATTTAGATTTAACCATTAGAATCTTTGGACTTAATTTTCCTGATATTTTAAATTCACTCACATCAATTCCATTAAAAAAACTATCAGAAAAATCCTGAGCTTGCTTTTCCTCAATCACTAGAAAACCACCCCAAGGTCTTTCAAAATCTTGATCTACAATTTTAAAACCTTTTGACTCAATTTCTTCCAAAGTTTTTTGCATGAAAACCATAAAATAAAATTACTGAAATTTTAACACAATATTATTTGAAAAAACTGTAAATCCATATTAAATTTAACAGAATGTTTGCGTTGGTTGATTGTAATAATTTTTATGTTTCATGTGAAAGAGTTTTTGATCCTACTCTTAATAAAAAACCAGTTGTAGTTTTGTCAAATAACGATGGTTGTGCAATATCAAGAAGTAATGAAGCCAAGAAACTTGGTATTCCAATGGGTGCACCAGCTTTCAAATATGAAAAAGTTTTTAAAAATAATAATGTTAAAATATTTTCATCCAACTTCCCTCTTTATGGGGATATGAGTAGTAGAGTGATGAATATCTTGTCCTCTTACACTCCTAATATTGAAATATATAGTATCGATGAAGCTTTTTTAGAGTTTAAAGGATTTCCAGAATATGACTTGGAAGTTTATTGTAAGGAAATACAGAAAAAAGTTCTTAAGTGGACAGGAATACCAATAAGTATAGGAATAGCGCCTACAAAAGTCTTGGCTAAAGTAGCAAATAGAATTTCAAAAAAGTTTCCAAAAAAAACCGATGGAGTTTATATCATTGAGTCAGAACAAAAAAGAGTCAAAGCCTTAAAATGGTTAGAAATTGAAAATGTTTGGGGAATAGGATTTAGACATGCAAAGAGACTAAGGAGTTTTGAAATAAATAGTGCTTATGATTTTACCTCTCTTCCGGATGATTGGGTAAGAAAACAAATGAGTATTGTAGGCTTAAGACTTAAAAAAGAATTAGAGGGGCAATCTGTCCTATATATAGAAGAAAATCGATCGCCTAAGAAGGCAATTGCTACAACCCGAAGTTTTGAGGGAACAATTACAGATTTTGAAAAAATAAAGGAAAGAATATCAACTTTTGCAGTATGCTGTGCAGAAAAGTTAAGACTGCAGAAAAGTACATGTAATGCAGTTTATGTTTTTGTACGAAGTAATAAGTTCCAGAAAAATGAACCTCAGTACAGAAACGGGATACTTATGACAATACCATTTGCAACAAACTCTAACATGGTAATAAGCAAATACGCAAGTGAAGGATTAAAAAAGATATTTAGATCTGGTTTTAATTACAAAAAATCAGGTGTAATCGTAACCGCAATCAACTCAATCAAAAATTATCAAACAAATTTATTTGAGAATGAAAACCCCAAACACAGGAAACTGATGGAAACCATTGACTACATCCAAAAAAAAGATGGGCAAAGTAAAATAAAATTAGCAAGTCAAGACCTGAAAAAAAGATGGAAAATGAAACAAGAAAGGTTAAGTAATCTTTATACTACAAAAATCAACGATATAATAAAAGTGAAATGAAAAAAGAAAAGATACGTTTCTTTCAGCCAGAGGAAGAAAAAAATTTAGGTCAATGGTTAATGGAACAAGGGATATCAGCAGGATTTCCATCACCCGCAGATGACTTTAAAGAAATTAGGATAAGCTTAGACAAAGAACTTGTAAAAAATGGTGATGCTACTTTTTATGCTAAGGTAAGTGGTGATTCAATGATAAACGCGGGATTAAGTGATGGAGATTTAATCGTCATTGATCGTAGTTTAGATCCAGAGCATAGTAAAATAGCTGTTTGTTTTATTGATGGTGATTTTACTGTTAAAAGAATTATTAAGAAAGGAGGAGATTTATATTTAAAGCCTGAAAATAAAAACTACAAACCGATAAAAATTGATGAGGAAAATCAATTGCAAATTTGGGGAATTGTAACTTACGTTATAAAATCACTTTGACAATTTAACATCAAAAAATTTATAGTATATAAATACCATATAGATAATAACAACGCTAATAGTTGTAATAAGATTAATCCCCTTGAACAAAATTAAGGATAAGTCAATCTTAGAGATTAAAAAAGAGGATCCAAAACCAAAGATTAAAACTGAGATTGAGAGCAAAACTATAAAAATGGAAGCTTTTGCATGACTGTAGTTTTTATCAATAAGCTTATGATGTAGATGTCTTCTGTCAGGTAAGAAAGGGGAGTTTCCAGATTTAGCACGTAATATATAAACCCTCAATGTATCGGTAAGTGGATATATAAGCAACAATACGGAAATCAATGATCGATTGATCCAATTATCTGTAATTATTTGATTTCCCGAATGTAAAATTGAAAAAATGAAATAAGTGATTATAGCACCGATTAAGAGGGAACCAAAATCTCCTAAAAAAACTTTTTTTTCGGTTTTATAATTAAATATTAGAAATCCAATTAAAGCACCGATTATTGTAAGACAATAAGATAGCATAGATTCTTTATCTACATTAAAAGCGTAAAGTTCAGAATCCGTCAAATATATGATGATAGATAATACAATAAAAAATTTTAAAGATATAAGTCCAGTCAAACCATCAATACCGTCAATGAGATTTAAAGAATTTGTTATTACAAGAAACACAAACAATGATACCATATATGCAGTCAACTCAGATACTTCATATATTCCAAAAATTCCATGAAAATTATTTATGTAAACATCACTTTGAATTAAAATTATTCCGGCAAATATTTGTAAAGCAAACTTTTCAATATAATAAACATCAAAAAGATCGTCAAGAAAACCAATTAACGCTATGAAACTGCAAGAAATTAAGGCAAATAAATTAATATCTAAATTTAAAAAAGCTCGACCAAGACCATAACAAAAACACAATGTTAAAAAAATTGCTAAACCGCCCGATCTAGTGGCTTTTTCATTGTGGGAAGATCTTACATTTACAGGGTCAAATAATTTTCGTTTCGAATAAAATTCTTGTAGATAACCATTCAAGAAAGCTGATGTTATTAATCCAGTAATCAAAAAAAATAAAAGCATTATTTATAATTGGGTTGCTAAATTATTAAAATATTAAATAATTCAAAATCACAAATAATTTGAAAAAAATCAAAATAAGTACTTTTATTACTTAAAATTAAGTACTTTTGTAACTTGATATGTTAAATTCGTTAATTACCTCGAAGACGAGACTGAGAATGTTGATAAAGTTTTTTATCAATGCAGCAAATGATGGCTACCTGAATGGGTTAGCAAGTGAATTTAACGAATCTACCAATTCAATAAGAAAAGAATTAAATAATCTTTCTGGGGCCGGTTATCTTTTAAAATCAAAAAAAAATAATAAGGTTATTTATAATGCTAACACCTCACACCCAATGTTTTCTGTCTTACAAAAAATTGTAAGACAACACCTCGGTCTGGAGCAAATTGTTGAAACTGTTATTGAAAGGATTGGAGACGTAGATCAAATAGCTTTAACTGGTGAGTATGCTAAAGGAATTGATAGTGGAAATGTTGAAATAATTATTAATGGTTCAAATGTAAATAATGATTATTTAGAAAATTTAAAACCCAAAATAAAGAAGAAAATTGGAAGAGAAGTAAACTTTTTGATAAATCAAAATCTAAATTCAAATTCAATTATTCTTTACAAAAAAACAAATAGATGAATTAGTAAATCTTACAAATAAAAACAGTAAGAAAAAAAGTTGAATAGCAACTCATAAATTATTTTATAAGTTTAACGAAGAGCAAAAAATATGAATATTACAGTTATAGGGTCAGGTTATGTCGGGTTAGTTTCAGGAACCTGTTTTTCAGAAATGGGAAACACTGTATGCTGTGTGGATATTGACCCAGTCAAGATTGAAAAATTAAATCAAGGAGTTGTTCCAATTTACGAACCCGGTTTAGAAACCTTGATTTTAAAAAATTTAAAAAACAATAATTTATCTTTTACAACAGATTTAAGTAAATCTCTGCAAAATTCTGAAATAGCATTTATAGCAGTTGGAACCCCAATGGGCAACGATGGTTCGGCAGATTTACGATATGTTATAGATGTAGCTAAATCTATAGGTCAGTCAATGCAAAAAAGATTGATTGTTATCGATAAATCCACCGTACCAATCGGAACAGCAGATTTGGTAAAAGCAACCATTCAAAAAGAATTAGATTTACGAAATTCTGATTTACAGTTTGATGTTGTTTCGAATCCTGAATTTTTAAAAGAGGGGGCTGCTATAAATGACTTCATGAAACCAGACAGAGTGATAATTGGAACTGATAGTGATTATGCTCAAGAAAAAATAAAAGAACTGTACAATCCTTTTTGCATGTCAAAAGATAAATTTATATCCATGGATATTCGTTCTGCTGAAATGACAAAATATGCTGCTAACGCAATGCTAGCTACCAAAATATCTTTTATGAACGAAATTGCCAACATCTGTGAAAAGGTTGGGGCAAATGCAAACGAGGTAAGAATAGGTATTGGTTCCGATAAGCGTATAGGATATGATTTTATTTATCCGGGTGCGGGTTATGGTGGTTCTTGCTTTCCAAAGGATTTAAAAGCACTGGCAAAAATAGCCCAAGAAAATGGATATAATGCTCATTTGATAAAAGCAGTAGAGGAAGTAAACGATGCTCAAAAATTAGTTATTTCTCAGAAAATTGTAGAACGTTTTGGAGAAGATTTAACGGGCTTTACTTTTGGTTTTTGGGGTTTGGCTTTTAAACCAGGGACTGATGACATGCGTGAAGCACCAGCAATTTATGTAATTAAGGAATTGGTGAAACGAGGTGCCAAAATAAAAGCATATGATCCCAAGGCAATTAATGAAGCTAAAGGACATTACCTTAAGGGAATCAAAAACATAAACTATTTAACATCAAAATATGATGTTTTGAAAAACTCTGATGCATTAGTATTACTCACGGAATGGAAAGAATTTCGTTCACCTGATTTTGAAAAAATTAGAAAACAATTGAAAACACTTATTATTTTCGACGGAAGAAATCAATATAATAATTTTAACTTAAAAGAAAAAGGATTTGAATATTATCAAATAGGAAAAAAGTAAATGAAAATATTAGTTACTGGAGCTGCTGGATTTATTGGATTCCATACTTGTTTAAAGTTAGCAAAACAAGGTCATGAAGTTTATGGCATTGATAATATAAATGATTATTACGATCCTAAACTAAAGTTTGATCGATTAAATGAATTAGGATTTATAGAAACTGAATCAAAACAATTTAAAACTGAAGTTCAAAGTGTTAAATTCAAATCTTTAAGATTCTCCAGAATAGATCTAGTTGATAATGAAAGTATAGATGATTTATTTGATCAAAATCAATTTGAATTAGTTTGTAATTTAGCAGCTCAGGCTGGTGTAAGATATTCCATTGAAAATCCCAAAGCGTATATTGACAGTAATATCTCAGGGTTTCTTAATATTCTAGAGGGATGCAGAAATTACAAAGTAAAACACTTAGTATATGCAAGCAGTTCTAGCGTCTATGGTGAGAATGAAAATGTACCATTCGAAACCACAGATAATGTTGATCATCCAATTAGTTTATATGCTGCCACAAAAAAAAGTAATGAATTAATGGCTCACACCTATGGTCATTTATATGACTTTAAAACAACTGGGATACGTTTCTTTACTGTGTATGGTCCTTGGGGAAGACCTGACATGGCTTATTATTTATTTACAGACGCAATTTGGAAAAATGAACCTATAAAAGTTTTTAATAACGGTGAAATGGAAAGGGATTTTACATACATTGATGATATTGTAAATGGACTAATCAAGATAATTGAAAAAAAAATTGATAAAAGAGAACACTTTAAATTATACAACATTGGAAACAATAAAACAGAAAGTTTACAGAATTTTATCAGAACCATTGAACAAGCAATTGGTAAATCAGCAATCAAAGAGATGCTCCCCATGCAAAAAGGAGACGTTTCTAGAACATTTGCAAATGTAGATGGATTAACTAAAGACTATGGATATAAACCAGACACCTCAATTAAGAACGGGATAAGAGAATTTGTGAATTGGTTTAGAGTATATTATAATAAAAAATAAAATTAAAATGAAGGCATTTATTACTGGGGTTACTGGGCAAGACGGATCATATTTATTAGAGTTTTTGTTAGATAAAGGCTATGAAGTTCACGCAATAATTAGAAGATCTTCGGTTTTTACTACCAAAAGAATTCCGAAAAAATATTGGAATCATAAAAATTTTAAAAGTTATCATGGTGATTTAACTGATTCAAGTAATCTACATAAATTAATTTCAAAGATTAAACCTAATGAAGTATATAATTTAGCGGCTCAATCTCATGTCGGAGTTTCTTTTGATGTTCCAGAGTATACGGGTGAGGTTGATGCGATAGGTACTATACGCCTATTAGATGCTATTAAAGATACTGGTATAAATACAAAATTTTATCAGGCTTCCACATCTGAAATGTTTGGAGGTTTACCTGGAACAGAACCTCAAAATGAACTAACACCATTTTATCCCAAATCACCATATGGTGCAGCAAAACTATATGCATATTGGGTAACAGTAAACTACAGAGAATCTTATAATATGTTTGCTTGTAACGGAATCTTATTTAATCACGAATCGCCAAGAAGAGGAGAAACATTTGTAACAAAAAAAATAACGAAGGCTGTAGCCAAAATATTTAAAGGAGAACAGGATGTTTTGCTATTGGGAAACATTGATGCTAAAAGAGATTGGGGTTATGCAAAAGATTATGTGGAGATGATGTGGCTTATGCTACAACAAGACAAACCTGAAGATTTCGTTGTAGCTACAGGTAAATCTTACACAATTCGAGAATTTACTGAGAAGGCCTTTAAGCACGTTGGGATAACATTATCCTGGCGAGGTAAAGGTAAAAATGAAATTGGTATTGATAAGAATAATGGGAGAACAATAGTTGAAATTGACCCAAAATATTACAGACCCGCAGAAGTTGAACTATTATTGGGTGATGCATCCAAAGCAAAAAAAATGTTAGGATGGGAATCACAAACTGATTTAAATAAACTAATTAAAATAATGGTTGATTATGATTTAAATCATGATGATTACGGATTCGATTAATTTAATTTTTAAATAAATATGTATAACGATTTTAAAATAAAATCTTCTCTAATTTTCCCTGATGTCAAGATAATTGTACCGGATGTATTTAAAGATAATAGAGGTTTTTTATTTACTGACTATTTAGATTCCTTTTTTAAAGAAAAATTTACTCCAAGTCTTAATTTTGTGCACAGTAAAAATGCCTATAATAATGCAAAAGTATTAAGAGGTATTCATGGGGATTTTGATTCTTATAAGTTAGTAGAATGCTTGTTTGGAGAAATTTATCAGGTTGTAGTTGATTGTAGGAAAAATTCTCCTACATTCTTACAACATGACAGTTTTCAACTAAATCATTTAAACCCTGAAATGGTATTATTACCGCCAGGTTTTGGAAATGCATTTTTAGTTATGTCTGATTATGCTGTTTATAATTATAAATTGGCTTACGATGGTACTTATAATGATTACGATAAACAATTTACCTATAAGTGGAATGACAAAAAAATTAATATTAAATGGCCGATTAAAAATCCAATTTTATCGAGCAGAGACAAATAAAAAAAAGAAATATGAGAAAAATTAATGATTCGAAAGGAAATCTACTCTGCATAGTCTACAAGGACGAAGATTGGGTAGAAGGATTAAACTTTATTACTGACAATAGTTTGTTTATTCAGGTAGGGAGTTGGTGGTACCAAAATGGTAAAAACCTGGCAAAACATAAGCATAATATTGTTTCAAGGGAATCTAATATTACTCAAGAAATGGTTTATGTGAAGTCTGGATCTATGTTGGCAACAATTTTTGACCAAGAGATGAACTTAATTGAAGAAATTATACTGAAGCAAGGAGATATGGCTATCATGGTTTATGGTGGTCATGGTTATAAAATTCTTGAGGATAACACAAAAATTATAGAGGCCAAAAATGGTCCTTTTGTAAGTGTGGAAGTGGATAAAGTAAAATATGAGTGATATAGTGATCAAATTGAAGCTAAATAAAGCCTTTAATAAAGAAAAATTAGAAAAAGAAAATTGTAATGGAAAATATTTTTTTTGATAAATCAAAATTGAAAAGTTGTGGTACTAATGTGATAGTTGGTAAAACAGTTAGAATACGATATCCAGAATTAGTGGAGATAGGAGATGATGTAATTATTGATGATTTCACTTACATTTCAACTTCCTTAAAATTACACTCTAATACTCACATATCATCTGGTTGTAAAATTATTGGAGGCAAAAATGCTTATGTAGAAATATTTCCTTTTTCAACATTAGCACCGAATGTTGTTTTGTCTGCAGGTTCGGATGATTATACAGACGGAATTGCAACTCCTATGGTACCTTTAAAATTTAAAGCAGGTGCTATTATTGGAAAGATTATAATTAAAAAGCATTGTATTGTTGGGGCAAATTCGGTTGTTTTACCAAACGTAACTTTTAATGAAGGTGCTACCTTAGGAGCACTCTCGTTAGCAAATGAAAATTTAGAAGAATATAAAGTATATGCTGGGATACCTTCCAAGTTGATCAAAGTCCGAAATAAAACAAGCATATTAAAACTTGAAAAAAATTTTTATAACGAAATGAAATAATATATCATAATTGTGTATGAGTAGTATAGAATTCAAATCTCAAAGGTTAGATTATTTTGATATCGCACGGTTTTTCGCAATTTTTGGAGTTATTGTAGTCCATGTAGGACAGAATTCTCTTCCAAGTTTGTTTTTTGGTGGTTTATATGATTTTGGGAGATTTGGTGTACAACTTTTTTTTATTATTTCTGGTGCTACTGTTTATTTAACCTATAACAAAAGGATTAACATTTCGAACAATCTATTGATTTTTTACATAAAAAGATTTTTTAGAATTATTCCACTTTTTATAATAATGGCCATTATTTATTTTTTACTTGATAATAAACCATTCATTCAATCAATATTACCCTGGAGTGGATTTAATCCAGATGCTTATAACAATATAGAGGGGGGTTGGTCTATTTGGAATGAAATGTATTTTTATTTAATATTTCCGTTGTATTATAAGTTTAGGGCCAATAAAATTTTTAATGTAATTGTACCATTATTATTTGTATTAATTTCAATTTTGATAAATTTCAGATTTTTCGGAATTATAAGTGATTCAAAAATTTTACTTGATTTTGATTATCTTAATTTCTTTACGCAGTTTGTTTGTTTTGTAGTTGGAGTAGAATTTTTAGGGAAAAATTATTTTAATTTAACCTCTTACTTGTTTTTTTATTTTTTTATTGGGTTTGTTACTAAATACCTTTTTTTTAAAGATATGCTGTTAGTTGCAGATTATGGAGCTTTATATTGGACTCCTCTTATATCATTAGCTTGTCTATCATTTATTGTAACTATTAGATTGATAATTAACTATCCTTTTTTAAGGAACTTGAAGTATTTGTCATTTTTAGGTCAAAAAACATATACCACCTACATGATTCATTTTCTAATAATAAGGCTGTTAAATTATTTAAATATTTCGTATGTATTTGAAATACAATTAATTATAGTAACAATTCTATCTTTTTTGATTACCATCTTGATAGAAAAATATACGGAACAAGTATGGTCATCTCTTGGGAACGAAATTATTCTAAAATATAAATTAAAATCTAAAACATAATGGAATTTATTAATCAAATGGAACCTTGGTTTGATAACAAGGAGCAAGAAGCTTTAAATAAATATATGGGTCAGGGAGGCTGGGTTACAGAATTTAAAAAAACTTTTGAATTTCAAGACCTGATAAAAAAGTTTACCGGTGCTAAATACTGCTTCGTTGTAAATAATGGCACCATAAGTTTGAGTCTTATGGCTATGGCATCTGGAATTAAGGCTGGGGATGAGGTTCTGGTTCCTAACTATACCATGGTGGCTACACCAAATTCTTTAAAAATGTTTGGAGCTGAACCTAAATTTATTGATGTAAATCCAAAGACACTTTGTATTTCAGTTGACGAAATCAAGAAAAATGTTTCAGCAAAAACAAAGGCTGTCTTTTTAATGAACGCAAATGGTCGTTATCCCTCAGATATAGAAGAAATCCTTGACTTCTGTAAACAAAATAATCTAATTATTCTAGAAGATAGTGCACAAGCTTTAGGTTCTTTTTATCCTGACGGAATTCACCAGGGAAGAAAAGGAATCGCAGGAAGTTTTTCTTTTTCAGCACCAAAAATTATTTCCACTGGTCAAGGCGGAGCTATCATAACAGATGATGACAAGGTAGCACATAATGTATCCAGATTAAAAGACTTTGGACGTTCTGGTGGTGGCAATGACATACATGAAATGATAGGTTTTAATTTTAAGTTTACAGATATTCAGGCTGTTATTGGGATTGTTCAAATGGGGAAACTTGAATGGAGAATGAATAGAATGAAAGAAATCTATCGTAGGTACAAAAATAATCTTTTAAATCTTATCGAAGTTAACTTTTTTGATCAAGACTTAAAAAATACAACTCCTTGGTTTATTGATGTTAAAGTTGATAACAGAGATGGATTAATGAGTTATTTAAAGCAAAATAAGATAGGCTCAAGAATTATGTATCCACCTATAAATAAACAAGAGGCATACAATGTAGATGGGAATCATGTCATTTCTAATGAAATTGGAGTTAAAGGTTTATGGCTTCCATCGTCTTCAAAATTAACAAATGATCAGATAGATTATGTTTGCGAAAAAATAAAGCTTTTTTATTTAAAACAATAGTTTTTATGACAAATCCTGACATTGCCATTATTATTTTATCATGTGATAAATTTAAAGTAACATGGAGACCGTGTTTTGATCATTTATTTAATTCTTGGCCTAACTGTCCATATAATGTCTATTTATTAAATAATTTAACTCCTTCGAAAGATAAAAGAGTAAAAGACCTGTTAGTTGGTGAAGATCTCAATTGGTCTGATACTTTAAAAAAGGGTCTATTGAAAATTAAGGAAAAGAGAGTCTTTTTCATCTTTGATGATAGTTTTATTACCAGTTTTGATTTAGAAGAGGTTAAATTAATTTTTAAAATCACTATTGAAAATGATATGGATTCAGTAGCTCTTCGAAAAAGAGTGTTTGATAAAGGCAAAGCTTTTAATGAAAAAATATATAAGATAAATCCCACTGCAAAATATCGTAACTCGTTATTTCTAAATATTATTAAAAAATCTCTGTTATTAACTTTACTAAAGTCAGGCGAAAATGCTTGGGAATTTGAAAAAGATGGCAATAAAAGAAGTAAAGGATTTGATTTTTATTCAGTTTATAACACCAATTTAGTTAATTATAAACATGGTATAGTTAAAGGAAAGTGGTTGCCGAAAACTTATAGTTATTTAAAAAGTAAAGGCTATTTATTGATAGAAAATACATTTGAAATTCATAGTAAATTTGAGATGTTTAATATGAAAATATATACTTTCATATTTTACACAGTGCATAAATTTACCCATCTGTTCAAATAAACTTAAAAATCACGTTAAAAGAAAGAATATATGTTAAAGAACACTTTATTAGTAACAATATGTCTTATTTCAAGTAGTATTTTAGGTTTTTTAGCCCAGATAGTTTTTGCAAGTTCTTTTGGAGCATCAGGTGAGATGGATATTTATTTCAATATATTATCTTTTCCCGCTGTTGTGACTGGGATTTCTCCTATGATTTTTTCATCAGTTTTAATACCAACCTTTGCAAAATTCAAGTCAAACAAATTAGAACTTAATAATTTTATTGATTCCATATGGAAATTCATATTGATTTTTGCAATTTTATTTACCTCAATTGGTTTTTTTATTTCTGCTATAAATATTGAACGATTTATCTCTGAAACTCAATATCATTTAAGAAATATAGGTATTCAAGTTTCTTTGATGATTTGGGTCGGTTCAGGTTTTACCATTATGTCAAGTTATTTATCAGCAATATTAAATTACAATAAACAATTTTTTAAAGTAGCGTGGACTTCCCTATTACCTGCTTCCTTTATGATTATTATTGTTTTATTATTTCATGAAAAATTGGGTGTACGTAGTATTTCACTTGGTTTTTGTATTGCATTTATATTACAATTCTTAATTTTCTTTAGAGCCACCAGGATTTCATTAAACTTTTTTAGTTTTAATATTAGACAGATTCAATATAAAAAACTATTATTAAAACAATCTTTTTTAGTTATTCTGTCATTGTTACCATTTACAATACTAGTACCCATATCCTTTTTTTGGGCCTCACAACTTGAAATTGGAAGTATTTCCTATTTAGGTTACTCTCAAAGTTTTGCTGGTTTTTTATCTGTGGCTACGAGCATGGGGATTTCAATTGTGTCATTCCCCGAACTAGCAGAGAAATTTGCTAATAAAAATGGGGAATCATCGTTATATACATTTGAAAAAAAGTTAAAGTATGTATTATTAATAGCCATGATTGCTGCAGGTGGATTTATTGCTTTAAGAATACCAATCCTCACTCTTTTTTATCAAAGAGGTTCATTTAATGCTGAATCAGTAAATAATTTGGCAAGTGTGGTTCCATGGTATCTTTTAGCAGCAGTTTTTATTGCCGGTTTAAACTTGCTAAGAAATCTTTTTTATTCGAGAGGGGAATTTAAAAATATTGCCTGGCTGGGAGTAATAATTCCAATTATCTTTTTTGTACTTGCGGGTTTTTTAAAAGAAAAGTTTTCATTTGTCGGAATTGGAATAGCATACTCATTGACCTTTGGAATACTATTTTTTATGACCGTTTATTTAGCAAAAAAGGGAACAGTAATGTTTCTGACGAATAATTTTTTATTTTTTATTTTTAAAAATTCTATTGCTGTAATAACCTCGAGTGTATTAGTATTACTCAGTTTTCCCTTTATTTCTAATATTAGCTCAGAACTTGTTTCAATAACTGGTGGGTTAGTTCTCTTTTTGGTTGTCTATTTTTTATCCTCTAAATTTATATTCAGATTACAAGAAATAGATGAAATTAGGTTGTTATTAATGAAAAAGTTAAAATCATTAAATAAATCATAATGCTACCTGACGATAAATTGCCTTTATTTTTAATGATAATATTTTCATTATTTGTTTTTTATAGCATAAGGTTTATGTTAAAAAGAAAGGATGACATATACGCATTGTCTTTTTTCACTCTATACATTTATACAATTTTTGCGCAAATTGGATATGCATATTTTCCTGAAATATCTACGTTTGTTGGTGCATATTTTGGTCCAGATCTTTTCTACAAGTATTGGGCTTTTATGTTTTTCTCATTTTTATTTTCCTTTTTGCTTTACAGGGTGATAAATCCCAAAAATTCCAAAAAAGATATTTACAGTGTGAAATCATCTAGAGTAAATTATGGCGAATACTTGTTTTTCTTAATTGTTATCACCCTATACTTAATTCTAAATATATATTTTTACAGTAACAGGGGACTTTTCGGATACGGGGGAGGACAAACTATGGGAGGTCCATGGTTTGGAATTGGTTTTTTAGTTTTTCAAACCTGTACTTTTATACTTTACATACTATTTAGAGATAAATCAAATAAAATCAACAAAAGAGTATTTTCATTTATAATATTTATTCTTTGTTTTTTGTTTTATTTACAAATCGCTGTTGCCGCAGGTTCAAGAAGTCATATTCTTTATTTTTTTATTGCTTGTATTATCTACGAACTTTCTCCTCTAATCAACACATTTAAATACAAAAAAAGAAAAGTATTGATAGTTCTGATAAGTGGTATTTTGGTTTTCAGTCTTTTGTCTACTTTACGAACACTTAGATATCAAAATATGAAATCAGGTCAAAGTACAAACCTCTCTTCGCTATATAACTTTGACTCAAGTGATTTAAATAATTTAGATGAAGATATATCTACCATCATATTATTACAAGATTATTACCTGCCATCTCACACTTTATTTATCTCTATGGATAATAAAATTATTGACCCAATGGAGGTTATCAAATCTAATTTTGCAAATTCATTAATTTATTTTGATTATCCATTTTTGACTAACACAATTTTGAATCGTGGGTTAGGCATCGAAAATGAACGTGGAGTGGGTTGGGCATATCATTATTTTGTAGAAGGTTACAACGCTTTAGGACAAATTGGAGTTTTTTATAATGCTCTATTTTGGAATTTATGTATGATTTTATGGGTCAGATTAACTCGTACAAATAATAAAAGACATAATAAAAATATGTCAGCCATTTTAGCATTAATCATTGCATTGTCTGTGAAAGGTCAAACAGCTACATTTATTAAATTCTATTGGTTGATTTTACTCCCAGCATTAGGGTTATTGCTTTTAGCTAATAATCAGAAGATTGCATTTTTCAGAAGAAGATTACGTAAAACTTAAAAGTGAATAAAACAATTGTATATATTACATCTCACTTCCCCTTTGAAAAATATGAGATTTGGGCTGCAAATGAAATAAATTCATTAATAGAACTTGGTAATGAAATAATAATTATTCCAAGAACTGGAAAAGGGAAAATAATAAACAAGGATTCAATCAAATTTATTCCGCGGTTAATTGATTTACCGTTTTTAAATTGGTCTATTTTTATTTTTATTATAAGTACTATTTTGATTAGACCTTTTCACTTTTTAAAGTTTTTAATTAAAATCATCAAACAATCAAATTCAATTATTGATTTTGTTAAAGGGATTATAATTTTGCCGAAATCTCTTTTTTTAGGAAAAGTTCTAAAGAATGTAAAAATTGATCATATACATTCACTTTCAACTACTTCTACAGCTGTTATGGCTTATATTCTTTCTTCAAATCTAAAATTACCCTGGAGTTATACACTTCACTCATCATCTATCTTAAATTCGAGTTATAAGAAATCTTTACTATTTCACTCTCGTTCTGCTTCAATATGTAGAACAATATCTGAAATAACTGCAAATGATTTGTCTAAATTTTTAGGTCCTTCTTTATCAAATAAAGTATCTACGATTCATTTAGGAGTAAATATTAATAATTTAAAAAATAAAACTAGTAAAGATGGTGATACATTTATAATTGCGACTCCTGCAGAAATAAAAGAACATAAAGGCCATATTTATGCGCTAGAAGCAGCCAAAATATTAGTTGATATGGGAATTACTAATTTTAAATGGTTTTTTTATGGGAATGGTCCTCTTTTAAATCACCTCAAAAAAAAGGTAAAAAAATTAAATTTGAGTAATAACTGTTATTTTCCTGGAACCATTGATCACCATTTGCTATTAAATAAGTATAAAGAAAATAAAGTTAATCTTGTAGTTTCATCTTCAATTAGTATTTTAAATGTTTTTGAAGGCATTCCTGTTTCATTAATGGAGGCAATGTCTTTTGAAATTCCAGTAATTGCTACGGATTGCGGTAGTACTCGAGAATTGGTTGATGGTCAATCTGGTATTTTGATAAATCAAAATGATTCTAATGAACTTAAAAATGCTATTTTTAAATTAATGCATGAACCCGAATATAGAAGAAAAATTGGTAAAAATGGTAGAAATAAAATAAAACAAGATTTTGATACCATGAAAAATGCCAAAGACTTAGTTAGGTTATTTAATAAAAATTAAATATGCGTCATGAAGAAAAATAAAATTATTGCTTTAAAAGTATTTCTATTTAAAACTTTTAGACCTCTTGAAAAAATTTACGCATACAACAGGATGAGACGTGATAGATGGTTAATACATCAAGCAAATAATATACCCAGTGGTTCAAAGGTTCTTGATGTTGGATCGGGAAGTTGTCCTCACAGGGAAAAGTTTAATCATTGTGATTATTTTTCTCACGATTTTGCTCGATTATCTGATCATCAAATTCAAGACCAGAGGGGTTATGGTAAGATAGATTTTGTTAGTGATATTCTTAATATCCCTGTCCCGGACAAATCATTTGATGTTATTTTATGTACAGAAGTAATTGAGCATATCCCAGATCCCATTTCAGCAATAAAAGAGATTTCACGTATAATAAAACCTGGTGGAATATTATTAATCACAGCACCGTTACAGTCAGGGTTACACCAAGAACCCTATCATTTCTATGGAGGATATACAAAGTATTGGTATCAAAAATTTTTAACTGAGAATGATTTTTGTGATTTAAAAATTGAACCAAATGGTTCACTACATACGACTTATTTTGCATTAGGATTAACTATAGTTAAATCATTTCTTGATGTAATTATTGAAAACAAAAACATTATAACTAAGTTAATTACTCTATTATCATTAATCATTTTTTCCCCTGTTCTTTTAATTATAAATCCTATATTTTGTTTTTTTTGGGAGAGTATCTATCAGCAAAAAGGTTTTACTGCAGGCTATCATGTAATGGCTAAAAAGTCTTTGTAAATGCAAAAGATACTTGATATTATTACAAAATTTAATAAAAAGGTTGTTGCTTATTTAAATAATTTTTTGAAATGAAAACTTCACTATTGACAAGCATATACAATAAAAATACATCAGAAGAATTAAACCGATGCTTTATTAGTATTGAAAATCAAAAATATATTCCAGATGAAATTATTTTAATAATTGACGGACCAATTAAACAATCAATTTTAAATGAAATAAAAAAATGGAATGAAGTTTTACCAATAAAAATATTTAAGTTGAATAAAAATATGGGGTTGGCATATGCGCTTAATTACGGAATGAAATTTTGTAATTATGACTGGGTTTTTAGGATGGATATAGATGATGTATGTGCTAAGGATAGGTTTTCAAAACAAATAAAAATAATCAAGAAAAACTCAGATATAGATATACTCGGTGGAAATATTTTATGTTTTGAATCATACCCAAATTTTTTTTCAGGGAGGACTGTTCCCAGTTCATTTAATCATATACGAAAGTTTATGAAGTTTAGAAACCCTGTAAATCATCCGAGTGTATTTTTTAACAGGAAAAGAATACTTGATATAGGAGGATATCCAAATGCAAGACTTGGTCAAGATTATTTACTTTGGATTAAAGCTGTAATTAATGGACTCAAAATTCAAAATACTAAGGATATTTTAGTTTATATGAAAGTAGATAAAAACAGCTATTCTAGACGAGGTTTAATTAATTTAAAATATGATACCTATCCATATTTCATAATGTATTCAAACAAAATAATTAATATTTTTGAACTGTTTATTGGACTATCAATAAGATTCACATATTGTACGTATTCGACAATTAGATCAATAATAAGACTATGAAAAACTATTATATCTACTACAATAACAAGTACGTTAGACAAAATGAAGCTACTATATCTGTATTATCCGCTTCAGCGCAGTTTGGATTAAATGTTTTTGAGGGTATTAGAATTTATAAAGAGGATTTCTATTATGTTTTTAGATTAGATGATCATCTAAAAAGATTGAATAATTCTCTTCGATTAATTGGTTTTGATGCCAAAGTAATAGAAAAGGAAGAATTCATTCACATTTTAAAAGAACTAATCAGATTAAACAAGATTGAGAGTGACTTCTCTATTAGATTTACTTATCTTATTAATGAAATTGATTCATGGTCTTCAACCAAGTATCCAACATTTTTTATAGCCCCATTAGTTAGAAAAAGAAATTCAGTTGAAACATATAAAACAATGCTTTTAACCAAAACTAGAAGAATAAGTAAAAATGCTATGAATCCAAAAATAAAATGTGGAGCAAATTATATTAATGGAAGGTATGCGTTCATCGAAGCCAAATCTAATGGTGCTGATTTGCCAATGCTTAAAAATAAAAATGGTTATATTTCTGAGAGTTCTGGGGCATGTGTATTTTTAGTTAAAAAAGGGTTAATATTAACTCCATCCTTAGATTGTGATATTTTAGAAAGCATAACACGAGATACTGTAATCAAAATTTTCTCTGAAAATAATTATAAAATTGAAGAGAGACATATTTCAGAAACTGAGTTTAATGAAAGTGATGAAATTTTTCTTTGTGGTTCTGCAGCCGAAATCACCCCTATAAAACTAAAAACAAATACTAATTTCCAAATTGGTGATACAACTAAATTTATCTTTAATGAATATCAACTAGCAATAACAGCAAAAAAATATAATATGTACTCATGGACTACCAAAGTGGATGTTGAATTATAATTAGGAATATAATTTTATAAATGATGAATTATAAATTTGAAAAAGAGATTCTCAAGGATAAACTAAATCAAGTTAGTGCTGAAGCTGCTTATATTTTAAAGACTAATGTTTTTGAAAAAGAATATGAATTATTGTTAAATGCTTTTAAAAAATATTATCACAGAGTAAACATTGCATATTCCTTTAAAACAAACTACATTCCCAATTTTCTTGATGTTGTAAAAAATAAAAGAGGTTATGCAGAGGTTGTATCGGTAATGGAGTTAAAGCTTGCTTTGAAGGTTGGTTTCTTACCAGACAATATATTTTTTAATGGACCTTTTAAGCATAAAAATGAAACACTAGAATACTTAAAAAGTGGAGTTTTGGTTAATGTAGATTCATATGATGAATTTAAGTGGATTGAATGCTTTGCAAATAAATCAAAAATAATTTGCCGAATCGGAATAAGACTAAATTTTAATTTAGTTGATAACCCATCACGTTTTGGAATCGACATAAATGATGATAAAATTCAAGAAATTATAAATAAGTCCAATTCTTCAAAATATTTATCGTTAGAAAGTTTGCATTACCATTACGCATCAAGAAAATTATCATCTTGGAAAATTTGTATGGATAGATTTATTTCTTTTTTGGGACAAATTGATGCCAAAATTTACAACGACTTGAAGTACATAAGTCTGGGAGGTGGTATGTTTAGTAGAATGAATAAATATATCGAGGATCAATTGTCTTTATACATTCCAACTTTTAATGAATATGCTGAAACATCAATAAAATATTTGGCTGACTATTTTGAAAAAAATCATTCGAAGTTATTTAAACCTGAAATTCTAATTGAGCCTGGTACTGCTTTAGCATCAAAAGCTATAGATTTTGTCGCTCAAGTTGTCAGCATAAAAAAAATTAATGGCAGTTTCTATATTAATACTACGGGAAGCAAATATAACATGAATCCATCCCCTAATAGAATTAATAGCCCAATCAAAATATTAAGTTTTAATCCAAAAAATTCCATAAAAGTAAATAATGCAAAATTATGTGGTTACACATGTATTGAATCTGATATAATTCACAATAATTTTAATGGCAATATTTGTATCGGAGATATAATTATCTTTGAGGAAGTTGGGTCCTACTCTGTAGTTATGAAACCTCCATTTATATTACCTGATGTTCCAATAATTCAATTTGACAATAAAAAAAATGAATTCGAAATAGTGAGGGACAAACAAACTTTCAATGACATTTTTAATAATTTTAAATTTTTAAATAGGTGATAAATCTGTTTTATATAACTAATAATGTAATTGAGGCGCAAATAGTTGATAATTTAGATATAGATTGGATTTTTATTGATTTGGAAACAATTGGTAAAAAAGATAGACAAAATGGTAGAGATACAGTTTTATCAAATCATAGTATAGATGATATCCAAAAAATCAAAAGTGAGGTTAATAATACTAAAATACTAGTACGCTGTAACCCTATTGGTAAATGGTCTAAAGAGGAATTTGATGAAATTAATCTAAGAGGTTCGGAAATAGACATGGTCATGCTCCCTTATTTTAAAACAATTGATGAGGTGAAAACTTTTATTGAATTATTGGATACTTCAAAAATGGAACCAGCTTTATTGATTGAAACTTTAGGTGCAATTTCTAATCTTGAAAAAATAATTAAAATTTTTCCATTCAAATACATGCACATTGGATTGAATGATTTACATATTGAGAGAGGTACAGTTTTAATGTTTGAACCTTTTATTGATGGGTTAATGACTAAAATAACATCAATTTTTAAAAAAAATAATCAAAATTTTGGAATAGGAGGTATTGGTAAAATAGGTACAGATCTGTATCCCTCACCCGAATGTATATTAAATGAACACTTAAGATTAAATTCTAATGGGGTAATTTTATCAAGATCTTTCAAGGGGAATTTTAATGAAAAAAAAAAGGAACTTTTTAGAAAGAGATTATCAAAGTCTGTAAAAGATTTAAGAAATTATGAAAAATTAGCAAAAACTCTTGATAACAAGCAGCTTCTAGAAAGTTATAAGTTAATGAAGACTGATATTGAAAAAACTATTAAAAATGGTAAAATACAATAATTTAAATTTTAAAATTGATTTAGATAATTATAAAAATTTTCTTATCAAAAAAATCAAGAATAAAAATATTTTGGTAATTGGAGGTGCTGGAAGTATTGGTTCAAGTTATGTAAAAAAAATTTTAAATTATAAACCATTAAGAATAACAATTGTTGACATTAATGAAAATGGATTAACTGAACTTACCAGAGACTTGAGAAGCTCACATTTATTAGATTACAATCCTAAATATATAACATATCCAGTGAATTTGTTAAGTAATACTTTTGATAAAATATTTAATTCTGATAGCTGGGATGTTGTCGCAAATTTTGCCGCACACAAACATGTAAGATCTGAGAAGGATGCAATTTCAATTGAAGCACTAATTGAGAATAATGTTTTTGGTGCAATTAAAATGCTCGAACTTTGTGAAAAAAATCCTCCTCAATTTTTTTTTAGTGTATCAACAGATAAGGCTGCCAACCCGGTCAATGTCATGGGTGCATCAAAAAGTTTAATGGAAAAGTTAATTCTTTCGAAAAAAAATGAATTCAGAGTATCAACTGCAAGATTTGCAAATGTTGCTTTTTCTAATGGTAGTTTACTAGATGGTTTTAGATATAGATTAGAAAAAAAACAACCTCTTTCTTGTCCATCCGATGTAAGAAGATTTTTTGTTACCCATGAACAATCAGGAGAAATTTGTTTGTTGGCAACATTTTTAGGTGATTCAGGTAATATATTTTTCCCTAAATTGGATTTTAATCAAGATCAAATCTACTTTAAAGATATTGCTTTTGATTTTTTAACTAATAAAGGTTTTGTTCCTGCTATTATGAATTCCGAAAAAGAGGCTAAAAATTTTGATATTGTTATTAATAAACCAAAATATCCAATATACCTGTTTGAAACTGATACATCTGGTGAAAAAGTATATGAGGAGTTTTATACAGATAAAGAAAACTATAATTTAGAAAAATATAATTCTGTTGGTTATATTATTACAGGTGATAACGAAATCTCTTTTAAAGATATTGCTAATGATTTTAAAAATATTTTTAAAAATAATAGTATTAGTAAGTCCTCTTTAATAAAAGTTTTAAAAAAATACTTACCTGACTTTAATCATATAGAAAAAGGCAAGAACCTTGACCAAAAAATGTAAGATGTATAATTTCTTTAAACGTCTTTTAGATCTTGGAATAGCATCAGTTAGCCTTATAATTTTATTGCCACTTTTTGTTTCCGTAATCATTATACTTAGACTTACTGCAGAGGGTGAGGTATTTTATCTTCAAGAAAGAATTGGATATAAAAATTCAAAATTTAAAATATGGAAGTTTGCAACTATGCTGAAAGACTCTTTAAATATGGGAACCGGTAGCATAACCCTTGAGGATGATTTTAGGGTAACTAAATTTGGTAAATTTTTAAGAAAAACTAAAATTAATGAATTGCCACAAATTTATAATATTATGAAAGGGGATATATCTATAGTCGGACCTAGACCTGTTTTAGAACAAGATTGGAAGCTTTATCCTGATTCTATAATAAATAAAATATACAATGTAAAACCTGGCCTTACTGGTATTGGCTCAATAATATTTAGAGATGAAGAGTCTTTAGTGTCTTCGGTAAAAGATGAAGATTATCATGAATTTTATAAAAGAGTTATA
>MDSZ01252284.1_pt1 | contig 23602 bp, 20 predicted proteins | sample 811201 | NCBI WGS metagenome assembly MDSZ01 (sample SAMN05326647, study PRJNA326480) | marine metagenome | isolation source: seawater | place: Indian Ocean: North | collected 2010
CCAATGCAGCCTGAGCAACCTCTGCCTGCCGCTGGCGATCGAGGAAAATGACCTGGACCGTCTGGAGGACATCGTTCAGCAGGGGCGGATCTTCAACCGTGGCGAGCACATCTTCGATCAGAGCACGCCCTTCCGTTCCTGCTTTGCAGTCAAGAGCGGCTCCATCAAGACCTCAATCATTACCGAAGGCGGCGAGGAACAGGTGACCGGCTTCTTCATGCCGGGCGAACTGGTGGGACTGGATAGCATGGGCAGCAAGACCTATGCCTGCACCGCCAAGGCCCTGGAGCGTACCAGCGTGTGCGAGTTTCCGGTGGACAAGCTGGAAGAGCTGACCGGCAAGCTGCCGGAACTCCAGCACCACATGTACCACATGATGAGCCAGGAGATTCAGAACAGCCACCAGCTGGCCATGCTGCTGAGCAAGAACACCGCCGAGGAACGCATCGCCGCCCTGCTGCTGTCCCTGTCCAGCCGCTTCCAACGGCGCCGGCTGTCACCGACCAATTTCAGCCTGCCAATGGCCCGCAACGACATCGCCAACTTCCTCGGACTGGCGGTCGAAACCGTCAGCCGGGTGTTCACCCGCTTCCAGAACCAGGGCCTGATCCGTGCCCGAGGTCGCGAGGTGGAACTGCTGGACGTCGAAGCCCTGCAGGCCGTGACCCGGGAGTTTTCCCGACAGGGCTGCTGACCGGCGGGTCAGCGCACCAGGACCGCCGCCTCCTCCCCTTCCGCCTGCTTCAGCATATCCAGCTCCTCCACCAGCCAGGAGCGCCATGGCAGCGGCTTGATGCCAAAGGTGTTCCGGATCTTGGTGCAGATCATGGTGGTGTTCATCGGCTCCAGATTGGCCCATGCCGGCACTTGGTCCACCACCCGCATTCCTTCCGGAATCCCGGGCAGGCCGGCAATCGCCAGCCCCAGTTCGTACAAACTGATCTCCTCCGCGCCGGCGTATTGATAGGTACCCCAGACCTCCGCGCCGCAGTCCAGCTGCAGCATCACCGCGGTCATGACCCGGGCCAGGTCCCGAACAGCCACCGGCTGTCCCACCCAGCGCCCCGGCAGGGCCAGCACCTCGCCGGCACGGGTGCTTTCGTGCACCTTGCGGATAAAGCGCCCCAGACTCCAGCCGGTCCGCAGAATGATGTGCCGCGGCAGCAGGCCCCGCAGCGCCTGTTCACATTCCCACTGCCAGTTGCCCAGTTCGTTCACCGGCTGGCCGGGGTTGGAGGTGATGTAGCCGCTTTGCTTGCGGCCATCGAAAACGTAGCAGGAGGACAGCTGGAACAGCGCCATGCCGTGCTCGCGTGCATACTCGGCCATGGCCACCGGCAGAGAGAACACCGCCGTTTTGGTCCCGTCCGGGTCACCTTCTGCCAGCTCCGGATCGGCCTGCCAGAGAGCGTTGACGATCAGGTCCGTATCCTCGGGAATCCAATGGTCCAGGCCGCTGAGATCGGCGCTGGCGGGATCGCTGACCAGCAGGGGGCTGACCTGCAGGTGGGTTTCCCGCAGGCGCTCCAGCAACACCTTCCCCAGGGGGCCGTAGTCATGGACAACCAGTATGTGCACGAAAAAGCTCTGCCTCCAGCTTGTTACATTTATGACGGCGGGCCGGATACCGTCAGGCCAATGGTTTGCATGCCGGCGCTTCTAGAATATCACCCGGCCCGGCAGGCTGCTGTCAGAAATACCTGCTACCCCGCCCCGAGCATACAACAACAGGACATCACATGCTGAAACAACAAAGCCACATCGTTGCACCGATCCCGGACGAACTGCGCACCCGTGCCCTGTATACCGTGGGCGAACTCAGGGAACGGGGGAAAGCCGACCGGGAGGCCATCGATACCCTTTACGGCCTGATCGTGGAGCTGACCGAACAGGGCCTGGATTTCTTCTTTCTGGAACCCCTGCGCCGGCTGCGGGCCAGCAGCATGGTCATGGGCATGGCCCGGATGGGCATCGGCAGCATGCTCAAGGGCAGCAAGATGGTGGTCCACAAGGTCCTGAAGAAACTGGATGACCGCAGCCTGGCCGCGATCCTGGACTTCATCGAGGAAATCATCCACGAGCCGGAGCCCGGTTAATCCACCCCGCCGTCCCGTCGCAGGTACTGCCGGGGGACCCTCGCAGTGAGTCCGGTCATCAGCTCGTAGGCAATGGTGCCGGCGCAGGCGGCGACCTCATCAACCCCGACGGTCGGCCCCCAGAGCTCCACCCGGTCACCGGGCCTGGCCTCGGGCACGCCGGTCAGGTCCACCGCCAGCATGTCCATGGAAACCCGCCCGATCAGGCGAATCCGCCGCCCGCCAATGGCCGCTGGCGTATCGGTACCGGCGTGCCTGGGGTAACCGTCACCATAACCGATCGCCACCATCCCCATTCGGGTGTCCTGACTGGCCACCCAGCCGGCCCCATAGCCAACCGACTCGCCCGCGCGGACCACCCGGGTATTGAGCAGTGGCGCCTCCAGGGTCATCACCGGTTTCAGACCAAGCGCCGGGCCGGTGGCGCCGATCAGGGGCGAGCCCCCATACAGCATGATGCCGGGGCGGCTCCAGTCGAACAACGGCTGATCCGGAAGAAAATGCGCGGCGGAGTTGCCAAGGCTGCGCGCCAGCCGAGGCCAGGGCGCGGTCGCGCGCACAAAGGTGTCCGTCTGGCGGGCGGTCATCGGGCTGTCCGGATCGTCGGCACAGGCCAGATGGGTGACGAACCCCAACAGCCCAGGCAAAACGCCGGCGTCGGCCAGCCGGGCCATCACGCCGTCCAGCTCACCGGGGCGAAAGCCCAGTCGGTTCATACCGGTGTTCACCTTCAGCCAGAACCGGGGCCGGTGACGACTCTCGGTCAGCCAGGCCAGCTGCGTGTCGCTGTGCAGCACGGGCTCCAGTGTCAACGCCTGGCATTCGGCCAGATCCCCGGCTTGATGCACCCCCTGCAACAACACCACCGGCTGGTTCAGGCCCGCATCCCGGATGGCCAGGGCTTCTTCCAGGCAGGCCACGGCGTACTTGGGCGCCAGATCGGCCAGGGCCCGGGCCACCTCTCGGATGCCATGGCCGTAGCCGTCCGCCTTCACCACCGCCATCGCCCGGGCAGTGCCGGCACGCTGGCACGCCAGTGTGTAATTGTGGCGGAGGGCGTCCAGATCAACCCGGGCAATGGTGGTACGGGGCATCAGTAATCGTCACCGTAGTCGCTGTAGTCACCGTGGGCGAGGTCCTCGAACTTGGTGTACTTGCCGATGAACGCTAGGCGCACCGTGCCGATCGGACCGTTCCGCTGCTTGCCGATAATGATCTCGGCAATGCCCTTGTCCGGGGTATCCTCGTTATACACCTCGTCCCGGTACACGAACATGATCACGTCGGCGTCCTGCTCGATCGCGCCGGACTCCCGCAGGTCAGAGTTCACCGGCCGTTTGTTCGGGCGCTGCTCGAGGCTCCGGTTGAGCTGGGACAGCGCCACCACCGGGCAGTTCAGCTCCTTGGCGATGCCCTTGAGGGAACGGGAGATTTCGGAGATTTCCGCGGTCCGGCCCTCGGTGTTGCCCGGCACCCGCATCAACTGCAGGTAGTCCACCATAATCAGGCCCAGCTTGCCCCCGTTCTCGCGAGCCACCCGGCGGGCGCGGGAACGCATTTCGGTGGGGCTCAGCCCCGGGGTGTCGTCGATATACAGCGGCTTGTCCTTGAGCAGACTGACCGCAGAGGTCAGCCGGGGCCAGTCATCTTCCTCCAGCTTGCCGCTACGGACCTTGGTCTGGTCGATACGCCCGAGCGAGGAAATCATCCGCATTGCCAGTGCGTCGGCGGGCATTTCCATACTGAACACCAGCACCGGCGTACCGGTGCTGATCAGCGCGTTCTCCACCAGGTTCATGGCAAAGGTGGTCTTACCCATGGACGGACGGCCGGCGACAATGATCAGATCCGACGGCTGCATCCCGGAGGTTTTCTCGTCCAGATCCCGGAAGCCGGTGGTCAGGCCCGTGGTCTGCTCGCCGGACTCGAACAGTTCCTCGATCCGGCTCAGGGTCTGGGTCAGGATCGGGTTGATATTCTTGGGACCGGAACCCTCCTTGGTACGGGACTCGGCGATCTGGAAAACGCTGCGCTCGGCCTCGTCCAGGATTTCGTTGCTGGTACGCCCCTGGGGATTAAAGGCGGAATCGGCGATCTTGCCGGACACCTCCACCAGTTGCCGCAGGATCGAGCGCTCACGAACGATTTCCGCATAGGCCCGGATGTTGGCGGCGCCAGGCGTCTTCTCGGCCAGTTCAGCGAGATAGGACAGACCACCCGCATCCTCGATGTCTCCGGTCCGCTCCAGAAACTCGGCCAGCGTCACCACATCCAGGGGTTCACTCTCGCTGGCCAGGCGTTCCACCGCGGCGAAGATCAGGCGATGCTCCTGGCGGTAAAAATCGGCGGCGGAGATGATCTCCGAGATTTCGTCAAAACGTCGGTTATCCAGCATCAAACCGCCGAGAACGGCCTGCTCGGCCTCGACCGAGTGGGGAGGGACCTTGATCCGGCTGGTTTCGAGGTCCGCACTGGCGGATTTGAAATTCGGCTTGGCCATAGACAAGGTTTCGCTCATGGAAGAGAGGCGGATGAAGAGCTAAGAATACCAGAAAGAAACGGGCCCGAAACCGTCAACGGCTCGGGCCCGTTCAAGCCAGGGGTGCCGGACGGGCCGGCGCCACCTGAGTCTGGCGGCGGCGGATTACTCCGCGACCACCGCCAGTTTGATGGCGACTTCAACGTCGGAGTGCAGCTGCAGGTCGATCTCGTACTCGCCGATGGCGCGGATCGGACCCTCCGGCAGACGCACTTCGCTTTTCTCGACGTCGGTACCGGCAGCGGTAATGGCTTCGGCGATGTCGCGAACACCGATGGAGCCGAACAGCTTGCCTTCCTCACCCGCCTTGGCGGTGATGGTGAAAGACGCACCCTCCAGGGCCTCGGCGCGAGCCTGAGCGGCGGCCAGTTTCTCGGCAGCGGCTTTCTCCAGCTCGGCGCGACGCTCTTCGAACGCCTTCAGGTTTTCTTCCGTGGCCGGCACAGCCTTGCCGTACGGAAGCAGATAGTTCCGGCCATAGCCGGCCTTGACCTTCACCTTGTCACCCAGGGAGCCAAGGTTTGCAACTTTCTCGAGCAGAATAACTTCCATCTCGTTAACCTCTTCGTGCTTTATTCAGCCGGACCGGCAGGTTTGATTCGCCCCCGGAAATCCAGCCAGCTATCCACAAAAGCCAGAACCACCAACAAAAACATCAGGGTTGGACCCAGCACAACCAGGGCGATATAGAACATCACCAGCCAGTTGCTGCTCAGCTGTTTACGCCCGACAACGCCATGCACCAATCCCAGGCTCGCCAGGAACAGGGGCGTGCCCGCCGCCCAGGCCAGCAGCATGGAGTTCAGCCCCAGCACCGGCCCGATCACCATGGTCACCGTGCACAGCACGGCCACGGTGGGCGACAGCCGCAGGGCATGGAACTCCCGACGAAAACCGCCCGGGTTGTACAGCCCCGCCTGCCAGGCGCGGGCCAGCATGGTCATGGCCACCGCGGTGGCCAGATAGGAGCCCGCCATGCTGGCGTTCATGGTGTCCCGGATCATGGTGTCGAGGTCATCCCCGAGCGCCCGGGCCACATCGGCGTTGTATTGTTCGTAAAAGCTCACCCCGGCCCGGACCAGATCGTCCAGCAACCCGGGATACAGCACGGGCAGCATCAGGCCCGTCACGATTGCCAGAAAGCTCCCTCCGAGAAGGGCTCTCTCCCAGGACAGCGTGGTTCTCAGGATAGCCGCCATCAGCATGGTCTGGAGCAACCCCGCCAAGGCGGTGGGGTCCTGCCCCAGCCAGCTCCAGCCCAAGGCTGGAAGCAACGCCCAGAGGCCGATGTTCAGCCCCTGCTGGATGCCAAGCCTGAGTGTCACCAGGCCGACAACCGCCGCGCCTATCCAGAACAGCAGAGGCACCGCAGTGGTAACTGCCGCAACCCCGCCAGCCTGCAGGGGACCGCGCATTACGTACCGTGCCAGTGCACGCATGGTCCCAAACCCTGTGTCTAGTGCTTAGTGGTCGTGGCTGTCCGTATACGGCAGCAGTGCCAGGTAGCGGGCACGCTTGATCGCGGTAGCCAGCTGACGCTGATAACGTGCTTTGGTGCCGGTGATGCGGCTGGGCACGATTTTGCCGGTTTCAGTGATGTAGCCTTTCAGGGTATCCAGATCCTTGTAATCGATCTCTTTGACACCTTCCGCCGTGAAGCGGCAGAACTTGCGACGTCTGAAAAAACGAGCCATTGCGTAACTCCTCAACTCCGGTTAATTACTCTTCTTCGTCCTGGGCATCTGCCTTCTGAGCGGACTCAGTTTCAGCAGCACGACGCGGACGATCCTCACCACCGGAACGACGTTCCTCGCGGGACTCGGCGGCCTTCATCGGAGACATCTCGGTCACGGCCTCGTCGCGACGCAGGATCAGGTCACGAATGATGGCGTCGTTGAACCGGAAGTTGTGGGTCAGCTCGTCGAGAACGGCCTGGGAACACTCGATGTTCATCAGGACGTAGTGAGCCTTGTGGATCTTGTTGATCGGGTACGCCAGGTGGCGACGGCCCCAATCCTCCAGGCGATGTACCTTGCCGCCATCTTCGGTGATGAGGCTGGTATAACGCTCGATCATCGCGGGCACCTGCTCGCTCTGATCCGGGTGGACCATGAATACGATTTCGTAGTGACGCATGAGTTCTCCCTACGGTTTAAGCAGCTTCCTTCCCGCACGGGCAGGCATGGAAGCAAGGAGTTGACAGCCTGGGCTGCCGGTTTCGGTTCTGCTTTCTCAATAAGACTTTACAAAGAAAGGCTTGATCAAAAGCGCGGTTTCTTCGCCTGGGTTCAGGCAATAAAAAACCACCCCTTAAAAAAGGGGTGACGTATTCTAGGCGGCCGGGGCCGGTTGCGCAAGTACTAACCAAGGCGCTGGCGGACGGCCTCGTACAGGCAGACGCCGGTGGCCACGGACACATTGAGACTGTCGACGTGGCCATGCATGGGAATGGTCACCAGCAGGTCGCAATGCTCCCGGGTCAGCCGCCGCATACCCTTGCCCTCGGCCCCCATAACCAGCGCCAGTGGCCCTTTCAGGTCGGCCTGATACAGCGACGTGGTCGCTTCGCCAGCCGTACCGACCAGCCAGACGCCCAGCTCCTGCAGCCCCCGCAGGCAGCGGGCCAGATTGGTCACTCGCACCAGGGGCACCGTTTCCGCGGCCCCGCAGGCCACTTTTCGGGCCACCGGAGTCAGCGAGGCCGATTTGTCTTTCGGCACAATCACGGCGTGAACGCCGGCGGCATCGGCGGTGCGCAGGCAGGCTCCCAGGTTATGGGGGTCGGTCACGCCGTCCAGCACCAGCAGGAACGGCGGCCGGTCCAGACCCTCGATCAACGCCGCGAGATCGCCTTCCGACCACTCCCGACTTTCCGAAACCGCCGCGACGACGCCCTGGTGCACCCCGGCCACCCGGTCGTCCAGCTCCCGGCGATGCACCACCTGCCAACGCACACCGAGGTCATCCAGCGCATCGGTGATGACGCGAACGCGCCGATCCTGGCGCCCGCTTTGAATCCAGACCTGCTGCAACCGTTCCGGCTCGCGCTTGAGAATTGCCTCGACCGCGTGCCAGCCAAACACATATTCCTGGGACACTGGCTACCCTGACCTGTCAGAATCTATCGTTTTGCCTTACGCTTCTTCTTGCCACCGGCGCCTGCCGAGCTGCGGCCGCCATCGCGTCCCTTCGCCGCCCGGGCCGCTTCGGCCACCAGCCGTTCCTTGGCACTGCCGGAACGGCCCCCACCGGACTTGCCCCCGGCCGAAGACCGGCCCTGCCGGCCCCGGGAGCCCCCCCGGCCCTTGTCGCCGGTTTCCCGGCGGGCCTCAGCCAGGGCCTCGCGATCCGCTTTACGGCGACGGGGCTGACTGACCAGTTCCAGGTCGATTTTGCGATCCTCCAGACCAACCCGGACCACCCGGACCCGAACATCGTCGCCCAGCCGGAAACTGACGGCTGTGCGTTCACCGATCAGACGATGCTTGACCGGGTCATGATGGAAATAGTCGCCATTGAGGGTGGACACATGCACCAGCCCCTCGATGTAAATGCCCGACAACGCCACAAAAAAGCCGAAAGGCACAACCGCCGAAATCACACCTTCGAACTCTTCGCCGACGCGATCCTGCAGGAACTCGCACTTCAGCCAAGCCATAACATCACGGGTCGCGTCGTCGGCCCGGCGCTCGGTCATGGAGGCGTGCTCGCCCAGCTGTTCGAGCTGAGGCAGGTCATAGGGGTAGTTGGCCAGCTCCGGATCGGTCACTTTCGGGGTGACCACGTCCCGTTTCAGGATCTTGAATCTGGGACTGTGAATCTGGGACTTGATGGCCCGGTGCACAATGAGATCCGGATACCGCCGGATCGGCGAGGTGAAGTGGGTGTAACTGGAATACCCGAGCCCGAAATGGCCGCTCTCCTCGGGGCTGTACACCGCCTGGCTCAGGGACCGCAGCATCACGGTCTGGATCACGTCGGCGTCCGGCCTGTCGGCGATCTGGGCCAGCAGCTTCTGGTAATCGGCGGAATCGGGCCGATCACCGCCGCCCAACTGCAACCCCAACTCACCCAGGAACAGCCGCAGCGCCGCCAGCCGTTCCTCGGAGGGCCCCTCGTGGACCCGGTACAGCGCCGGGATCTTGTGCTTTTTCAGGAACCGCGCCGTCGCCACGTTAGCACACAGCATGCACTCCTCGACGATCTTGTGGGCGTCGTTGCGGTGAACCGGCACGATTTCCTGAATCTTGCGATTGGCATCGAAGATGATACGGGTTTCGGTCGTCTCGAAATCGATCGCGCCCCGCTCGGTACGGGCCTGACGCAGCACCTTGTAGAGGGCGTACAGGTTGTGCAGGTGCGGCAACAGCTCGGCGTACTGCCGGCACAGACGGATGCCCGGCTCGGAATCCGGACGCTCCAGCATGTCGCTCACCTTGGTGTAGGTAAGCCGCGCATGACTGTGCATCACCGCCTGATAGAAGGTATAGCCGCTGATCCGGCCGTTGGCGCTGATGGTGATGTCCGCCACCATGCACAGGCGATCGACGCCGGGGTTCAGCGAACACAGACCGTTGGAAAGCTTCTCCGGCAGCATCGGCACCACGTGGTCCGGGAAATAGACCGAGTTGCCGCGCTTGCGGGCTTCCTCGTCCAGGGGTGTCCCGGGGCGCACGTAATGGGAAACGTCGGCGATGGCCACCACCAGGCGATAGCCACCGCGCTTGCGGGGCTCGCAGTACAGCGCATCATCGAAGTCCCGGGCATCCTCGCCATCGATGGTCACCAGCGGCAGGTGCCGGATGTCGACACGGTGCTGTTTGTCCTGCTCCGGGACCTCGTCGGGAATCGCCGCCACCTGGCGCCCCACCTCGGACGGCCAGGTATGGGGGATCTCGTAGGAACGGATGGCGACATCGATTTCCATGCCCGGCGCCATATGCTCGCCCAGCACCTCGATCACCCGCCCCATGGGCTGAGTCCGACTGGCAGGCTGCCGCAGGATTTCCACCACCACGTACTGGCCATGGCGGGCCGGGCCGGTGTGCTCCTCCGGCACCAGGATCTCGTGACTGATCCGGGCGTTTTCCGGGACCACGAAACCGATGCCACTCTCGCGGAAAAAGCGACCGACGACCTGGTCGGTGTTGCGTTCGAGCACTTCCACGATCTTACCTTCCCGGCGCCCCCGGTCGTCGATGCGATCAACCCGCACCGCCACACGGTCACCGTGAAACACCTGGCGCATCTGCCGCGCGGTGAGGAACAGGTCGGCACTGCCATCGTCCGGAATCAGGAAGCCGAAGCCATCCTTATGGCCGACCACCCGGCCCGTCACTAGGTCCGCTTCCTCTATAGGCAGGTAAGCCCCCCGCCGGTTGCAGATCAGCTGGCCGTCACGGCACATGGCAATCAGACGCCGCCGCAACGCCTCGACGTCATCGGCGGAGGTCAGCGCCAGCTCCCCACACAGGGTATCGTGAGTCGCCGGAGCGCCCCGGTCCTTGAGATGCTGGAGGATGAATTCCCGACTCGGGATGGGATTGTCGTACTTCCGGGCCTCACGGTCAGCGTGAGGGTCTTGGACGTTTTTCTTCCTGGAAACCATTCGGATCCTTGTTCTTGAGCCGCACCACGCGGCGAAAATGATGTGTTGTTGGCAGTATAACGTTGGGATGCCAAGTCTGCCTAACAAGGCCTACCCGCATACGCGAAAATACCACCGAAATTTTTTTGAAAAAAATGTTTGACAGCCCCGAAGGGAATCATTAAAGTACGCGCCATCGGTTGAGGGGCACACCTCAACAAGCAGTGAAAAGTCGCTAGAAAGACTTGATATTCGGAAAGAATTCAGTAAGATAGCGAAGCACTGCAAGTCATCTGCCGAGGTGGCGAAATTGGTAGACGCGCTAGCTTCAGGTGCTAGTGGGGGCAACCCCGTGGAGGTTCAAGTCCTCTCCTCGGCACCACTTCCTCCCCCAGGAAGTGGTCGAAAACCAAAGCCGACGATGCAATATCCCCTACCACGATCAGGTAAGATCGCTGTTCCCGTTTCCTATTCCAATCGTTCCACCAGATATTCCGACAGCCGCTGATAGCCGTATTCCAGCTTCGCGTAGGCACCGATCGGTGCGTTCTCGAAGGCCCGACCGCAGGCGCGCGCGCCCGTGTAGCGCTGCAGGTAGGCTTCGCGGATCAGGTTGGGGTTATCCGGGTCGGCCAGGGCCTCCGCACCGGGGTAGTACATCAGCCACTCGAAACTGCCGTCGCCACTGACGTTGTCCAGCTCCGACAGGGCCGGATCCAGGAAGCCGTAGCGCAACAGCCGGTGTAGCGGCCGCGCGGTGGCTGCCAGGCCCGACAGCGGGCGATCATCGTACTCCAACGCCAGACCGGAAAAGGACGTCGGCTGAGGATCGTACCCCGTCACATCGTAACCGTACTGGGTGGTTACCACCAGAGGCCGGCTGGCGATGTCCGCGTCCAGGGGCTGACACTGGCGACCCTCCCCCGTGAAGACAACGGTTGCCAGGTCGATGCCGTCCTGGCTCAGGGTAAAACCGTCCGCATCGGCGGGCGGGTCAGCCGGATGGGCCACATACGTCACCGTCCCGCCGGGCAGGCTGGCCTGCAACGACACGTCGCCGGCCTCGGTTACCTGCCACTGGTAACGGGCCTCCGGCTCTCCACCAAGTTCAGAGCTGCCCGCCGGTATGCCCTGATGATCATGGCAGGGGGTACGGGTCTCGAAATAGGCCCTCCCCGCGTCCCAGTCGAACAGCAACCGTTCATCCACCCCCTCGGTGTCGTAGGCGACACGGCTTTGCCGGGACAGCACCGCCGAGGGCCGCCACTGGCTGTCCAGACGCGCCATGTAACCGTCCACCCGGATCAGTCGCGCCATCTCGGCCATATCCGGTGCCAGGCAACCATGGGCGGAAATGGCCAGCAGCCGGCCATCTTCCGTGTAATCGAAGGTGAGCTCTGCGGATACCAGCAAATCGGAGCGGTTCACGGGCAGATCATGGCCATGTTCGGATTCCGCTCGGACCGTCAGGTGCGTCAGCAGGACAGGATTGTCGAGCGCCACCGGCACGTCCGGCAACACCAGATTCTCAGTGTCGACATTGGCGTAGTTGCCCTGGGCCGCATCATCCACCCGCGCCAGTACCTCCGGGGCATTCTGTACCAGCGATACCCCCAGCAGATACGCAGCCTCGTCACTCAGGTAGCGCTCCCGACCATCACTGTCCGGTTGCGCCAGCAGCGCGTTGTAGCCTTCGGGGACCTGGCTGGCCATGAAGCGTGCCAGAGCCCGGGCGTAGGCATGGGCCCGCTCGTCTCCCGCCAGCACATAATCCCGCAACAGGTTGACCGCCCCAAGGTTCGCGGACAGGTTATCGGCAACGCCGAAATAGGGGCCCAGCCCGGCCAGGGCTCGATACCGGGCCAGGGTGGTCAGCGGTGTGACATTGCGCACACCCGGACCGGCGGACATTAGGAAGGCGCGACTGACCGGGGCCAGGCCGGCGTGGGTCTGCATCCATGTCTTGCCGGGCATGGCCAAGGCGTAGAGGGGGTAGTCCCGCGGATCCAGATCCGGCCCGAGACGGGACGGCAACGCCAGTTCCGAGACGTCCAGCTCGAACACTCCGTCGGGCCCGGACAGAGCGGTGGGCTCACCGGACGGCAGCGTCGCCAGATTGCCGTTGTCGAGGGTCAGGGTCAAGGGACCGCCGGTGTACTGGCTGTCGCCGTCCAAATCGAGCCAGACCCGGGCCTGCTCCAGGTAGCCGTCAATCACACGACCGCCATAGGGCGCGGAGAGGCTGTAGGAGACACCGTCAAAATCCCGGCCGTCCACCGGCGGGGGGTCCGATTCCCCGCCACAACCGGCCAGGGCGAGCATCAACAGGCTCAGAGAGAGGGAGCGCAGGCGTCTCATCACGGCAACCGTCTTATCCTTGTTGGAGGTTGTGCCGCTACTGTAGGGGATGTCGCCTCGGGAGACCTTGATAGGTTTGGCAATTTGTAAAGTTTGGTAACCACCCCGCCGCCGGATCCGGCGGGGCGGATGCGCCTCAGAACGAACGGGCCACGATTTCCTTCATGATCTCGTTGGTGCCGGCGTAGATGCGCTGCACCCGAGAATCGGCCCAGGCCCGGGCAATCGGGTATTCCCACATGTAGCCGTAGCCCCCGTGCAGCTGCACGCACTCGTCCATGACCTTGCACTGCAGATCGGTGGTCCACTGTTTGAGCATGGCGGCGGTCGGCACATCGAGCTTGTTCTCCAGGTGCAGTTCCAGGCAGCGGTCGCAGAACACCCGGGCCGCGGTGATATCGGCTTTGAGTTCCGCCAGCTTGAAACGGGTATTCTGGAACGCCAGCACCGGCTTGCCGAACGCCTTACGCTCGCGCACGTAGTCCAGGGTCCATTGCCAGGCGGCCTCCGAGGCCGCCACGGCGGCCAGCGCCACCTGCAGGCGCTCCGCCGGCAACTCCTGCATCAGCTGCACGAAGCCCTGCCCTTCCCGCTCGCCCAGCAGCCGGTCCGCCGGTACGTTCACATCCTGGAAGAACAGTTCCGAGGTATCCTGCGCCTTCATGCCCACCTTGTTCAGATTCTTGCCCTTTTCGAAGCCGTCCCAGGCGGACTCCACCAGCATCAGACTGATCCCCTTGGCGCCCTCCCGGGGATCGGTCTTGGCCACAACGATCACCAGGTCCGCCAGCTGGCCGTTGGTGATGAAGGTCTTGGAGCCGTTCAGCAGGTAGTGGTCGCCCTGTCGCACAGCGGTGGTCTTGACACCCTGCAGGTCCGAACCGGCACCGGGCTCGGTCATGGCAATGGCGCCGATCATCTCGCCGGACACCAGCTTGGGCAGGTACTCGGCCTTCTGTGCCTCTGAACCGTAATGAAGAATGTACGGGGCCACAATGTCGGAGTGCAGGCCCCAGCCGATGCCGGACAACCCGGCCCGGGAGATTTCCTCGATGACCACCGCGCTGTACCGGAAGTCGGCACCGGCACCGCCATAGGCCTCGGGTATGGTGGGACACAAAAAGCCCAGCTCTCCGGCCTTGCGCCAAAGCTCCCGGCTGACCTGACCGTCTTTTTCCCACTGATCATGGTAAGGCGCGGCTTCCTGCTCCAGGAACTTGCGCACGGCGTCGCGGAAGCCTTCCAGGTCGGCATCGAACAGGGTACGTGGAATCATGGTGAACCTCGGTGAATGACGTTGTGGGTATGGAGGTTCAGCCAGTCTCGGCCGGAGGCGCCCGACGCTCAATGATGAAAACCATCAATCGGGCTGGCCAAAAGCACCGGTTCAGGTGCCGGCGGGGTCGTCGTCCCGGTTGCGCCCCCAACGGGGCACCAGGGTCTGGGGCAGGTTGAGATGGTCGAGAATACGGGCCACCACGAAGTCCACCAGGTCCGCCACCGACACCGGCCGGTGATAGAAGCCCGGGCTGGCGGGCATCACCACCGCCCCCATCCGGGTCAGGCGCAGCATGTTGTCCAGGTGTACCTCGGAGAGCGGCATCTCCCGGGTCACCAGAATCAATGGCCGGCGTTCCTTCAGGGCTACGTCGCCGGCCCGTTCGATCAGGTTGTTGCTGGCGCCGGTGGCCAGTGCCGACAGCGTGCCGGTGCTGCAGGGACAGATCACCAGAGGGGCCTTTTCACCGGAACCCGACGCCGGTGGCGCGAACCAGTCCTCCCGGCCGAACACCCGGACCTGCCCCGGCTTGGCGGCGGCGTAGCGGCCCAGGACCTCCTGCATACCGGACACCGAGCCCGGCAGGGACAGCTCGGTTTCGGTGGCGATCACCACCTGGGCGGCCCGGCTCACCATGACGTTCACCGAACAACCTGCGGCCACCAGGCATTGCAGCAGACGCAGCCCGTACTGGGCACCCGAGGCGCCGGTGATCGCCAGGTTGACGGTGGTTGGTACCGGTTGCGCAGACGTCATGTCAAGGCTCCAGAGGACCGGGTTCTTGACCCGACCGGCGTTGCAGCTCGGCCACCAGCTGACCGTGGATACCGGCAAAGCCGCCGTTGCTCATGATAACAATATGGCAGGGCCGACTCAGGTTGTCCCGGACCAGCCCGATCAGCTCGTCCACCGACCGGCCGATCCAGTGCCGCCCGTTGGCGCCCGCCCCGGCCACCAGGGTGTCGAGCCAGTCCATGCCATTGAGGTTGGCCCAGAACACCCGGTCCGCCCGTTCGGCGCTGGCCAGCAAGCGGTCCCGGTGCACCCCCTGTTTCATGGTGTTCGAGCGAGGCTCGATCAGAGCCAGGATAGGCTCGTCGCCAACCCGGCGGCGCAGCCCCTCCAGAGTGGTGGCGATGGCGGTCGGGTGGTGGGCGAAGTCATCATAGACCCGGACCCCGTCGATGTCCGCCAGCAGTTCCATCCGGCGTTTGACCCCGGAGAACCGGCACAGGGCGGCAACGGCGTGGTCGGGCGTGACACCGACGTGGCGGGCGGCGGCAATGGCTGCCAGGGCGTTGCGGACATTGTGCTGGCCGGTCAGGGACCAGCTCAGGGTGGCCACCGGCTGCTCGTGGTGAATCACCATGAAGCGGCTGCCGTCCTCTGCCAGCAACTCCGCCCGCCAGTCGGCGGTCCGTGAAATCTCGCTGCCGACCGCCGTGTCCTGAATCGGAGTCCAGCGGCCCAGGGCCAAGGCATTGTCCAGGTGGGGATCCAGCGCCGGGCGTATGATCAGCCCCTGGGACGGTACCGTGCGGACCAGGTGGTGAACCTGCCGCTCGATCGCTTCCACGCTGTCGAAAATGTCGGCGTGGTCAAACTCCAGGTTGTTCAGAATCAGTGTACGCGGACGGTAATGGATGAACTTGGAGCGCTTGTCGAAGAACGCGCTGTCATATTCGTCGGCCTCGATCACGAAAAAGTCGCTGCGGCCAAGACGGGCGGACACCGGAAAATCCCGGGGTACGCCGCCCACCAGGTAGCCGGCGTCGAACCCGGCCTGCTCCAGAATCCACAGCAGCATCGCGGTGGTGGTGGTTTTGCCATGGGTTCCGGCCACCGCCATCACCCAGCGATCCTTCAGGACTTCCCGGGCCAGCCATTCCGGGCCGGACATATAGTCAATGTTGCGGTTGAGCACCGCTTCCACCTCCGGGTTGCCCCGGGACAAGGCGTTGCCTATCAGCACCAGGTCCGGTTTCGGTTCCAGATTCTCGGGCCGGTACCCCTCCAGCAGGGCGATTCCCTGGTTCTCCAGCTGGGTACTCATCGGCGGGTACACACCCTGGTCCGAGCCTGTCACCGTATGACCCAGCTCCCGGGCCAGCACCGCCAGGCTCCCCATGAAGGTGCCGCAGATTCCAAGGATGTGTATGTGCATCAGGAAAACCCTCTCCAAGAAACCCTGCCAAGCCTCCCTCATCGCTCCGGGTGCGTCAAGGGGGCGGGAATCCGCAATGGTGCCCATGAAAAAGCAGGGCGATTCACGTATCATCTGCGCCATTGTCGAACCACAGGAGGCTTCAGCCCGAGATGGCCATCAAAAACGCATTCTATGCCCAGTCCGGCGGGGTGACCGCCGTCATCAACGCCAGCGCCTGCGGCGTGATCCAGACCGCCCGCAAGCACCCGGACAAAATCGGCAAGGTGTTCGCCGGTCGCAACGGCATCATCGGCGCGCTGCGCGAAGAGCTGATCGACACCAGCCTGGAGAGTGACGAGGCCATCCAGGCGCTGATTCACACCCCCGGCGGCGCCTTCGGTTCCTGCCGTCACAAGCTGAAGAACATTTCCGAGAACCCGCGCGAGTACGAGCGTCTGATCGAGGTCTTCCGCGCCCACGACATCGGCTATTTCTTCTACAACGGCGGCGGCGATTCCCAGGACACCGCCTACAAGGTGTCCCAGCTCGCTGACCGGATGGGCTATCCGATCACCTGCATCGGCATTCCCAAGACGGTGGACAACGACCTGCCCTTCACCGACTGCTGCCCGGGCTTCGGCTCGGTGGCTAAGTACATTGCCACCTCCACCTTGGAAGCCAGCCTGGACATCCGTTCCATGTGCGAAAGCTCCACCAAGGTCTTCATTCTCGAGGTGATGGGCCGCCACGCGGGTTGGATCGCCGCCGCCGGTGGGCTGGCCGGTCAGGGCGAGGGCGAACCGCCGCACATCATTCTGTTCCCGGAAGTGCCGTTCAACCGTGATGCCTTCCTGGCCCGGGTCGATCGGTGCGTCAAGGACTACGGCTACTGTGTGGTGGTCGCCTCCGAGGGCGCCCAGTACGAGGACGGCCGTTTCCTGGCCGACGCCGGCGTCAAGGATGCCTTTGGCCATACCCAGCTCGGTGGCGTGGCCCCGGCCCTGGCCAACATGGTCAAGCAGGCGCTGGGCTACAAGTATCACTGGGCGGTCGCCGACTATCTGCAACGGGCGGCCCGCCACATCGCTTCGGCTACGGACGTGGAACAAGCCTACGCGGTGGGCCAGGCCGCGGTGGAAATGGCCATTGCCGGCAAGCAGGCGAAGATGCCGACCATCGTGCGCGAGCAGTCCAGCCCCTACCGCTGGAGCATCGGCGAGGCCAACCTCAGCGAGGTGGCCAACCAGGAGAAGAAGATGCCGATTCACTTCATCCGCGACGATGGCTTCGGTATCACCAGCGAATGCCGCGAGTACCTGCAACCGCTGATCGCCGGCGAGAGTTTCCCGCCGTTCGAAAACGGCCTGCCCAAGGTCGCGAAACTGCTGAACCAGCTGGTGCCGAAGAAGCTCAAGACCGAATTCGAGATCTGAGCGTCCAGCCACCACAAAAAAAACCGCCCGGATGGGGCGGTTTTTTTGTGCCAGCAAGTCGGGCTACCGGGCGGCCTCCGACAGGTTCTCGCGAACAAACGCCGAGAAGTCGTCGTAACCGCCGATGTGGCGGCTCCCCACGAAAATCTGGGGTACGGTATAGACCGGCTTGCCGATTTGGGCGGCGAGATCGGCCTTGGATATGCCCCGTTCCACCATGTCGACCCAGGTGTAGGGCAATTGCAGGCGCTCGCACAACTGCTTGGCCATGATGCAAAAGCCGCAGCTTGAACGACCGTAGATGGTGACCTGCTCCATAAAACCTCCTGCTGGCGTGCGCCAATGTGGAAAACTGGCGCCATCATGACACGTCCCGGCGAAATTCAAAAATTGACTGTTTGGATAACGCCCATAGCCAGCCCCGATCCCCCGGCTGTCGACCGGCTCAGCTCCTGAGCCGGCCCAGCTCCCGCTCCAACACCTGGACCTGCTCGTCCAGAGTCTCGCCACTGGCCTTGACCCGGCGGGCCAGTTCCAGCAGATCGTGAGCGGCATCGCCAATCTGCGTCAGGTTGCGGTTGATTTCCTCACTCACCGAGCTCTGCTCCTCGGCGGCGGTGGCCACCTGGGTCACGTGCTCAACGATGGTGCCGATGCGTTCCACCACGGTGGCCAGGGAGTGATCGGCCTCGCGGGTGCCGTCGACCGCGGTCGTCGCCCGTTCCACGCCGCTCTCGATCACCGTCACGGCGCTGCCCACGTCCTGCTTGAGACCGTCGATCATCTCGCTGATCTCGTCGGTGGAGCTCCGGGTCCGAGACGCCAGCTGGCGCACCTCATCCGCCACCACAGCGAAGCCGCGGCCCTGCTCGCCCGCGCGGGCCGCCTCAATGGCGGCGTTCAGTGCCAGCAGGTTGGTCTGCTCGGCGATGCCCCGGATCACCTCCAGGATACGGTTGATGTCCTCGCTGCGGCTGGATACCTGGCCAATCGCGGTGCTGGCCTGGCCCATGTCCTCGGCCAGGGCGCTGACACCGTCCACGGCGGCACGCAGGGTGTCCTGGGTAAAGCGGATACCGTCTTGGGCCATGCGGGCGTTTTCCGCCGCCTCGCCGGCGAATCCCGCCACCTCGCTGGCAGCTGCGGACATCTCGTTCATGGCGGTCACCACGCTGTCGATGTCCTGCTGCTGGCGCGCGGTCTGCTCGTCGGTCTCCCGGGCAATGCCGCCCACGTCCGCCGCCTGTTCACGGACCCGGGCATTGACCCCTTTGAGGTCATTGATCATCTCCCGCAGCCGGCGCAGGAAGGCATTGAAGCCGCCCGCCAGCTCAATCAGTTCGGCGTGGGTATCGATGGCCAGTTCGCGGCAATTTCCTCGGACACCAGCCCGGTGATCTCGCCAACACTGGCCAGGGCGGCCTCCCTCGGCAGTTCGATCAGCAGCGACCACTGGGTATTGGCCTGCCCGATCTCCACCGGATAGGACACCGCCAGGGTTTTTCCATCGTCGTAACGGCCCCCGTTGCGATGCAGTTCGACCAGCTCGGAGGCCAGCTCCGGCAGTGCTTCGGCCAGCGGCCGCCCAAGCTTGTCACTGTACTGGCTGGAAGCCGCGATGAGTCCCTTGGCACTGAGTAGGGTGACCCGCGACTGGCCGTCGAACAGGTCCCGGCTGACCCTGGCGATGGTGTCCTGCAGGGTGGACAGATTGATGTCCACGCCGGCGACACCGGCGAACTCGCCGTCTTTCAGAAGCGGCACCACCAGGCTGGTCATCAGCTCGGAATACCCCTCCTCGATCTCGTATTCATAAGGCTCCATGATGCAGGGCGCCAGGGTGTCCCGTGAACACAGGTACCACTCCGCCTCGCGGATGCCGAACTCGTTGCGGGTCTCCACGTACTTGGTCGCGGGGTCCGGGGTCCGGCTGAAGTGCACCGTTCCGTCCGGCGCCCGGTAGTAATAGATTTCCAGCGTGCCCTCGTCACTGCTGTGTTCCTCGACGCCACCGGTGAAGTAGCGGTCCTGGCCATCGTAGGCATCGGGCTCGAACTGGGCGTAGATGGAGCTGAGGTTCGGCTGTTCCCTGAGGATGCCGCCGATGGTTTCCTGAAGGGCGGTACGGCTGATGCGGCCGGAGCTGTCCGCCTGGATGTTGCGATGAATGACGTTGCGCACCACCTCCGGCACCCTGAACGCGGCGGCGAACTGGCCACTGACCACCTCGCCGTATTTGCCCGCGGTGGCGCTGAGCTGCCGCATGACCACATCCTGAACGGTGGCACGGGCTTCCTTGGTCAACTTCTCTTCCATGCTGTCGAGCGACAACTGTGCCGTCAGTACAATGCTGATTCCCAGAACCAGCAGCAACGAAATCACCAGTGCGTAAAGCTTGAAACGGAGAGAAAGCTGTTTCATCGTGTGGGGCAACCTATTCGCTGGGAGTTCAAGACCCACTATAACCCGACAACCCGAGGCATGGAGACTCAAGTGGCTTACCTGACGCTGTTCCTGACGGCTTTTGCCGCCGCCACCCTGCTCCCCGCCTATTCGGAGGTTTTGCTCGGAGGCATGGTCACCCAGGGGTACGCCTACGGCTGGCTGTGGTTCTGGGCGACCCTTGGCAATACGTTGGGGTCAGTGGTCAATGGGGTTATCGGCCGGCAGGTGGATCGCTTTAAGCACAAACGCTGGTTTCCGATCAGCGAGATGCAGCTGCACCGGGCACGCAACCGCTTCAACCGCTATGGCCAGTGGTCCCTGCTGCTGTCGTGGCTGCCGCTTGGCGGCGATGCGCTGACCCTGGTCGGCGGCATCATGCGCGTGCCCTGGCTCAACTTCATTGTGCTGGTGGCAATCGGCAAGGGTCTGCGCTACGCCTTCGTGCTCTGGGTGGTGCTGGCGATGTCCGGGGTCTGACTCTCGCTATAGAGGTAGCGGCGCAGCAGGTCCTCGCCGTTAAATTCCGCCTGCAGCACCGCGATGAAGGTGTAGACCCCGATCAGCTTGCGGTTGAGAAACACGAATTCCTTGGGTGGTACCCGGAAGTACCGACTGATGGCGGACCGGGCGGCGTCCCGGGCCACCCGGGAGGGCAGATCGCTCTGCTTCCATCGGTACTCACCCCGGGCATTGACGGCATGCGCCGGCCACTGGCCGCGGTCCCGCGCCAGGGGCTCGAGCACCGACATGCAGACCCGGCCAAACGTTTCCAGTACCTCCCGGGGCCACTCCGGGCTCATGAAGCGCAGCTTCACGCCGCCGTCGATCACCGCCTCCAGGTCCTGCTCGTAGGACGCCCGGATCATCTGGATCACTGGGGCCAGGAAAGCATCCGAGTAGGACTGGACGGCGCCGAAATCCAGCAGCACGATGCGGTCGTGGCCGGGGTCCTCGCCCGCCTCGCCGGCGATGCGGATGCGATAGTTGCCGAAGTTCGGATCGGTCTGGATTTCCCCCCAGACAAACAGCTCGCGGAAGAACAGCTCCAGGGCCGCACGCCCCAAGGCGCTGCGCCGGTGCAGCGGCAGCGCCCGCACCTCCGGAGACGCCACCGAGTGGCCGTGCTCGTAGGTGGAAGCGATCACCTGCCGGGACGAGTACTCCGGCAGCACCCGGGGAACGATGAAACGGGGATCCGACGCCAGCATGGCCCGAAACTTCTCGGTGGTACGGGCCTCGAGACGATAGTCCACCTCGCGGTGCATCATGTCCCGAACTTCTTCCAGCCAGTCGTCAAATTCCGGGCCGAAGTTCACCAGACGGGCCACTTTCAGCAGCTGGGCCACGGCGTTGAGGTCGCTGTCCACGGCATCCGCCACGCCCGGGTATTGAACCTTCAGCACCAGCTCCAGGCCGTCGCGGCGCCGCACTGCGCGGTGCACCTGGCCCAGCGAGGCTGCGCCAATCGGCTCTGGGTCGATCTCCAGCTCGCCGAGTCGCTCGGCACCCAGCTCTGCCATCAACACCCGTTCGATGGCAGGCCATTCCAGGGACGTGGTCTGATCCTCCAGAGTATGCAGTGCCTCGGTCACTTCCTCGGGCAGAAAGTGCTCACCGTACAGCGCCATCACCTGGCCAATTTTGACCACGCTGCCCTTCAGCCGGCCCAGCTCCTCCACCAGAAAACGCGCCTGGCTGGACAGCATGGCCCGATGCCGGGCTTCACGCCGATCCTTGCTGCTGAACCAGTTGGTGGCCATGTGGGAAGCCATCCGGGTTCCGGCAAACAATCCGGCACGGGTCAGACTCAGCCGGCGCTCAAAGCTGCCGGTCTTGATGCGGGAAACCGTTTTACCTGGACGTCTGGAAGACATGAACGACCTGTCGACTTGGTGGATTTCACCCCAAAAGCGGCGTCTGGGCACATTATACGGATAGTCGATCCGGCTCTCCTCACCGATGCGCCTCTCCTAAACCGGCCTGCCGGCCAATGCCCGGCCACCGAACTCACGCTGAACCTGCAATGGCCGTTTACGTTTTGACACAGTGGCGGCGCCCGATACGTTCTAGTATGTGGGCAACGAGTCGCGACACTCAACACAGTAACAAAGATCCGGCGATGAACCCGATGGTACGTAACACGGCCGATACCGAACTGTCCCAGTTCCGGGTCCAGGGAGAAATCCCCGTCCCCGTGCTGATCAACTGGCTGACTGCTGCCGCCATTCCGATTCTGTTTTTTTTCGCCTGGCGGGCCGCCCTGAGAGATGCCGGTCTGGCCACCCCGTATATCCTGCTCGGGTTTGCCGGTCTGCTGGGCGTGAACATGCTGGCCTATCTGCTGATTGGCAATCGCACCCTGCAACGACGCGGCTTCATCACCGTGATAACCGTGTTGTTTACCTACCTGGCGATACGGGCGGTCGAGGACGGCTCCGCGGTGATTTGGCTGTTTGCCTATCCCCCTGTGGTCTTCTACATCTGTGAGTCCCGCGTCGGCGTGATCGCCTGCGGCGCCGGCCTGGCGGGCCTGATGTTGCTGTTCAGTCCGATCGGTGACGTGCTGTTCGAATCCCCCTACAGCCCCAGTTTCCGCCTCTCCATGATCGTGGTACTGGCCTTCGAAATGGTGACCTGCTACATCTTGGATCAAAGCCGACGGCGCAGCAAACTCGGCCTTCTCAAACTGGCCGCCGAGTTCGAGCATGCGGCCAAACACGACGCTCTGACCGGCCTCGCGAACCGGCGCGAAGCCCTGCACCAACTGGAAAACGAATACGAGCGCTATCTCCGTAACGACCGGCCGTTTTCAGTGTTGCTGATGGACATCGACCTGTTCAAAAACGTCAATGACAGCTACGGTCACCAAGCCGGTGATCAGCTGATCAAACTGGTCGCGCAAACGCTGGTGAAACAGTGTCGGAAGGTGGACACACTGGCCCGCTGGGGTGGAGAGGAGTACTTGGTGTTGCTGCCAGAAGCCGGGCCGGAAGAAGCATGGCAGACCGCCGAACGTATCCGAAAAAGCATTGCCGCCGCGACGGTTAAAACCAACCAGCACACCTTGTCGGCGACCGTCAGCGTCGGCGTGGCGACTCTGACGAACGGCGAAACCATCGACCGGTTGCTGCAACGGGCGGACGAAGCCCTCTACCAGGCCAAGCGCCTGGGCCGGAATCGGGTCTGCAAAGCCAACCCCTAAACGCCGCTACCAGCCTTCCCGATAGTCGACGTCGGCGTAACCGAGACCGCTGACCAGCTGCTGCACCAGGCGTTTCTGAACGTCGGCCACGGTCACCCCGGGTACAAAATCCTGAACCTGACACATCGGCATGCCGGCATGACCACAGGGGTTAATGCGGCCAAAGGGCTCCAGATCCATCGCCACATTGAGCGCCAGACCGTGAAACGAGCAACCCCGGCGAACCCGAAGCCCCAGCGACGCGATCTTTGCCCCCTCGACATACACCCCCGGGGCGTCCGGCCTGGGCGCGGCGACTATATCCAGTTCCGCCAAGGTACGGACAATGCCCTGCTCAATGTGATCCACCAGTTCCCGAACACCAAGCTTCTTCCGCGGCAGATCCAGCAATAAGTAAACCACCAGCTGGCCGGGGCCGTGGTAGGTCACCTGACCGCCACGATCCACCTGAATCACCGGAATATCGCCCGGAAACAGCACGTGCTCCGCTTTCCCCGCCTGCCCCTGGGTAAACACC
>MDSZ01052067.1_pt1 | contig 23601 bp, 17 predicted proteins | sample 811201 | NCBI WGS metagenome assembly MDSZ01 (sample SAMN05326647, study PRJNA326480) | marine metagenome | isolation source: seawater | place: Indian Ocean: North | collected 2010
AATATGATACCCTAAACTACACAACACCCCTAAAAGACTCGTAGAGGGTTTCATATTTAGGTAATGTAAGAACTGGTCTTGACGAAAAAAAAAAGGGAAATCGAATCCCGCTTCACTTTTTTTTTCCACTTTTCTCGAAAGAGAGAGAGAGAGAGAGAGAGAGAACACACGCGCGCGCACAAAGGGACGACGACATCGTCGAACGGAAGAAGAGAGAGACGCACCACCACCACCACCACCACCGATTTTGTTGCCGAAGAAGCCTTTTTTAAAACTTCTTTCGAGAGAGAGAGAAGAAAAAGAGGGATTCCGATATTCAAATCTCGAAGACAGAAATGGGATTCATTTTGGAGAAACATAAAGGAGGCAGCCGCGAGCGAGACTCGGGAAGGAACGCCAATCGGAAGTGCCAGAGGTGTTTTTCCGTCGAACACTGGACGTACGAGTGCGCGTTAAAGCCGGGAGACGCCGGGACGTACGTGAAGAGACAATCGAAAAGTGAAATGTTGAAGCAAAGCGGGAAGAAGTTTCAAGAGTTTGCGAGATTCGGGAAGAACGAGGAGCTGCAATTCGACGAGAAGAAAAGACGAGACGCCGCGTTGAAGAGGAAAGTGAATAAAGTGCGCGGGGGGAAGAGGAAGCGGAGCAACAGCAGCAGCAGTAGCTCGAGTAGTAGCTCGAGTAGTAGCACTTCTTCTTCTTCTTCTTCTTCTTCAACATCTTCGTCATCTTCGTCGTCAACGTCTTCTTCTTCGTCGTCATATAGTAGCAGCGATAGTAGCAGCGATAGTAGTAGTGATAGTAGTAGTAGTAGTAGTTCGATGTCGACGTCGAGTAGTTCGAGTTCGAGTTCCTAGTTACATTTTTATTAACACATATTATTAGCTTCTACCTACCGTACTCACTATGCATAGTCTACTCGGACGCGAGAATGTCTCGCACGAGCTTGAATAAGAGCTCAGAACCTTCGGCGTTACCGTCTTCTCGAGTGAACTCTTTCTCATCGTCGTCATCTCTGTGTGCTTTCGCAAGTTCATGATCTAAAATCACGCGTAACCTTTTAAACAAAGTAGCCGTGACGGCGTCGACATTTAACACTTTCAGCCAATCGTCTAAAACGACTCGCTTCATTTCGTGTTCTACGTTCACTTTTCTACCGGCGAAAAGCAAAACTTCAATCGGCGAGACTTTTGTGCACTCACGCAAAAACGTTTGCGACGTTTTTACTTTCTCCGCGTACACGCAGAATTGACGTGGTGGGATTCTTGTTCCCGGTAAACGTGAGATTTTAGACACGAGCGAGGACGGGTGCGGATACACGTCCGCGTTACGCGAGTCTTTCCATTCGAAGATAGTTTTTTTATCGGCGGCATTTTTTGGGCCGATTTCAATGGCGTCGGCGTAGGCGAGGTTTGGATATAATCCGGCAACTAATGCAGCTTTGATGAGCTTTGGTTTTTTTGCATCGATGTTCCACGGGGAGTGTGGGTCGTCCATGCTTGCGTAATCGTTCAGGGCGTTGTTCCCATTGAGAGCGTTACCGGCTTTCAACGCGTCGAAAAACTGTTTACGTAAATCGGAAAGTTGACGCAACACATCGTGGTCGAGACCGTTTTCGCGCGCAAACTTTTTTTGTGCTGCCGTATTATTCTTGCCAATAACATTCCACTTTTCGTACGCGGCGGCGTGAACGAGATGGTCGGAAACTTCATTTTTTGCCACGCTTTCGTTTTCTTTCACGTTTTTTGTCAAATTTTTCTTCATGACAGACGCGGCACTCGTTTCTTCGTTCTCGGAGTCGCTCGCGCGCCAAGGGACTTTATGACTGACAACAGCGGCGATCGTGAGAGCTGGTGAGAGACATCGCAACAGAACAGCAAAGAGAAGCATTTTTGCCAACGCGGCGTCGAGTGGGAGCATTGAGAGGCGTTTCCCGAGAGGCGTGAGCGCGAGAATAATGTTCGCCTCATTTGCCTCATCATCATCACCCCAACCTACCGTTTCTTCACCATTTTCATCTTCGTTATTCGTATGGTTTTGGCTGCGTCTTAATATTCGCTCTAAAGCACCAATATTCACCAACGTATCTACCGCTCGAACGATAGACTCCTCCGATGGTGGTTCCGGCGCTCTCGAAAGCACAGCACGAGGATCGACATCGTCATCTTCGCATTTTTCACTCTTTCTGGCGTCACGGCCATCGCCTAAGGACGCAATCTGCAAAACTACCTCTGTCAAAGGCGCTCGTTTCATCTCCGGCTCTTGATGAGACTTCATCAGCACCTCATGTCTCTTGGACGTGTACAGAGCGAAGCATTTACCTTCTCTCACGCGACCAGCTCTACCTCGCCTTTGCTTTGCGGACGCTCGAGAGATGAAGCATTCTTCCAAACTAGCTAAACCACGTTTTGGGTCCCATCTTCTCTCTTTCACGCGTCCAGAATCAATCACGCACGTGATATCTGGAATAGTCACGGAGGTTTCTGCGACATTCGTTGCGACAACGATCTTACGAATATGAGAATCGAGATTGATCTTGAAGCAAAGTTTTTGGTCTCGATTGCTTACATTCGAATGCAACGGTAACACGATGGCGTCTCGAAATCGTTTCAAGCCTTTCAAGCGATCGACCATTCTTTCGACTTCGCCTTTACCCGGCAAAAAGACCAAAAATGCGCCTCCGCCATTACTTGGCCCCGCACGTTCTTCGCTCTCGTCGAGAAACACGAGCAATTGTTCGATGAGATCGTAATCAATCGCGTGTTCGTCCAATCGAGATAAATTCAAACGTGTCTTCGAGCTCAACGGTTCTAAAAAAGCGTCGTCGGCGTTATAATCCGGATTTTCCGGATACTCTTCGCCGCCAAACATCGAGTAGGCATCCTCTCCCCAACTATCGATAAGTTGCGCGTTTCGTCGACGATCGTTTCCTCCGCCCCCGGCACGCATGGCTGATTTCGCCTCGTCCGCAAAGCCACGCGGGCGGCGACACGCTCTGTTCTCCGGGTCTAAAACGTATTCTAACAATTCGTGTATGTTTTCCAAGAAAACGGTGGAAACTGGAAAAGTTCGTCCTGGTGCAGTCACCACGGGCGCATTGTCCAAGTACCTGCTGAAGAGGTCCGAGTCGATGGTCGCAGACATCAAGACCAACTTCAACGGTGGCAAATTCATTCGGCGTCGACGATCGGGCACGTCACGAAGTAATGCAAGAGCGAAATCTGAGTCTAGACTTCGTTCGTGCACCTCGTCAAGTAAAACGTGCGTCACGCCTTTCAAGTATCGATCGCCTTGTAATCGTCTCAAGAGAATACCAACCGTGCAAAACGTCAATTTTGTCGAGCTTCGATTTGTTTTATTATCGCCTCGAACTTGATACCCGATGTCACTCGTTTTTCCACCAACACCATCCTTTTCGCATCTTTCGAAAGACACGCGTTCGGCAACAGAAGTCGCAGCGACGCGACGAGGCTGCGTGCAAATGATATTTGCACTCGCGCCTCGCAGATTTTCAATCTCATAGTCCAAGACGAATTGTGGGATTTGCGTCGTTTTACCGCAGCCTGTTTCACCACACACGACGACGGTATCTTTGTCAGATATTGCATGTAAGAAGTCATCTCTGAGTTTAGCAATCGGTAACTCGTTTCGTTTGTTCTCGATATCTTTCCACGCCTTAGATTTTTGTTTATCGCGAAAGGTATGTAAAATACGTTCCGAGAGTGCTTGTTTTCGTTCCTCCTTTTCTGCCGCAACGCTGGAGTCTTTTTCGCGACTCGTACTTTTGAGGATATTTGACGTTGTCGCAAGGCTATCCTGAGAAGCTTTATCTATATCATTTTCGGTATTGCTGAGCTGTTTTCCTAATTTATGCTTCTCTGTTCGAGCCGCGAGGAGTGTTTTTCGAGCCCGTTCCGCGAAAGTTTCCCAATCTTCTTCATCTTCTCCCATTACATTTTGTGTTTTAGTATTATTACACTCGCCCGCTTCGTCCTCGAGTCCAGAGAACAGCTCGCGAAGCAACAAAGATTGACGATAATATTCTCGCCAATGATGACTCAACTCGCTTGGTACAACGGTTTTCATCTCTCTTTCGACAAACACGATTCGGAAAAGCGCGACACATGCGGCGGCGTCCTGCGCTTCTGTCACACTCTTCCACCCATCTTCCGGTTCATTACCATCTGTCTCTCCAAGGGCGACCGTTTGTGCAAGTATCGTTGGTTTTCGAAGATACTTTGGCCCGGAAGATCGCTCAATTGTCACGCTATATCGAATCGTTTTCTTGTCGTCAGTTTTTAATCGATCGTACCGAGGTGCCAACCATTTTTCTTTTACACACATCTTGGCGAGAAGCGCTTTCGGTGCGACCAACGCGGCTGTCACGTTCCCAGATGATCCTGTCCCGCTCTTCTTGCTGGAATTTTTCGTCGAAACTATGGCAGTACCAACGGTACCTTCTACGTTTAAGACCGGGCCGACAACTACCGAGGCTTCGATAGTTTTGCGCTTCCTTTTCGCTTCATCTTCCGGCGTTAATTTCAATGCTTCCGGTTCGTCGTCGCCAAACACATCGAGAATTTGGAAATTATCGTCTTCATCGCTTTCAACATCGCGTTTCGTCTCGTTGTTTTCTACTTCACCTTCCTCTTCCTCTTTTTCTAGTCTAGCATGTTCTTTTTCTTCTACTTCTACTTCCTCCTTCTTCACATTTTCTGACGTCGGAACCTTGTCTTCCTCCTCCAACTCTTTCTCGCCAATCTTAAACGTCTCCGCGATGTTTAAAATCTTCTTCACTTCCTCCGCTAGCTCCTTCGCTCTCTTTTTATCCACCTTCTTCCCGGCCTTTCTCTTCTCCTCTTGCGCCGTCTTTTTTGCCTCTTTCAACTTTGTCCGCAACTCGCTCACAAACTCAGCTCTGTTTTCCGTGTACATTTTCACGTTCCTCTTATGGCTATTCTTTCGTGCAATTTCCTCTTCGCTCAGACCGAAATTTTCGAGAGAGTCTTCCGAATCCGAGGACGAATCCGAGGACGAGGACGAGGACACATACGCGACCATCCTTTTCTGTGCGAGTGCGAACGCTTTCGCCTCTTCTTTCTCTTTCTCTTCTTGCTTCTTTTTCCTCATCTCATTCGCAGCACGAATCATTTCCTCTCGCTCTTTCATCATTTTGTTTCTTTCCCGCTCTTTCTCTTCTTTTTCTTTTTCCTTCTCTTTCGACGTCGCGTTCGCTTCTTCTCTCTCGGATGTCGTTGGTTTCTCAACTGTCAAAACTAACTGTTCATCTTCCGTTTTCTTTCTATTCTCCGAAGAAGTCACCGCGCCGCCTCGAAACGCTCTTGGCAGTCGATTTCTGTCCACGAACATCAGCAAACGATCGAAACAGTCCTCTAAATTGAGAACGGGACCGTTGGCCGATTCTTCTACCAAGACATCCAAAACGCATCTTTTCACGTCTTCTCTCGTAAATCCTCGAGCTTCGATGGCTGCGCACAATTTTTGTATCGCTCGAGACGATGGGAGCGTGGCATTCGCGGTGTTCGAAAAGCCATCACCGAGGCGTTGCTCTTCTTCTCGCCGCCGCCGGTGCTCTTCCTCGCGTTTCAAAACGAGATCACGCACGCGCTTTTCTAGGCGGGCGGTAAGCATATAGGTGCGTATGATGAAACTTTTTTATGACGAGAATTTTCTGCAGGACAATGAAAAACGCAAAAGAATGTATTAAAGAGACTACATGGCGTTGTTAAACAACATCCTGGCACTTTCCATGGAACTTTCGGAACCTTGGACGACTAACAGGCTGTTCCCGGCACCTCCTTTGGTCTCATCGATGTTAATTCGAACGACTTTACTTCGTTCAGAAACAGATTTAATGGTCGCGCCGCCTTTACCAATCAGGCGACCGCAGATGAGTTTTGGGATGACGACTTCGATCCCGTGTTCCAATTTCGATGGTTTGTCTGTCGTCGTGCGATCGAATTTACCGTTGGCATAGGACCAAGTATATCGACCGTCCTTCGCGCCGTCGCCATCGAGTTTAACCGCGTTGAGGTTTTTCGCCTTGTTTATAGCTTCCTCTTCTTTGTGTTTGAGCGCTTCGGCAGCTTCGCGTTCAGCTTTTTCTTTTTCAAACAGGCGTTTTGCTTCCGCTTTTTCCGCTTCCACGCGTTGTTCATCCGTGAGAGCGTACATGAACGTCGGTTTAGATTTTTGTTTTTGTTTTTGTTTGCGCGCGAGGAGCGCTTCTTCGTCGTCGGAGTCGATGGATTTGTCTGAGTCTTCGCCGTCGTCCTGATTTCCGGCGCCGCTAATAACTAACTCTTCCATGCGTTTCAGATTTTCCGCATCTTCTTTCAAACGTTTTTCCAAAGCTATTTTCCGAGCTTTTTCCGCTTGTTTTTCCACGAGCTTTCGTTTAAACTTTTCTTTTTCCTTCTTGGACATTTTGGACATGCGCTCTTCGAGTTCGGATTCAGTCTCGGAAACGTCGCCTTTTTCTTCTTCTTCTTCTTCTTCTTGCGCATCTTCTTTTCCCTTTTCCTCTTCCTTCTCTTCTTCTTCTTCTTCTTCTTCTTCTTCTTTCTCTTTCTTCTTCTTTTTCGAACTTTTCATCGCGTTCCCGGCTTTCTTTGCCAATCCCGTCTTGCAATTTTTCCTCACGTACGTCAAAAGTTCCTTGACAAACTTATCGCTCTTCCCCATCATCTTTTTAATCTTCGAATCTTTGATCGGGTTATCGTCCAAATCAATTTCTCTCACTTTCTTCTCCTTCAATTCCCCCCATTCACCTGGCAATTCTTCGATGTTGTTTTTGTTCAACAAAATTTCCGTCAATAAAGTGCACTTCCCGATATCTGACGGCGCGTCCACAATTTCGTTGTTATTTGCACTCAAGGTAATCAACCTCGATTTCGCGCCTAAATCGAAATCATCTAACGTTCTCAACCGATTGTTATCCAACACTAAAGTCACTAAGTTGTTCATCTTTTTCAACGCGCTCACATCATTCATTTGATTCCTCCCTAACCGCAAGATTTCCAAATTTTGCAACTTGCTCAACTCTTCCGGCAACGATTCCAACTTATTGCCCTCGCACTCCAACACTCTCAAGTTTTTCAACTTACCAATCTCTTTCGGTAAACATGTCAAGCCGTTCTCGCTGATAATCAAGGTCAACAAACCTTTCAACTTTTTAATCTCCTTTGGTAACTGTGTCAACGATTTCCCGCATTCGATTTTCAACGTGTTCACGCTCGAACAATAAAACATCGCCAAATCCAACTGTTCTCCATCTTCGAGCTTTCTCGAAATCGTCAACTCCTTCGCTTTTTCTTTCATCGCTTTTTTCACTTCCGGCCATTTAGGTTCGGGAGCATCTTGTTCGTCCTCTTCCTCCTTCTCTTTGTCTTTCTTACTCTTCTCTTTCTTCTTATTTTCTTTCGCGGATGCGGCGCTCGCGCCGCCTCGTTCCTTCGCTTCCATCTCCTTCTTCTTCCTTCTACTTCTCTGCGTCGCTGTTTCGCCTTCGACTGCATTCTCATCCTCCTCTTCTTCGCCTTCTTCCTCCTCCTCCTCGTCGCTCTCTTCCCCACCTCGTTCGATGAATCGCGCCAAACGTTCATTTTTTCCTTCTTTTCGCGCGTAATCCGCCGCCGTCTTTCCTCGTTCACACTTCATCGCATAATTGCATCCCGCGTCGAGCAGCTCTCGACACGACTCCTCGTGTCCAAACTTTGCTGCCATCATGAGCGCCGTCGTCCCGTTCCCTTCCCCGTCCGTTAAGTCCAGCTGCTCTTTCATCCGCGACCGCCGACACCAATCGCACAGCATTTGCACCGCTTTGTGCTTATTCAACGACGCGCAAATCATGAGCGCGGTAAAACCGTGCTCGTCGCGAGAGGACGGCTGTTGCCCGCCAGCACCGATGCCCCATCGGACGGTGTCGAGCTTCTGGTTTCGACACGCGTTCAAGAATTGGTCCTTTTTAGAACTCATATATATATCGCTTTTGAGTAGTGTGGGTTGTTTTTGTGTTGTTGTGCAAGAAAGAAGACCACACAAAAGAGCGACCAGATTCTTTTTTTATTGGGGTTTAGGGTTTAGGGTTTCAAAACGTCGAAGTTTTTTTTTTTTGTATTTTGAAAAGACGACAAAGAAAAAGAGGGACACAATTTTTGAGAAGAAGAAGAAGAAGAAAGAGAAGAAGAAAGAGAAAGACCGCGCCGCCGCTGGAGGGAAGAAGAAGAAGAGACTCTCGAGTGTTGTTTGTACAAGCGTTGTTGTTGTTGTTGTTGTTGTTGTTGTTGTTGTTGTTTCGTGGTGGTACTTTTCATACTAGGTACATTTAAAATACATATTTTTGAAGCTTTACTACCAAATACTACTACTATCGTTGATGTCTATAAATACTATTTTACTTCTTCTATTCGGACTTTAACGTGTCTTCTTCTTCTTCCTCTTCTTCTCCGAGTACATCCATGGTTTCGTTCGAGTTGGACGATAGGAACGAACTGGCGAGGATTAAAGCGCCGCCCACGTACCCGTTCACGCCCATGCGTTCGCCCAACAAAACGTACGCAAAAGCGGCGCCCCAAAGAGGTTCCGTCGTGTAAAGCACGCTCGCCTTTTCAGATGGAATGTATTTCAAAGCGACGGTTTCCGCGTATAACGCAAACGCAGTGCTTATAACGCCAGTGTATAATACCAGAAACCACGGAATGTCTTGCCAATGGAATGCAGAGAGTTCTGCGATGCTATTGGAGAAGAAGGTGGATAAACTACCATCATCGTGCGGAACTTTGTTCAACAAGGTTCCGCCGAAAAAGAGCGTCACCACGAAAAGTTGAATCGAACACATGCCCATCATTTCCTTCGTGCCTAAGTGCTCCTCGTTAGCTAAGACGTCCGTGCGAAAGACTTGCACGGCAAACACAAAAGCGGAGATGAGAATGGCAAAGTCGCCGTATAAGCTCTGGACGGTTTCCACCGTAGCGACTTCGGCGATGTCGTCTACGCTTTCCAAAGGAAGGGACAACGCCGAGTCCAAGACTTCAAACGGGTTCGTTTGGACGACTTCTCCAGATAGCACAGAGGTAGAAACGACGTCAGAAACCGCATCAGATACGATCGATATCGCTTCTTTGGTATCGTGCGCTTCTAATCCCGGTATAGGTACCACGCCTTCGATTAAAGCCAAACCAAAAATAGCCACCGCTATAGCGACCCACGTGCTCTTAGGGACTTTCCTCCCTGCCCACACGGCAATCAACGGCACGGAAATGACCGTAAACGACGAAATAAACGCCGCAGACGACGCGTCCGTAATATCTAATCCAATCGCTTGAAAATAATACCCCAATGCGCACCAAAATCCAAGCTCTACCCCCATCTTTAATATCTTCGAATCTCTCAAAGCGTACTTCGTAAACGGCATAAACGTCAAGCTCGCCGTCAAAAACCGAAACAACCCAAACGCGTCTGGACTTATATTCTCCTGTGCCATTTTCACCAAAACTATGTTCGACCCCATGATAAAAATGATAAAGTTGAACACCGCGAACCCTCTCGTTTCCGCGCTGAAGTTTCTAAACAGTTCGTTTTTCGCCAACGACGCGACGAAATCTTCTTCGCCGTCGAAATCAAAGTCATCCGGATCCTTCTCTCGCATCGCTTCTTCTTCTCGAACGAGTTCTCGAGGCCAGACCGCGTTTTCAATCGCCGTGGCTTCTTCTTCCTCGTTTCTTCTCGTCGTCTCTCTTCTCGCGGAGAATAATACTACTACCGCGTCGTCCTTTTCGTCGTCCTCGGCTTTCCGTCGCTTCTTCTTCTTCTTCTTCTTCTTCTTCTTCTTTGTCGTCGTCGTAATCGTCCCATCGGATTGGACGGACAAAAAAGCGTCTCGCACGCGATCGACGACGACGCCGCCTCGGTCGACGAGGACAGAAAAACGGTTTGCCCGTCGTCGCCCCGTCGTCGCCCCGTCCTTCGCGCCGGTGGTGGTCGTGGTGTCGCTCCTCTCCATCGTCGCGCGCGGGTTTTTGGAAAACGATGTCGATGGATTTTTAATGCGCGATGATGATTCCAATCGGCGGCGACGGATCATCATCATCATCGATGAAGAAGAAGACGAAGAAGAGAAGACCACGCCGTCGTCGTTTCTCGACGACGCGCAACAAAACGCGGTGGTCGTCGAAAACGCCATCATCGTATTATCGCCAAAGTCGCCGTAAAAGAAAAAGAAGAAGAAGAAGAAGAAGAAGAACTCGACGAAGAAGACAAGCGTACTAATCGGACTTTTGAAAAGGGGTCTGTCTCTCTTCTGAGGAGAAATCCAATGGTGTTTTGTTTGAAAGCGCCTTTAAAAAGGTCCCCTTCTTTTTTTTTTTTTTACGACAATTAAATACAAAGATATGTACTACTACCTCGAAAGACTTTGTGTCGTCTTTATTATACTCCGATCGTCGTCGAATAATACGAGTACTCTTCGCCGTGTCTGTCGTCGCGCGCGTCTAGAAGAAAGCCTTATTATTACTTTTGAATTAAATACAAAAGATGATGATGATACCTCAAAAGAAGACGTTGTTTCGGCGGCTTTTACTACAGTCGTCGTCGTCATCGAATACGAGGACTCTTTTCCGCGTCGTCGTCGTCGTCGTCGTCGCACGCGTCGAGAAAGCGAAAATGGTCGTCCAGAGTGGTCAAAGTGTTCGCGCAGATGACGCCGCTTCCTGCAGCAGCGGGAACGCCCACGCCGGGCGCGACGCTATCTCCGACGCGGTAGAGTTTTTTAATGCCTTTGACGGCCGGTCCCGGGAACATTTTTGGCGCCGGAATGACGGCGCCGTACGTGCCTCGGTATCGACGCAACCATTTTTCGTGCGACGCCGGCGAGGCGAGGAGTTCGAGGACGGTGCGCGCGCGAACGTCTGGGATGACGGTTTCTAACGCCGAGAATAAAACGTCGCATTTTTCTTTTTTCTTTTGTTCGTAGGCTTTTCGGTCGCTGTTTTTCAACTCGGTCCAACCGTCGTACGGCTCCATCGTGTAACAGTGGACGCAGTGGTACCCGTCGGGAGCCATTTCGGGTGACCAAACGGTCGCTATGGAGATCATGCACACGTTTCCGGGCGCGTCTAACGGTTTTGATTTGTCGTTTACGACGACGTGATGTCCACCCAAGTGCGAAAAATCCAACCCGTCCGCTTTAATTCCCAAGTGAATGTGCATAAACGAATCCGAACACTCTATCTTTGTGTTCTTCTCGTATTCCTGAGCGGAGATGTTCGCACCTTTTGGTATTAACTTTTCGTACGTATCCCACACGCTCGCGTTGGATAACACCCCTTTCCTCGCCTCAATGACAACCTCTGGATCCTTTTGCATCCTCACACCGATCGCCTCATCTTTATTATCGTTCAAAGCGATCTCTTTTACGTGCGCATTCACGCGAATCTCCCCGCCTCTCTTCTCAATCGCTCTCACCAACGCGTCCGAAATCGCCTTCCCGCCTCCAACTGGAAACTCAGAGTTTTTAAAATAATCCGACGCGCCAAATACGCTGGCAAACTCTGCGCTTACCGTTCCACTCGCGTCCATACCACTCAGTAGAAAGCACTCCAAGTCGCATAAATATTTCACCCACGGATCTTTCACGTCTAAGAAATCTAACAACGCGTTCGTCGGTTGTCCCAACACCCCGCCGTACTTTCCAAGTTTACTCATCTTTTCCAAATACCGTTTCCCTACGACGAACAAAATCCGCCAATCCGTTCTCAGCGCAATCGTCGGCAATCCGCTCAGCGCTTCAAACATATCCCTGATCTTCGGCACCGCCGCGCGAACCTCTTTCGCGCCTCTTTCGCTAAACCTTTCGATCTCGTCGCACAACGCATCCAAATCCGCGTGTCTCCTCAGCCCGGGAACGTCTTTTTCGATGTGAAACGTGCCCAGCGGATCGTATTTCACCGTCTCCAACGATTCTCCCAGCACGTTCAGCACGCTCGCCAGCGGATTCAGCGCGTTCGGCGTCGTCAATCCAGCAAAGAAAGATGGGCCGGTGTCGAACACAAACTCGAGTTCGTTTTCGTCCTTCGTCTTCGTCTTCACGCGTCTGGTAAAGCCGTGCGCGGCACCTCCGGTTTCGTAATGCGACTCGAGCACTAACACCGCGTTTCCGTGATACGAAAGCATCGCGGCCGCGGTGAGACCGCCAATACCAGAGCCGACGACGATGTAATCGTATTTTGCATGAGTCATCACATCATCCGATGATTTCTTCGTTGACGACGACGACGACGACGCGCAAAGACGATGATGACTTTTCTTCTTCTTCTTCTTTCGCCGACAACAGGAGGCACCACCATCGCGACGACGACGCGAGATATGATGGGAGAGAGAAGAAGAGAACGCGCGCATCGGAAGAAGGAACGCGGCGTGTTTTTATGATGAATCGAGAGAAAACAACGCGTTTGATAGAGCGTTTGGATAATGTGACGAAAATACAGAGAGAGGGAACACCTTTAAACGACTTTGAACGGCTTTCAAGGAGCGACGCCAAAATAGGACGACCGACGATCTTGCGACATTGTCGAAACTACTGTGGCAATCTCTACTACACGCGGCGCGGCGACGAGTAGTCCTCCAATTTGGTGGACGACGACTCGCTTTTTGTTGTTGTTGTTGTTGTTGTTGTTGTTGTTGTTGTTGTTGTTCTTGTTCGTTACATCTGTGTAGTAGTATTAATTTCTACATCCGATTTGAAGTCTGCTTTCGTCGACGACGGTTGGATTCAGGCACAACAACTTCACGTCCTGGTCTCCGATCAACGCCTCCTCGAAGTTCGCTCCGGTCAAATTCGCCCCTTCGTAACTCACGCCAGTTAAGACCGCGTTTTGAAAGTTCGCGCCTGTCATGTCGCTCCCATCGAACGTGGCTCGGTCGATGACCGCGTTCGTAAAGTTGACGTTCTTAAAGCTCGACGTCTTCGCGTACACTTTGCTCATAACCGTCTCGCTAAAGTCCGAGTTATCGAACACGCTGTCCACCATCAACGCCCCAGATAAGGTGATGCCTTTCACGGAAACGTTGTCGTATTTGCACTCTCGCAAGTCCAACGTCTTATCCGATACCGCGTTCGCTTGACCAATCGTGTTCCCGACGAACGCCCGTTCGCACCGGTTCGGGTCCTTATCGATAGGAGGCAATCGCATTTCTGTGCCTCGATCGGCCAACGCGGCAAACGGAGTTGAGAGCGACACGGTCACCGCGAGTGACGTCGCGACGAGAGATTGTTTTGCCGATAGCGTCCTGCTTTTCAATCCTTCTCTCCCTTCGTCGTCCTCAAAGTCGTCGTCGTCGTCCTTCTCTGGTTCGCAACGCGTTGTTCGCATCGAAGTCGTCGACGTCGTTGCATTTTGTGCTGGGACGACGACGTCGCGCGAGCCGTGTCTCTTTCGTAAGGACGACGAAAAGACGCCGCGGTGCAAAGCCACCGAAGATGTCGTCGTCGACGCGACGTGCATTGGTGTCGTTATTTGTATTGCCTAAGTTCTTTGACCGAAAACCTTACAGCGTTTAGAGTGCAGCAAATTCGAGAAGAAGAAGAAGAAGAAGAAGAAGAAGAAGAAGAAGCGAAAAAAGGATCACAACAACAAACAACAACAACAAGACATGCATAGTCTATGTTATACTGCATATAGATGAATACAACTGCACACAAAAGCTATTACGTGTTATTTAGACTCGAGACGTGTGTGTGTTTACGAGCTCTAGAAACAAAGAGGAGATGAGAATACAAAACGCTCGAAAGAAGCGCGCGTCGTCGTCGTATCACCCGTCGCGCGGCGTCGTATCTAACAGCCGTCTACCCGTCCAGAAACGCTTTTTACGCCGTTTTGAGCGTTTTTGGAGCTCGACCTCGGCGAAATCTTCTTCTCCTTCTCCGGATGGGACCGATTCCTCCAATAATTCCGGTTTATCCGATTCCGCGTCCCCGCCTTCGTCCTCTCCTTCCTGAGTGCTACTCTCGTCTCCTTCTTCCGCCTCTCCCGCCGCGATGCCTTCGTCCGCCCATTGGATCGTCGTCTTCACCGGCTCCAATACCGCATCTGGCTCTTCTTCGATCCTTGGCATCGCGTTTTTCTTCGCTAAAATCGCTTTTCTTACCAAGCCGCTCGCTTTTCCGTTGCTTAACATCGCCAGCGCGCTCAATCGAATCAAGCCGATCGAAACGTCGTTTTCGTTCTTCGTGTCCGTGCAATGCGCTCTCCCTTCCAAATACACCACATCCGTCAAAGGGAACATCCCGGCGAACTCCCGCTGTACCTTCTCCACCCAGGCGTCTTGCTTCTCTCTCTTCAAAAACGCCTTCACTGGAATCTCGCTCGCTTTCTCCGGCAACCTCTCCAACGTCGTCTTCAAATACCTCAACGCCCGTTCCGTATTCCTCCTCTTCTCTGCGTTTTCCACCGCCCATCCGCTTTGCATCTCGCACGTGGCCACACCACCCAACGCGCTCGGTTTCACCGTCGCTAAAGGCACCACGTAACTCATCGACATCCCGGGAGCGAACACCACCGGGCGTTTCATCTCTAGCTTTTCAAACAGTTGTTCTTGAAACGAGCTCCTGGCGAGATCCGAGCTCCCCGCGAACTTCTTCTCGCCTTCCGACCGTCCGTACCCGGGCATATCGCACGCCACCGATCGCACGTTTTTCTTCGCCAGTTGGTTCCCGATCGACGTTTTCTTCTCGTACCAATCTTGAGAATCCGTGTGGTCGTCGTGCCACAAAAACACGTCCGAAAGTTCCATGCCTTTGTTCCCTTCCGTCTCGTCCGTCTTCGTCTTCGTCTTCGATCCCAACACGTTGGTGTTCGGACGCATGTCCAGGCACCACACCCGCACCCTTTGTTTCTGCGTGGTTGCTAACACCCCTCGGTTGAACAACACGTCCGACTGGTCCACCGGGACGGACGCGGCGACGACCACTTTGAACAGAACGCCCCGGTCGAGCTTGTGCTGAGAGATCACCGTTTTGTCCGATGATGATATCGATGATGATGATTCCGATGATGATGCGACGTAAACGACTTTGTTGAAAAGCGAGAGCAGCAGCACCACCGCGTTGGCGACAAAAAAAGACGCCCTACACATCATTCTCTCTCTCTCTCTCTCTCTCTCTCCGCGAGATGATGATCCTTTGTATTATACGTTCCACAGAGTCTTTCAAGCGAAAGAAGAAGAGACCTTTTCTTTAGAGAGAAGAGCACACACAATGGAGAGAGATCTTTTGTATTACGTTCCACAACAGTCTTTCGAGCGAAAGAAGAGAGACTCTTTTCTTTAGAGAGCGCACAAACAATGGAGAGAGATCCTTTGTAGTACGTTCCACAACAGTCTTTCAAAAAGCGAAAGAAGAAGAGAGCTCTTTTCTTTAGAGAGAAGAGCACACAAACAATGGAGAGAGAGAGAGAGAGAGAATTGGATGTTTTGGATTCCAAAAGGAAAAAAAAGACGTCATTTACCGACACACAAGCTCTCTCTCTCTCTTCTGCCCAACGCAAAACGACCACCACTCTTCTTTACAAAAGTGGTATTAAAAACGAGAAGAGAGAGAGAAAGAAGAAGAAGAAGAAGAAGAAGAAGAAGAAGACAACGACGAGCGACAGAGACAGCACGAGCGACCCGTATATATAGAGAGACATAGACGCCACATGGAGACTAACACCAGCTTTGACGACGACGAGCGCGGACGGACGGATGGAAAAAGACGACAAAAGGTACGACGACGTAAACGACGACTCAAACGACGACTTTTTAGTCGTAGTAATATTCGCGCGAAAAGAAGAAGAAGAAGAAGAAGAACACAGAAGACACCTTTAATAACGCGCAGCAAGAAGGACGACCGATTTGGGACGCATTTTTGTCTCTCTCTTTCTCTCTCTTCGAAGTGGAAAGACTTTGAACTGACACATATATATATACGCGCGCGCGCGCGCGTGTCTTCTCCTCCACCAGGGCCGTGGCTTCGAGAACGCCGACATCATCGACGCCGAGGTCAAGCACTCCCGGAACGACCGATACGACCGTCTGAGAGAGACCAGCAGCGACGAAGGGTACGGCCAACCGCAAAAATCCATCGAAGGGTGGGTCGTCCTCGCGACGGGCGTCCACGAAGAAGCGCAAGAGGAAGACATTCACGAAAACTTCGGCGACTTCGGGGAGATTTCGAACGTGCACTTAAACTTAGACCGACGCACGGGATTCGTGAAAGGGTACTGTCTGATCGAATACAAAGAAAAAGAAGAAGCGTTACGCGCGATCGAGAACATGGACGGGAAGTTGATGCTCGACCAAGAGGTGCGCGTCGACTGGGCCTTCGTCGCCGCGCCCGAAAAAAAGGCGGCGGCTTCGAGACGGCGGCGAGAGAGAGACGAGAGATAATGTGCGTACCACCACACGCGGTGTTCGATTGAGTAGGAATACTACTATACACAGTACATAGGGCAGACATACACACACATATATCCTCTCTGTTTCCTTCCTTCCTTCCTTCCTTTCTTCTTCTTCGTCCTTACTCCTAAAAAGTAACTCGTGAAATTTCAAAAAAAAAGAAGCAAAATTTTGGTTTAAAAATCCCATTAAAATTCTTCTCTTCTTTTTTCCAATCCATTTCATCTCTTCACATATTAAACGCGTTCCGTGGTGTCGAAAGAGTCACACACATAGAACACACACATAAACGTCACATAAATAAAATGTTCGAGGCGCGAATTCTCCAGGGATCTATCCTGAAGAAGGTGTTGGAGTCCATCAAAGATTTGGTGACGGACGCGAACTTCGAGTGCACGACGAATGGCTTCGCGTTGCAAGCGATGGATTCGTCGCACGTCTCCCTGGTGGCGCTCATGCTCAGGAGCACAGGCTTCGACCACTACCGGTGCGACCGAGACGTGACGATGGGAATGAACTTGTTGAACATGGTGCGCGGTCTTCTTCTTTCTGTTGTCTTCTTCTTTTTCGTAGTGGTAGTAGTATTCTTTTGCGTCGATCGACGAGCGGCGTGGTGTTCAATAGTAGTATTGGATGGAGATGGATTTTCAAAATCGGGAGCGAAAACACCAACGAGCAAAATCTCTCTCTCGGGAAGAAGAAAAGATTCCAAAAAGGATTTTGTCTTTGTCGCCTTTCGATATGATACCCTCGTGTCATCATCATCTGCGATCGACGCTTTCGACAACGACAAAAGCGCGAGAAAAACACCACCACCACCATCATCATCATCTGCCGTTTTTTGCGGGGATGAACGCCGCCGTCTCGAGTGTCAAAGTGCCCTTTACCACTTTTGTTTTTGTGTGATGAGATCTCACCCGAGAAAAAAACGACTGACAAAACGTGTTTTTCTTTCTTCTTGTTTTTAAAAATGACTTAATAATGCGATTGAACGCGCTGCCGCCGACGACGTACCAAACACAACAGAGCAAAATGTTAAAGTGTGCGGATAACGACGACACGATCACGATGAAAGCGGACGATGCTGGGGACGTGGTGACGTTCGTGTTTGAAAACCCGAAAGCGGATAAAATTTCGGATTTTCAAATGAAGTTGATGGATATCGATACGGAACATTTGGGCATCCCGGATACGGAGTACGAAGCGACGGTGAAGATGTCCTCGAACGAATTTCAAAGAATTTGCAGAGATTTGTCGTCGATTGGCGATACGGTAACTATTGCGGTGACGAAAGATAGCGTAAAATTTACGACTTCGGGTGATATTGGGGAAGCGAATATCACGTGCCGGCGCACCTCGGACGGAGACGGTAAGGAAGAGAAAGTGAAAACGGAAGACGAGGACGGCGGGAAAGGGAAGTCCTCGGAAGGTCAAAACGTAGACATCGATTTGCAAGAACCCGTGACGTTGACGTTCGCTTTGCGATACTTGAACTCTTTTTGCAAAGCGACGAGTTTGTGCGAGAACGTGCGTTTGCAGTTGAGCAAAGAGTTGCCCGTCGTCGTGCAGTACTTGATAGAGGACATGGGGTACGTCCGGTTTTACTTAGCGCCAAAGATTGAGGAGGAAGACGCGGACGAGAGCTAATCGAGATGGACGTCACCGTTTTTCTCGAGCACGCGTCACGGCGTCGTCGATATACACAAGCGCAGGAGGGACGTACTCAAAAGAGCGCGTCGCGTTGAAAACGAAAAGAGAGACGTTCGTTTTAAAGCGAGTTTTGAGTCCTTTTTACTACCGCCGAACACAACCACACACACACACACACACACACACATTCGCACTCGACGCAAACGACACACGCAGAACGTCCTCGTCCTCGTCCTCGTCTTTTCGATTTTATAATAGGCATCGCATCGAAACATCGAATTATTATGAGTACTCCTCTCTTTTGCCGCGGCGCGCGGTTTCGCGTTTCGTAGTACGAGAGACCACTTAAAACACATCACGCGACAAAAGCACAAACATAATAAACGATGCTGCTTTTGCCAAACGAAACGACACCTTAAATACATAAACTCTTTGAAAAAGGCGGGATTTTTCTCTGCTGCTGCTGCTGAAAACAAAAGACAAAAAAATAAAATGACAAAAGCTCAAAAAAATACAACAGAGCGTCCAACTACTAATAAAAGGAGTCTATTGAAATTGAGTCTATGAAATCGACGCCTTAAATAGTGCGGATCCGCTTCTCCGGATCTCGAATAAAATCCTGACCCTTTTCTGACGAGTTGAATCGTCACACCTCCGACGCCGCTGTTGAATCATCTCATCTCACGGGTGTTCGGAGGCGTGTTTCTTCTGGTTCTTCCTCCTCTTTCGAGAACGACGCGACTTCGACAAAGACGTTTTGTCCTTCTTTTGTGTCGAAGAAGGCAGTGCTACCACAACACCATGGCTGGAATCGATCACGCGTTGGAAGGCATTCCCAGGTGTGTCTTTTTAAATGCCATGCGCGATGCGACGTTTCGACACCATGTTTCGACATTACCACATTGATACGTTTTTGTCAAAACTCACCTTTTAACGTTCTTCTGTTCTTCTTTCGCGCGCTGCGCCGCGACAACAGAGGATCTGGGATATACAAAACCGCCGCCATATACGTGCTCCGCAAAGAGAAGAGGTTACTGACGACGGGACAGATTACGAGGTACATTTTGTGAAAGCAAGCGATATGCCATTCGAGATGTCGATGCGATGCGACGTCTTTCTCTCTCAATCTCTCTCTCTCTCGCGCGCTTTTTTTTTTGCACACCACGAGCGCCGCCGCCGCCGCCGCCTTCGCGCTCGGTGGTGGTGGTCTCGTTCCTTTTCGTCGCTCTTTTTTTTTTTCTCTCTCTCTCTCTCTCTTCCCCCGTGGAGTAATAGGACTCGTGTACCATTATTGACTGAATGCTCTCGAATGTGATTATTCCATTTTCTTTGCAAAAGGTACGCGCTCGAGAACGAGCTTCTCGGGAACCTTCCAGGAAAGACGCCGGAAGCGACCATGGCGTCGGCGTGTTACACGGACTTAAAAAAGAAAGACGTGAATAAGAGAGTGTTTGCGAGACCGTCTGAAGGACATTTTGGTTTGAGAGAGTGGGCGAATGACGCAGAGTTGGCGCACTTGTTGCAGCCAAAGCTGCACAGGTTAGCGGAGACGTTCGACGACGGCGAGAAGAAGGCGAAGAAGGTGGAAAAGCCGTGGAAACAACCTGCACCGATTGTGAAGAAGCATGGAGGGAAGAAAGAAATGGGGGCAAGGAAATATGTGGATGAGAAGCCGCGTAGGGATAGATACGGGTTCGTGCACGCGATTATTGAGTCGGATGCCGATGATGGGCCGCCGAGGTTACAGATGCCACCATCGGCGATGATGGCACAAAAGAACGGATCAAACTCGACGGTGGATAGGATGGATTTGGATGCGTTGGTAGATGCGGCAGCGAATCAAGAAGAAGAAGAAGAAGATAACATAAAAAGCGCTGATGACGTGACCCAATCGTACGATACCAATAACGACGACGCCGAGGGAGCGAATGCTGGGAAGAATATGAACAGCGCTAACGACGCCAAAACGGAAAAAGAAACGTTAGCGGAGTTCCCGTTGTTGCGTCACGACCTCGCGAATGAAGACGAGCCCGCGGCTTTGGTTTTAACCAACCCAAACCCAAACCTTTCGGACGACGAGTACAAAGCGCATCTCTCGCGTCTCGTTCAGCAGCAACAAGAGAAAGAAATGCGGGTGGCGAAAAGGAAAGAGAGAGAGAAAGAACGACAGAGGACTCAAGAGTTGATCAAAGCTGGGTTGATTGAACCGCCACAATCGGCAAGAAGAAAGACTAGTTACGTCCCAGTTGCGTATAAAAGAGACCGCCGAGGGCGTCCGAGAAAAAATTTCGACGAGTTACCACCGGCACCGATATTATCAGTTCCGACCAACGCAGCTCAAGAGGCGCCGCTTACGAACAACAAAAAAACCCGATTCACGAGTGCGAATACTACTTTAGACCACCAGCAGCAGCAACAACAGCAGCAAGGAGTGAAAAGTCATGCTCGCGCGGGACACGATTCTTTTGAAATTGACACGCAAGGCGTCAATGGCATATCGTACGAAGACATCGAAAACGAACGTGTCGTTGCTAAAGCTACGCGAGCTGGTATGAAGAATTGGAACTCTAAAGTGAACACTTCGTACTCCACTTCGTTGTTCTCAGAGATCATCGATCCCAAACTACCTACGAATATTCCGGCTTTTGCGTTTAAAATGTCGGTGAATGACGCTGAACGCGAAAAAGTTTTGACGCAAATCGCTATGCGACGCGTCTTCAACGAATTTGCTCAAGGGTGCGATCCGGTGAAGCAATCGTTGAACGAACTTTCCGCGTCGCTCGAACGTTTACGCGCTCAGCAAGGTAACCACGAAAACGTTATGTATTCCGCTTTGATATACGCCGTTGCGTGCTATCGTTCGGATTATCCAGAGGAAGCCACTTTGGCGCTTTCGAATGCTTGGGACGTTTACTTCTCTCTTAAAGGCGGCAACGAAACGAAAGCACAAGACGCCGCTTTCATGGACAAGATTAAAAAAGATTACGAAAAGATCGTGAGCGAAGCGTTGGATTCACAACCGACGCAATACTAACGCCACATTTTGTGTACAAAAAATTGTAGCAATACGATAATATATATATTCTGGATACGTTTACCAAGTGATAATTATTCTGTACTATAGTATATATAGGATTATTTTGATACGATTCGATACCATCTACGAAGTGATAATAAAGCATACTACTATGAGACACTACCGCGGTTATGAAATTAAATTCGTATTCCTACGAATTCGTCTTGCTTTTCGATGTCGCGACAGCATCAGCAACTCTAGCGACACCCGCGTGTAACTTTACGTCGTGCGCTCGAATAGCGTTTGCACCATTCATCAACGCAACAACTGCCGCCGCCGCCGAAGCTATGTCGCGCGTTTCTTTCGGAACGTCTTCTCCTTTTTCATCAACAATCATATTTCCTACGAAACGTTTTCGCGACATGCCGACGAGCATCGGCGCTTGCGCTAAGCCACCGCATCCATTTCTAGCGAGCGACGCGCGAACCTCCTGTAAATCTGACAACAACTCCACGCATTGTCCTTCGGACTTTGCAAACCCAAAACCGGGGTCGATCCAACATCGCCACGCCGAAATGTGCGAAGGAAGAATTTTCTGGAAGAACTGCGATGAAATTTCGTCGCCCACCGTCTTCGCAACCGAACCAATCTCGTAAGATGCATTCTCATCCATAATGTCTGGGCTACCTCGTTGATGCGATAAAATGTACGCCAACGGTACTTTTGTGTTCGCGACGGCAGAGAGCATCTCTGCGTCCCAATCGCCTCCGGAAACGTCGTTTATGATATCCACACCTATTTCATCTGCCGCTTTCACCACTTCGCCGTAAAACGTATCCACTGAAACGGCAACGTTCCTCGGATCATTCTTAAAACGTTCGCATATTGCTTTCAAAACTGGTGCTACGCGTGCGATTTCATCCGCCGCCGAAACTCTCGATGCTCCCGGTCTCGTCGATTGCCCTCCCACGTCGATAATCCTCGCGCCTTCATCCACCAACTGCTCCGCACGTCTTAATGCCGTGCTCACGCTCGTATTAAACACGCCGCCATCAGAAAATGAATCCGGAGTGACGTTCAAAACCCCCATAATTCTCGAGCGTTTTTCATACGGTTCTAGTTTCATGTTCCTTTTAAACGGCACTACTCTTTGAAGTAAAACGTCGTCCTCGTTTCCTTCAAAATTCGTGGTCTGTAACACCTTTTTCTCTTTCTTTCTCCAGAGTTTCGCCATGGCAGTCATCTGATTCGCCATCGTGATCGACACGTCTCCATTTTTATCGAAATCCATCTTTTCCGTCAAATCTGCAATCGGTGCTAAAACGAACGCGCGCTCTTTGATCCTCCTGTGCGGCACTTCCAACCAAAACTTTTCGTACGAAAACGACGGAGGATCATACCTCACCATCGGCTCTTTTTCGCTAAACAAAATGTCCAAATCGATCACTCTCGGTCCTTTATCCGTGTTATGCACGTCTCTTCCCATTTCTCTTTCGATATCTTTCATTTTCTTTAAACATTCTAAAATCGACCACTCGCGCGGATGTCCCAACACGACGGCGGAGTTGAGAAATTTCGGTTGGTTTTCAATCAAAGTGTCCATAGGTTTGCTTTCATACACGCCGGCGAGTTTTTTAATCTGGAACCCGCGCTCTTCGAGAAGGCGCAACGCGGTGTGAAAGTGTTGAAATCGAGAGGAGGAGGCGTTCGATTCTTCTCCTCCTCCTCCTCCTCCTTCTTCATCTTTGGCCCCGAGGTTAGACCCGATGGCGACGCACACGTCCGCAGAATTCGACGACGAAGAGGACGACGACGACGACGCGAAGAGACCAGAGCGCGTTCTTCTGTTCGCGACGTCATCTCGCGGGGGTCTCTTCTTCGAAGCCACCTCGCAGCTTCTTAACACCGCCGCGCGCGCGTGTCGTCGCATCGTCGTCGTCGTCGTCTTTTGCCGTCGCCGCCGCCTCTCCCAAAGTGCAAAGTCGTGCGCATGTCAAAAGCGACGATGATTTTGTGTCGATTTTTTGGTCGCTTTTTTTTACGTGTCTTTTTTTTCCCTTTTTTTTTGTTTTTTTTTTGTACGACTCGTAGAGATCTCGCCCCTTTTTTTGTTTTTTTTCGACAATTAAATTCCACGATGGTCGAAAATGAAAAGAGCGTAAAAAAAAACGCGTGTGGATAAAAGCACAACAAAAGTCACTTGAAGAGAGACGCGGGGCGGCGCTTTGAGAAGAAGAAGCAGCTTTAAGCAGCTTTCCGATCCCGATCCGGTGACACACAGAAAAAAAGCGCATCGATAGCATTCCCGCGAGCAGAGGCGAGCAATAGACGTATACATAGATTACTAGTGTTGTTGTGTTGTTGTGTTGTTGTGTTGTTGTTGTTGTTGTTAGTATATTCCTTTATTTTGTACGATGATGATGATGATGATGATGATGATGATTAGTGGAAGGATTTTGGTGTGAGCATGGGCAAGGGCGGTA
>MDSZ01059482.1_pt1 | contig 23601 bp, 18 predicted proteins | sample 811201 | NCBI WGS metagenome assembly MDSZ01 (sample SAMN05326647, study PRJNA326480) | marine metagenome | isolation source: seawater | place: Indian Ocean: North | collected 2010
GATTCCCTGCCCGCACTGCAACGGGCTCAACCGCATCCCAGGCGAGCGCCTGCACGACAGCCCGCGCTGCGGCCGCTGCAAGGCGCAGGTGCTGCCGGCAGCCCCCATCGAGCTGACGCAGAGCAACTTCGCCAGCCAGCTCAAGGGCGACCTGCCCCTGCTGGTGGATGTCTGGGCGAGCTGGTGCGGCCCTTGCCAAGCGTTCGCACCCACCTTCCAGCAGGCCGCGACGCAGCTGCAAGGACGTTGCCGCCTGGGCAAGCTGGACAGCGAGGCCAATGCCCAGCTGTCCGGCCAGCTGGGCATCCGCTCGATTCCCAGCCTCATCCTGTTCAGGGGCGGTGTGGAAGTGGCCCGCCAGAGCGGCGCCATGCCCTTGCCGCAACTGCTGGCCTGGCTGCGCCAGCACGGCCTGTGAGCGCTTCGGTCAACGCGCTCGGGCGCTGAGGTCAATTGCAGGGCAGGGTCCAGCCTTTAGGCTGGGGCGATCATCGCCCCTGGAGTCGCGCCATGCCTCTGCCCACGGAAATCGCTCGTCAACTGACCGAAGAACAGATCGCCTTCGTCCACCGCAGCGGCCTCAAGGCCGAGGTTCTGGAGCCCGGCTTCGTGCGCCTGCGCATGCCCCTGCAAGGCAACCAGAACCACATCGGCAGCATGTACGCGGGCGCCCTCTTCACCCTGGCGGAAATTCCGGGCGGCGCCCTGTTCCTGACCAGCTTCGACACCCAGCGCTTCTATCCCATCGTCACGGAAATGAACCTGCGTTTCCGGCGCCCGGCCAGCGCTGACATCCAGGTCGAAGCGCGCCTGTCGGCCGAGGAAATCCAGAGCCTGGAGGACCAGGTGCACCAGCAGGGCAAGGCGTCCTACCTGCTGGAACTGCAACTGACCGACGGCAACGGAGAAGTGGTCGCGGAAAGTCGCGGCCACTATCAATTGCGTTTACGCTGAACGACGCCGCGACCGGCATTCGCAATCGGTTACAGTCCCCGACCTTGCCATAGGTCAAAAGAGCGGCTATCTGAACAGGCACAATAAAATTGCCGACGGGTATCGGCAGGAGAGCCGTCACCATGTTCAATCACATTCTTATCGCCCATGACCTGCGCGACACCGCCGACCTGGCCCTGTGCCGTGCCACCCAACTGGCCAAGCAGCACAATGCCCGCCTGACCATCCTGCACGTCCTGGACCCGAGCCAGAGCAGCGAGCAGCACGAGAAGGCCCGCCAGGCCCTGGACCGCAGCCTGACCCAGTACGCGCCAGCCGGGACCGCCCTGCGCATGCTCAGCGGCAAACCCTCGGAGGTGGTCTTGCAGCAGGTGCAGGAAACCGGCTGCGACCTGCTGGTGCTGGGCGGCCATCACCAGCGCCATGACTTCTTCTCCGGCACCAGCCTGGACCGCATCGCCCGCCGCTGCACCGTGCCGCTGCTGCTGGTCGCGCGCAATGACTTCGCCCCCTACCAGCGAGCACTGGCCGCCATCGACTTCTCGCTGTGCGCCTGCAGCGCCCTGGGCCAGGCGTATCGGCTGTTGCCCGAAGGCGCCGAGCTGCACGCGCTGCACGTCTTCGAACCGGACAAGGGCACGCCTCAGCAAGTCGAACAGCAACTCGAGACACAGCGCGGCCTGATCGACCAGCTCCTGCACGACGAGTCGCAGAGCCTGCCACCAGGCGGCCCCTCGCTCAGCCACGAGGTGCTGCAGGGTGGCATCCTGCGCAGCCTGCAGGAGCAGATCAAGAGTCGCCGCGGCGAGCTGCTGGTCCTCGGCAGCCACGGCCGCAGCGCCTTCTCCCAGGCGCTGCTCGGCAGCCTGGCCCAGCACTTCCTGCACAAGGCGCCGTGCGACGTGTTCGTGGTGCGCTGATGAACAAAAGGCGCCCAAGGGCGCCTTCTCTTTGCCGGATGATCAGGCCTGGTTGAGCAGGTCGTGCAGCTCGACGAACTGCTGAGTCAGCTTGTGCCGTGCATCCAGATGGATCAGCGGCGTGCACACCTGGTGCGACTCGCGCATCTTCACCGAGCTCATCAGGTTGACCGGCAGCACCGGCAGCCCCTCGGCCAGCAGCTCGTCCAGCAGTTGCTGCGGCAGCGAGGCGCGCGGCTGGAACTGATTGACCACGATGCCCTCCACCTCCAGCGCCTCGTTGTGATCCTCGCGCAGCTCTTCGATCTCGGCCAGCAGGCCGTACAGCGCATTACGCGAGAAGCTGTCGCAGTCGAAGGGGATCAGCACCCGGTCAGCCGCGATCAGTGCGGAGACCGTGTAGAAGTTCAGCGCAGGTGGCGTATCCAGGTAGATGTGGTCGTAATCCTCGGCCAGCTCGTCGAGCAGTTTGCGCAGCTTGTTGATCTTGTGCTTCTGCTCCAGCTTGGGCTGCAGCTCCGCCAGTTCCGCCGTCGCGGTGACCACATGGAGGTTGTCGAAGGGGGTTTCGTAGATATCCACCTTGCCCTTCTTGGAGAACGGCCCGGACGCCAGGGTCTGCTTGAAGAAGTCGGCAATGCCAACGGGTATTTCCTCACCGGTCAGCCCGGTCAGGTAGTGGGTCGAGTTGGCCTGGGCGTCGAGGTCGATCAGCAGCGTCCGATAACCCTGCGCGGCACTCACCGCGGCGAGATTGCACGCGATGCTGGACTTGCCCACGCCCCCTTTCTGGTTGAACACCACACGTCGCATCGTTGCTCTCCCTGAATGCTCTGGACTCCAGAGCTTATGCAAACCTCATGACAATCACGACAATAATGGCCAACTGATATCAATCGTGATAGTTTCCGCGCGCGCCAGCGGCGCATCAGGACAACATGCACAACAAGGAAATGCAATGCAGTACCTGCGTACACTTTTGATTGGCGGCCTTCTGGCCATCACCACCGGCTGTGCCAACGGGCTCAACTCCGTACAGAAAGCCGAGCTCGACGCGTATGAAAGCCGTGGCATGGCCATCCGGGACAAGAGCCCCGGCGCGGCTGCCGCACTCGGCCTGCTCCCCGGTGGTGGGTCGTTCTACGGGCGCGAATATGGCTATGGCGTCGTCAACCTGCTGCTCTGGCCGCTGTCCATCCTCTGGGATCCGGTCAGTGGCTACGACGCAGCACGTGCGATCAACTACAACGTGACCAAGGCCCATGTCGCCAAACTGCACGAGCGGGAGCTGCAGGAACTGGACGATCAGCTGGGCAGCGGGCAGATGGACATTGCTCGGTACACACTGGAAAAGCGCAAGGTCGACAGCAAGTACCGCGCAGGTTTCTAAGAAAAAGCCCGGCAATGCCGGGCTTTTTCATGGTGCTACTGGTGATACTGCGCCGACAGCTCGTGCACGGCCTCGAAGAAGGCGCCGGCATGGGCCGGGTCAACTTCCGGGGTGATGCCGTGGCCGAGGTTGAACACGTGACCACTACCGGCGCCGTAGGCCGCCAGGATGCGCGCCACTTCGGCGCGGATCGCCTCGGGCTTGGCATAGAGCACCGCCGGGTCCATGTTGCCCTGCAGTGCCACCTTGGCACCGACGCGGGCGCGGGCACTGCCGATGTCGCAGGTCCAGTCCAGGCCCAGGGCTTCGGCGCCGCTGTCGGCCATCGACTCGAGCCACAACCCGCCGCCCTTGGTGAACAGGATCACCGGGACCTGGCGACCTTCATGCTCGCGGATCAGGCCGGCGACGATCTTCTTCATGTAGGCCAGGGAGAACTCCTGATAGGCCGCTGCCGACAGCGCACCACCCCAGGAGTCGAATATCTGCACCGCCTGCGCCCCCGCCAGGATCTGCCCGTTCAGGTAGGCAGTGACCGACTGCGCCAGCTTGTCCAGCAGCGCATGCATGGCCTGCGGGTTGTCGTAGAGCATGGCCTTGGTCTTGCGGAAATCCTTGCTCGAGCCGCCTTCGACCATGTAGGTCGCCAGCGTCCACGGGCTGCCGGAGAAGCCGATCAGCGGCACCCGACCACCGAGCTCGCGGCGGATGGTGCGCACGGCGTCCATCACGTAGCCCAAGTCCTTCTCCGCGTCGGTGACCGGCAGCGCCTCGATGTCGGCCAGGCTGCTGACCACCTTCTTGAAACGCGGACCTTCGCCGGTCTCGAAGTACAGGCCCTGCCCCATCGCATCGGGGATGGTGAGGATGTCGGAGAACAGGATCGCCGCGTCCAACTGCGGATAGCGATCCAGCGGCTGGATGGTGACCTCGCAGGCCAGCTCCGGGTTCTTCATCAGGCTCACGAAGTCGCCGGCCTTGGCCCGGGTCGCGCGGTATTCCGGCAGATAGCGGCCGGCCTGGCGCATCATCCAGATCGGCGTGACATCCACAGGTTGCTTGAGCAGGGCGCGCAGGAAACGGTCGTTCTTCAGGGCAGTCATGGCAGAGTCCTGGAAAAAAAGTGCGGGCATTTTCGCAGAGCGCAAAACAAAAGGCACGGCGGGTGCCGTGCCTTTCGTCCATCGCGACCATATGCCGCGCCGTTTCACCAGGCCTTGCAGGGCAGGAACTTGCCGTTGGGCAGGTTCTGCACGCGGTCACCCTTGGGGTCGGCGACACGGGAAATGTCCATGCTGAAGTCGATGGCGCTCATGATGCCGTCGCCGAACGCCTCACGGATCAGTTCCTTGATGGTCTCACCCGGTACACGCCTGCGACTGGACCTGCCCAGCGACGCACCGGCGGAGCCGCTGACGCCAATAGCCAAGGAGCAGGAAGCACGACAACCTGATCGCCGCGCTCAGTGCCTGCGCGGGCAGGATATCGGGTAAGGAGGGGGTGGCGCGGTTGCTGGAGCTCAAGCCCACTACCCTGCGCTCGCGCCTGGAGAGTTTCGCCATCGACCCGCGCGACTACCGACCGCAGCCGCGCAGGTCTCGGATGAATCAGACGCCGAGGTAGTCGAGGATACCTTCGGCGGCGTTGCGGCCTTCGAAGATCGCGGTCACCACCAGGTCCGAACCGCGCACCATGTCGCCACCGGCGAAGATCTTCGGGTTGCTGGTCTGGTGCTTGAACTGACCCTGCTCGGGCGCCACGACGCGGCCCTGGCTGTCGGTCTGGATCTCGAACTGCTCGAACCAGGGGGCCGGGCTCGGGCGGAAACCGAAGGCGATCAGCACGGCCTCTGCCGGGATGACTTCCTCGGAACCCGGAATCGGCTCGGGGCTGCGGCGGCCACGGGCATCCGGCTCGCCGAGACGGGTCTCGACCACCTTGATGCCTTCCACCTTGCCTTCACCGACGATGGCGATGGGCTGGCGGTTGAAGAGGAACTTCACGCCCTCTTCCTTGGCGTTCTTCACTTCCTTGCGCGAGCCCGGCATGTTCTCTTCGTCACGCCGATAGGCGCAGGTCACCGCCTTGGCGCCCTGACGGATCGAGGTGCGGTTGCAGTCCATCGCGGTGTCGCCACCGCCGAGCACCACGACGCGCTTGCCCTTCATGTCGATGAAGTCTTCCGGCGACTTCTCGAAGCCCAGGTTGCGGTTGACGTTGGCGATGAGGAAATCCAGTGCGTCGTAGACCCCCGGCAGGTCCTCGCCCGGGAAACCGCCCTTCATGTAGGTGTAGGTGCCCATGCCCATGAACACGGCATCGTACTCATCCAGCAGTTGCTGCATGGTCACGTCCTTGCCGATCTCGGTGTTCAGGCGGAACTCGATGCCCATGCCGCTGAAGACTTCACGGCGGCGACTGAGTACGGTCTTCTCCAGCTTGAACTCGGGAATGCCGAAGGTCAGCAGGCCACCGATCTCCGGGTTCTTGTCGAACACCACCGGGGTCACGCCGTTACGCACCAGCACATCGGCACAGCCCAGACCGGCCGGGCCGGCACCGATCACGGCGACGCGCTTGCCGGTCGGCTTGACCTTGGACATGTCCGGACGCCAGCCCATGGCGAAGGCGGTGTCGGTGATGTACTTCTCCACCGAACCGATGGTCACCGCGCCGAAACCGTCGTTGAGGGTACAGGCGCCCTCGCACAGACGGTCCTGCGGGCACACCCGGCCGCAGACTTCCGGCAGGGTGTTGGTCTGGTGGCTCAGTTCGGCCGCCGCGAGGATGTTGCCCTCCGAAACCAGCTTGAGCCAGTTCGGAATGAAGTTGTGCACCGGGCATTTCCACTCGCAATACGGGTTGCCGCAGCCCAGGCAGCGATGCGCCTGGTCGGAGGCCTGCGCCGGCTTGAAGTTGTCGTAGATCTCGACGAATTCCTTCTTGCGCTGACGCAGCAGTTTCTTCTTCGGGTCTTTGCGCCCGACTTCGATGAACTGGAAGTCGTTGTTCAGACGTTCAGTCATTGCATTACCTCATAACAGCAGCGGCAAGCTTCAAGCTGCAAGCTGCAAGACGATCACGTTGGATCGGCAAGCCCGGAGCTGCTTCTGACTTGCAGCGTGGGGGCTTGCCGCTTGCGGCTTTATTGCGGGTTGGCACGGGTGCTGGACAGCAGCGACTTCAGGCTGGCCGCTTTCGGCTTGACCAACCAGAACTTGCGCAGGTAGTCGTCCAGGTTCTCCAGCAGGTTATGGCCCCACTCACTGCCGGTTTCCGCGACGTACTCGGCCAATACGCTTTCCAGGTGGCTGCGATAAGCCTCCATCGCCTCGTTGTTGATGCGCTGGATTTCCACCAGCTCATGGTTGACGCGGTCGTAGAAGCCGTTGTCCAGGTCGAGCACGTAGGCGAAGCCGCCGGTCATGCCCGAACCGAAGTTGTAGCCGGTCTTGCCCAGCACGCAGACGAAGCCGCCGGTCATGTACTCGCAGCAATGGTCGCCGGTGCCTTCCACCACGGCATGAGCGCCGGAGTTACGCACAGCGAAACGCTCGCCGGCGGTGCCGGTGGCGAAGAGCTTGCCGCCGGTGGCGCCGTACAGGCAGGTGTTGCCGATGATGGCGCTGTCCTCGGTGGCGAACGGGCTGCCAGCAGGCGGGGTGATGACGATCTTGCCGCCCGTCATGCCCTTGCCCACGTAGTCGTTGGCGTCGCCTTCCAGGCACAGGTTCAGGCCGCCGGCGTTCCATACGCCGAAGCTCTGACCGGCAGTGCCCTTGAAGCGGAAGGTGATCGGTGCGCCGTTCATGCCCTGGTTGCCGTGGGCACGGGCGATCTCGCCGGACACACGGGCACCGATGGAACGGTCGCAGTTGCCGATCTTCAGCTCGTACTCGCCGCCCGTCTTGCCGGCGATGGCGTCCTTGGCCAGCTCGACCATCTTCTCGGCCAGCAGGCCTTCGTCGAACGGCGGGTTCTTCGGCACCTGGCAGTACTGCGGCTTGTCGGCCGGGATATGCGCACTGGCGAGCAGCGGCGACAGATCCAGGTTGCCCTGCTTGGCAGTCTCACCCGGCAGCACCTCGAGCAGATCGGTACGCCCGATCAGGTCCTCGAGGCGGCTGACGCCGAGCTTGGCCAGCCACTCGCGGGTTTCCTCGGCGACGTAGGTGAAGAAATTCATCACCATCTCGACGGTACCGATGAAGTGGTCCTTGCGCAGCTTGTCGTTCTGCGTGGCCACGCCGGTGGCGCAGTTGTTCAGGTGGCAGATACGCAGGTACTTGCAGCCCAGGGCGACCATCGGCGCGGTGCCGAAGCCGAAGCTCTCGGCGCCGAGGATGGCGGCCTTGATCACGTCCAGACCGGTCTTCAGACCACCGTCGGTCTGTACCCGCACCTTGCCGCGCAGGTCGTTGCCGCGCAGGGTCTGGTGGGTCTCCGCCAGGCCCAGCTCCCACGGCGCACCAGCGTAACGGATGGACGTCAGCGGCGAAGCGCCGGTGCCGCCGTCATAGCCGGAAATCGTGATCAGGTCGGCGTAGGCCTTGGCCACACCGGCGGCGATGGTGCCCACCCCGGCCTCGGCCACCAGCTTGACCGAGACCAGCGCCTGCGGGTTGACCTGCTTGAGGTCATAGATCAGCTGCGCCAGGTCTTCGATCGAGTAGATGTCGTGGTGCGGCGGCGGCGAGATCAGGGTCACGCCCGGCACGGCATAGCGCAGCTTGGCGATCAGGCCATTGACCTTGCCACCCGGCAGCTGGCCACCCTCACCGGGCTTGGCGCCCTGGGCCACCTTGATCTGCAGCACTTCGGCGTTGACCAGGTATTCCGGGGTCACGCCAAAGCGGCCGGTGGCCACCTGCTTGATTTTCGAACTCTTGACGGTGCCGTAGCGCGCCGGGTCCTCACCACCCTCACCGGAGTTGGAGCGGCCGCCCAGGCGGTTCATCGCTTCGGCCAGTGCCTCGTGCGCCTCGGGCGACAGGGCGCCCAGGGAGATACCGGCGGCATCGAAGCGCTTGAAGATCGACTCCAGCGGCTCGACCGCATCGAGGGCAATCGGTGTGGCGGATTCCTTGACCTTGAGCAGGTCGCGGATCATCGAAGCCGGACGGGTATCGACCAGCGCCGAGTATTCCTTGTACTTCTCGTAGTTGCCCTGCTGCACGGCGTCCTGCAGCGTACGCACGACGTCCGGGTTGTAGGCGTGGTATTCGCCACCGTAGACGAACTTGAGCAGACCGCCCTGCTGGATCGCCTTGCGGTTGTTCCAGGCTTCGAAGGAGAGCAGCTTCTGCTCGCTTTCGATGTCGACGAAACGCGCGCCCTGGATGCGGCTGGCGACGCCACGGAAGCACAGCCCGGTGACTTCATCGGCCAGGCCGACCGCTTCGAACAGCTGCGCGCCACGGTAGGACGCCACGGTGGAGATACCCATCTTCGACAGGATCTTCAGCAGGCCCTTGGAGATGCCCTTGCGGTAGTGCTTGAACACTTCGTACAGGTCGCCCAGCACTTCGCCGGTGCGGATCAGGTCACCCAGCACTTCGTAGGCGAGGAACGGATACACCGCCGACGCACCGAAGCCCAGCAGCACCGCGTAGTGGTGCGGATCACGTGCCGTGGCGGTTTCCACCAGGATGTTGCAGTCGCAACGCAGACCTTTCTCGGTCAGGCGATGGTGCACGGCACCGGTGACCAGCGCCGCATGTGCCGGCAGCTTGCCCGGAGCAATGTGACGGTCCGTCAGTACCAGCAGCACCTTGCCGGCGCGCACGGCTTCCTCGGCCTGGTCGGCCATGTTGCGCACGGCCGCTTCCAGTCCCAGCGCCTCGTCGTAGTTCATGTCGATGACATGACGATCGAAGCCAGGGCGCTCCAGGTTCATCAGCGCACGCCACTTGGCGGGCGAGATCACCGGGCTGCTGAGGATCACACGGGTGGCGTGCTCGGGCGACTCGCTGAAGATGTTGCGCTCGGCGCCCAGGCAGATCTCCAGGGACATGACGATCGCTTCACGCAGCGGGTCGATCGGCGGGTTGGTGACCTGCGCGAACTGCTGACGGAAGTAGTCGTAAGGCGAACGCACGCGCTGGCTGAGCACCGCCATCGGGGTGTCGTCGCCCATGGAGCCGACCGCCTCCTGGCCCTGCTCGCCGAGCGGACGCAGCACCTGGTCACGCTCCTCGAAGGTGACCTGGAACATCTTCATGTACTGCTTGAGCTGATCCGGGTCGTAGAAGGCCGAACCATGGTCGCGGTCTTCCAGCGTCGCCTTGATCCGCTGGGCATGCTTGCGCAGCCACAGCTTGTAGGGGTGACGCGACTTCAGCCGGCTGTCGATGGACTCGGTGTCCAGCACCTGGCCGGTCTCGGTGTCGACCGCGAGGATCTGCCCCGGACCGACACGGCCCTTGGCGATGACGTCCTCGGGCTGGTAGTCCCAGACACCAATTTCCGAGGCCAGGGTGATGTAGCCGTTCTTGGTGGTCACCCAGCGCGCCGGGCGCAGACCGTTACGGTCGAGCAGGCACACGGCATGCCGACCGTCGGTCAGGACCACGCCCGCAGGGCCGTCCCACGGCTCCATGTGCATGGAGTTGTACTCGTAGAACGCACGCAGGTCGGCGTCCATGGTCTCGACGTTCTGCCAGGCCGGCGGAATGATCATGCGCAGGCCACGGAACAGGTCGATGCCACCGGTGACCATCAGCTCGAGCATGTTGTCCATGCTCGAGGAGTCGGAGCCGACGCGGTTGACCAGCGGGCCGAGCTCGTCCAGGTCGGGGATCAGTTCGTTGGCGAACTTGGTGCGACGCGCCTGCGCCCAGTTGCGGTTGCCGGTGATGGTGTTGATCTCGCCGTTGTGGGCGAGATAGCGGAAGGGCTGCGCCAGCGGCCACTTCGGCAGGGTGTTGGTGGAGAAGCGCTGGTGGAAGACCGCGATAGCGGTCTGCAGGCGCTCGTCACCCAGGTCCGGGTAGAACTGCTGCAGGTCCGCCGGCATCATCAGGCCTTTGTAGATGATGGTCTTGTGCGAGAAGCTGCAGATGTAGTGATCGCTGTCGTCGGCATTGGCCACCGAGGAGCGACGGCGCGCGCTGAACAGCTTGATGGCGAATTCCTGGTCGCTCAGACCCTCGCCACCGATGAACACCTGCTCGATCTGCGGCAGGCGCTCCAGCGCCAGCTGGCCGAGTACGCTGGTATCGACCGGCACCTTGCGCCAGCCGACCAGTTGCAGGCCGGCCGAGAGGATTTCGCGGTTCATGTTCTCGCGCGCGGCCTCGGCCTTGGCCGCATCCTGATTGAGGAACACCATGCCGACGGCATACTGCGCGGGCAGATCGACGCCGAAATGCTCCTGGGCCATCGCACGCAGGAACTGATCGGGCTTCTGGATCAGCAGGCCACAACCATCACCGGTCTTGCCGTCGGCGTTGATACCGCCGCGGTGAGTCATGCAGGTGAGGGCCTCAATAGCGGTCTTGAGCAGGTGATGACTAGCCTCACCTTGCATGTGGGCGATCAAGCCGAAGCCGCAGTTATCCTTGAACTCATCAGGACGGTACAAACCTGCTTTCATAGGGGAAACTCTCACCAGGCTGCCTAGACCTCAGGCAAATTACTTTCTAATTCAATTGCTTAAACCCGAAAAGCAGGCACGCGCCAGCTTTGCGTAGGCAAAAGGGAGGTCATTGTACATATCCACCCATGGCGTCACAAATTTTCGTGACGAGGGGGTGAAAATTAATGTCGCAAAAACGAAGGATGGGACCGCGAGGTCGTGCTAAAGACCAGGCGGTCACCTTGGAGGCGGGAGAGCTTAGCGGCTCATTTCCTGCTGGATGCTGCCCAGGGTGCGCGGCCAGGGCTTCCCCGCCTGCAGCTTGGCAGGCAGGGTTTTCACGGCAGCCTGGGCAGCGTCACGAGTGGCGAAGCTACCATAGGTCAGCACGTACAGAGGCTGGCCCTGGTGGATTTTCTTGAAGTAGCGGTACTCGCTGCCACCCTCGCGCGCCAGCGCCTGGATATTCGACTCCGAACGCGAACCCACCACCTGCAATGCATAGCGCGATGCAGGCTGCTGGGCATACCAGCTACCCGCAGCATTGGCCGCAGCCACAGGCTTGGCAGGCTCTGGCTTGGCAGGCGCAGGCTTGGCTGCCGGCGCAGGAGTAGGAACAGCCGGCTTGGATACGACAGGCTCAGGCTGCTTCGCAGGTGCAGGTGCAGGTGCAGGTGCAGGTGCAGGTGCAGGTGCAGGTGCAGGTGCAGCGGGGATTGCAGCGGTTGGCGCCGTTACGGTCGAGGGGGCAGTTGCAGCAGGCGGCTCGAAAGCGTCCAGCTCCTCACCCGCAGCCTCGGCCAGTGGCTGACGAATGACGGCCTGCGACTCGCCGACCAGAGGCAAGGGCAGCGGCTGGCTTGCACCGGCGAACTCGATGGCCGGCGCGCGCTCTTCCGTCGTCGCCAGCGGCGCTGGCGCCTCAGCCTCTACGGCAGGTGAAGTTTGCTGCAGCGGCAGTGACGCATTGCTGGCAACGGGCGCCGAGGAAGCGCTGTCACGCCCCTGCATGAACCAGGCAGCGGCGACACCGACAACAACCACGGCCAGGGCGAGCAGGTGCTTCTTCGGCAAGGCAAAGCCGGCGCCCGCGCCACGCCCAGCTGAACGCTGCGCGAGCATCTGCTCGACCAGCAGCTCACGGGCCTCCTGATTGATCGCTCCCGGCCAGCCTTGCGCCCGCGCATGGATATCCTCGACCTGATCGTCACTGAGCAGGTCGATCCCATGTCCGGCGCCCTCGAGGCGCTGCGCCAGATACTCACGCGTCTCGTCCTCGGCGTAGGGTTGCAGCTCGATCGCGTGATAGCACTCCTCGCCACCCGCGAGGGCCTCCAGCCGGGCCAGCAAACCCTGTTCGGCAAACAGGAACAGATGGGGACGCCCCTCGCCATTGCCGGCCGCCAGCGCCAGAACCGCTTTCAGGGCAGCGTCATCCAGCTGATCGGCGTCATCGACCAGCAGATAGACCTCCTGCCCCGTCAGCGTCAGCTGCCCGACCTGAGCCAGGATCGCGCCCACATCGGCCTGGGCGACGGACAACCCCTGAGCCACCTGACGCAGCAGCGCATCACTGCCCGTCACGCCCTGCGCAACGACCACCGTCTGCACGGCCTGCTTGTTGGTACTGGCGACCAACGCCTGACGCAGCAGCGTCTTGCCGCTGCCTTCCGGCCCGACAACGGCCAGCAGCAACTGGCTGTAACGTGCCAGGTGGTGCAGCTGCCCCAGCACCGGCTTTCTCTGCGCCGGGAAGAACTTGAAACCGGGCACTCGCGGCGCGAAGGGGTCGTGACTGAACTGGTAATGCGCCAGGAAAGCTTCGTCAGCATGCAAACTGGTCATGAATCACTCTTCAAGAGTTGGACGACTGAGCCAGCGCCGCATAATCGCTACGCAGCGTGGCATCGAGAATTTCACGCGGGTAATCGGCGGTCACCACGGCCTCGCCCAGATGCCTGAGCAATACCAGACGAAGCTGGCCATCGAGGACCTTCTTGTCCACCGCCATGTGCTCGAGAAACTGCTCGGGCGTCATGTCTTCAGGGGGTACGACAGGCAAACCGGCGGCCTGCAGCAGGCGCACGCCTCGGTCCCGATCCGCCGCGGACAACCAGCCGAGACGATAGGACATCTCCAGCGCCATGACCGTTCCAGCGGCAACGGCCTCGCCATGCAGCCAGACCCCGTAGCCCTGCTCCGTCTCGATGGCATGGCCGAAGGTATGCCCCAGATTCAAGGTCGCACGAATGCCGGACTCACGCTCGTCGGCACCCACCACCCGCGCCTTGGCCGCACACGAGCGCTCGATGGCGTAGGTCAGCGCCGCCCCATCCAGCGCGCGCAGAGCCGCCATATTGTCTTCCAGCCAGCCCAGGAACGGCTCATCGCAGATCAACCCGTACTTGATCACCTCGGCCAGGCCGGCCGATAGCTCGCGCGCCGGCAAGGTGTTCAGGCTGGCCGTATCGATCAGCACCGCCCTGGGCTGATAGAACGCGCCCACCATGTTCTTGCCCAGCGGGTGATTGATCCCGGTCTTGCCGCCGACGGAGGAGTCGACCTGTGACAGCAAGGTGGTCGGCACCTGGATGAAATCCACGCCGCGCTGATAGCAGGCAGCGGCGAACCCGGCCATATCGCCGATCACGCCGCCACCCAGCGCCACCACGGTGGTGCGTCGGTCGTGGCGCGCGCTCAGCAGCCCGTCGAAAATCAGCTGCAGGGTCTCCCAGTTCTTGAACGCCTCGCCATCGGGCAACACCACCGACGCGACCTTGAAGCCGTCCAGCGAACGCATCAAGGCATCGAGATAGAGCGGCGCGACCGTTTCATTGGTGACCACTGCCACCTGCCGACCGGCGATATGCCGGGCAAGCAGTTCCGGCCGGCCCAGCAGGCCGTCACCGATGTAGATGGGATAACTGCGCTCGCCGAGTTCAACGTGAAGAGTCTGCATGAGGCCCCCAGAATAAAAAGGCCTTAAGAATAGCGCAGTTCGCCCCGCGCTTTAACGGGGCGAAAGAGCTTCAAGACGCGAGAGAATTTCCTGCACCACCATACGCGGCGGACGCTCGTCCGTCTCGATGATGATATCGGCCACCTCCCGATACAGCGGATCGCGCAGTGCCATCAGGTCTCGCAGCACCTGAGCAGGGTTGGCCGTGCGCAACAAGGGACGATTGCGGTCACGCGAGGTGCGATCGATCTGCTGATCGACCGAGGTATGCAGGTAGACCACACGTCCGCCGGCATGCAGTGCCTGGCGGTTCTCCGGGCGCATGACTGCGCCGCCGCCAGTGGCAAGCACCAGGCCATCCTGCATCGACAGCTCGGCGATGACGGCCTGCTCCCGCTCGCGAAAACCCTGCTCTCCCTCAACATCGAAGATCCAGGGAATATCGGCCCCCGTACGCTGCTCGATCTCCTTGTCAGAGTCCTTGAAGGGCACACGCAGTTCTTTTGCAAGCAGACGCCCGATGGTGCTCTTTCCAGCACCCATCGGGCCCACGAGGATTACATTCCGCACTTAGATCATCGATTCACGGCAATAGAATTGTTATTCATGATGCGCGGAGTGATGAAAACCAGCAACTCGGACTTCTCGTCCTGCACGATGTCGCGACGGAACACGCGGCCGATGAACGGCAGATCACCGAGGAAAGGCACCTTCTCGGTCGCCTTGGTCTGGGTATTCTCGAATACGCCACCGATCACGATGGTTTCACCATCGTTGACCAGCACCTTGGCATTGACCTCGTTCTTGTTGATCGGCGGAACACCGTTGAGGGCGGCCTGGAAGTTCGGGGCGTCCTTGGTTACCTTGACTTCCATGATGATGCGGTTGTCCGGCGTGATCTGTGGCGTCACCTCCAGCGACAGAGCGGCCTCCTTGAAGGAGGTGCTGGTCGCACCGCTGGAACTGGCCTCCTGGTACGGCACTTCCTGGCCCTTGAGGATCTTCGCGGTCTCCTTGTCGGAAGTCACGACCTTGGGCTGGGAGATGACCTCACCGTTACCAGTCGCCTCCATGGCAGAAAGCTGCAGGTCCAGCACAATGCTGCTTCCCAGATAACCGATGGCAATACCTGAGGTGCTGTTCTCGACCCCCATATCGACGAACGGCAAGCGCGCAAGGCCATCCTCTAGGGTCGTGGTGCCAACGGTATCCGTACCGACAAAAGGTGCGCGCAGAGTAGTATCTTCGTCGAACGCCTGAACTCCATCCTTACCGCTCACATCCCAACGACCATTGCGGACACTGCCACCCCAGCGAACGCCAAGTGCCTTGTTGTAATCAACATTGGCTTCAACGATTCGCGCCTCGATCATTACCTGGCGCACCGGGATATCCAGCTGGGCAATGATGCGGCGCAGCTCGTCCAGGCGCTCCTGGGTCTGATAGGCAATGATGCTGTTGGTGCGGTCATCCACCGTGATCGAACCACGGTCATCGGCCGCGCCATCGGCACTGGTCACCGACTGGAACAGCTTGGCCATGTCGGTCGCCTTGGCGTAGTTCACCTGAATCAGTTCACGACGCAGCGGAGCGAGCTCGGCGATCTGCTTCTGCGACTCCAGCTCCTGGCGCTCGCGGGCGGCGATTTCGTCGGCCGGCGCGACCAGCAACACGTTGCCCACCTTGCGCTTGTCCAGGCCCTTGGTCTTGAGCACCAGATCCAGCGCCTGGTCCCATGGCACGTTCTGCAGACGCAGGGTGATATTGCCGGCAACGGTGTCACTGGCCACCAGGTTCAGATCGGTAAAGTCAGCGATCAATTGCAGCACGGAACGAACGTCGATGTCCTGGAAGTTCAGCGACAGCTTCTCGCCCGTGTAGGCGAAACGATCCGCATTGCGACGTTCGACATCTTCCTGGGTCAGCGGCTTGACGCTAAGGGTCAGCTTGTTCTCGGTCTGATAGGCAAGATAATCGTAAAAGCCTACCGGCTCGATGACGATGCTCGCCTTGTCAGCGCTGCCGGTAGCACTGACGAACTGAACCGGCGTGGCGAAATCTTTCACGTCCAGACGTACACGCAAGGACTCAGGCAACTCGGTCTTGGCGAAGTCGAGACGGATCTTGCCGCCCTGCTCCTGGATATCAGGAGCGACGGACTTGTCGGAAAGGGTAATGACGACGTTGCCCTCGCCCTGCTCGCCTCGCTGGAAGTCGATATTGCTGATCGCCTTCGCCTGCGGACCATAGGTCTTCTTCGCAGGAGCGGGGGTCGCCGCGACGGGCGCAGCAGCCGGACGCGGGGCGGCAGCGGAGTCACCGACAACGACGAACAGGTCGTTGCCGTCGACACGCGTGCTATAGGGCGCCAGGCTGGTCAGATTGACGATCAGGCGCGTGCGATCCTTGGCCTCGACGATGGTGACGCTACGCGCATTACCGATACCCAGCTCACGGTTCTTGGAACCAAGCTTGTTCGATACGCCCGGAAGATCCAGGGCGATGCGAGCGGGCTGCTCGATGGTGTAGCCTCGCGGCGCCGTCACCGGCTCGTCGAAAGACAGTTTCAGCTCGACCCGGTCACCAGGCAAGCTGGCAACATCCAGGCCTTGCAGATTGGCCGCCAGGACTACAGGCGACAGCAGCGCTGCCATGAAGGCGACACTAAGACGCGAAAGAGAGCCGTTCATTTTCGTATCCCGTTTGGCAGACAGATTATTTATAGTCATTTTTCACCTCGCCCCTGTCAGGAGCGCTCCTTCAAGGTCAGGCTGCGTGGTCGCTCAAGCCAGCCACCCTCGCCATCCGGAACAATTTCCATTACATCGACCTTGGACTCGTCGATCAGAATGATCTTGCCGTGGTTGCGCCCCAGGTAGTCGCCTACTTTCACACGATGCACACCACCGGCGCCGTTAACCAATGCAAACAATTCACGGTCATTGCGCAACGTGCCGACCATTTCAAAGGTTTCGATATTGAAGCCTTCGAGGAACTGCTTGACACGGCTCTCGTCTGGCTTGATCTCGGCCGAACCTTTCTGCCGAGCGACAATGTCGATCTTGACCGGCGGCTGGAACGGGCTACGCAGCGAGGCTGCACGATAGGTAAAGCTCTCGTAAGGCTGAAAGGTGGGCAGCGGCTCGATGGCCCCTTTCGGCTTGGCACGGACTTCGTCCATGTAGCTGCGCAGATCATCGAAATCGCTACTGGAGCCACAGCCGGCAAGGCCCAACAAGCCAGCTACCAGAAGAGCGCGAGAGAAACTCATCATTGAGCCCCCTTGTCGTTATAGCGGTAGGTCTTCGCCATGATCTGCATGCTCAGCCGAGTCGAACTATCGGCACTGGCTGGAGCCAGTTCGAAATCATGCAAGGTCACGATACGAGGCAAGCTGGCCACGCCACTGACGAAGGTAGCCAGATCGTGATAACTGCCACTTACTTTGATCTGGATGGGCAACTCGATGTAGAACTGCTGAGCCACTTCAGGCTGCAACTTGATCTCCTCGAACTCCAGGCCGCTTCCCAAGCCTGTGCGCGTGATATCTTCCAGAAGCCCGGGAACCTCGGTATCGCTCGGCAGTTGCCGCAGCAGCGCACCGAAAGACACCTCCATTTCCTCCATCTGCTCTTTGTAAGCCTCCAGATTCGCAGCCTGGAAGGCCTTGATGGAAAACTGATCCTTGAGCGTCACTTCCTCACCCTGACGCTGCTCCAACATGCTCTGCAGGTCTTTCAGGTGAAAATTGTAACCAAGCCCGAGCACGATGATGAACAGCAGCAAGCCGGCGATGAACCTGACCGCAACAGGCCAGGAGCCGACATTGTTCATGTCGAGATCATTGAGATCGATGCTGCGCAGACCTTCCAGCGCACTCTTGATACTCATTGCGCGGCCTCCGCTTTTTCCTGATCAGGCTGAGTCTGCTGAACCGTCAGTTGGAACACATTTGCCTGATCCAGGGCACCCGCCGTGACCGCCTTGACCTCGGTGAGGTTAGGCGCCGTCAACCACTCGGAACCATCCAGATTACGCATGAGGTTTGAAACCCGGTTGTTCGACTCGGCAGCACCGACGATTGCGATGCTCTTGCCGCTCATCTTGACACTGGTGAAATACACACCATCCGGCAGTGTCCGCACCAACTGATCGAATACGCGACCAATGATCGGCCGGTTGCCCTGCAAGTCCTGGATGATCTTCATCCGCTCCAGCAGTTGCTGACGACGGGTCTTGAGCTCACTGATTTCCTTGATCCGCGCATCGAGGACGGCGATCTCTTTCTTGATGAAATCGTTCCGAGCATTCTGGTTGTCGATCGCAGCGTTGAGCATCTGATCACCAAGGAACACCAGGCCCGCCGCGACGATAAACACGCCCGCGAGACTGACCAGAAAGCGCTGCTTGCGCTCCTCGCGCAGTTGTTCGCGCCAGGGAAGTAGGTTGATCCGCGCCATCAGTCGAAACTCCTCATCGCCAGGCCACAGGCAATCATCAGTGCCGGCGCGTCACTGGCCAGCGCACCGGCGTTGACCTTGCTGCTGAGCGCCATATCGGCAAAGGGATTGGCTACCAGCGTCTGCGTACCGATCTTCTGCTGAATCAGTCGATCGAGATCCGGAATGGACGCGGTACCGCCTGCCAGGAGGATGTAGTCCACATCGTTGAACTGGCCGGCAGCGAAGAAGAACTGCAGCGAGCGCGAGACCTGTTGCACCACCGCTTCCTTGAACGGCTGCAAGACCTCGCTGTCATAGTCATCCGGAAGACCACCCTGCTTCTTGGCAAGACCAGCTTCCTCCACCGACAGACCATAGCGACGCTGAATTTCCTCGGTCAGCTGCTTGCCACCGAAGAGCTGCTCGCGGGTATAGATGGTGCGCCCGTTGTGCAACACGCTGAGCGTGGTCATGGTCGCACCGATGTCGACCACGGCGACCGTCAGTTCGTCATGACCACCACCGAGCTGCGCTTCCAGCAGGCCGTAGGCACGCTCGAGCGCATAGGCTTCGACATCGACCACCTTGGCGGTCACGCCAGCCAGCGCCAGTGCCGCCTCGCGCACCTCGACGTTCTCCTTGCGGCACGCCGCGAGCAGGACTTCGACCCGCTCCGGGTTACGCGGCGCAGGGCCCTGCACTTCGAAATCGATAGCGACTTCTTCGAGCGGATAAGGAATGTACTGATCGGCTTCGATCTTCAGCTGGTTTTCCAGTTCGTCCTCGGAAAGACCCGCTTCCATCTCGATGGTCTTGGTGATGACTGCCGATCCCGCGACGGCGACGGCCGCGGTCTTGACGCCGGTCTTGGCCTTGGCCAACACGCGCGAGAGCGCCTGACCGACCCCCTCCAGCTCGGCGATGTTCTTTTCGACTACTGCGTTCGGCGGGAGCGGCTCGACTGCGTAAGCCTCTACCTTGTAGCGGCTTCCCGAGCGACTCAGTTCGAGGAGCTTGACCGAAGTCGAGCTGATATCGATCCCCAGCAGCGTATTCGCTTTCTTAGTGAAGAGCCCTAGCACGACCGTTTTCCTATTGGCATCCGCGACTTACGGACTATTTATGTTTTTCCACATTAAATATCAGTCTTGACAGAAGCGCAAATGGCTCCCCGGGAAAAAAAACGCTTATAATGTGATCAGCTTTTCCCTTTTTGCCACGACTCCTGCTTAACTCATTCTTTTACTTGGAATTCCAAACATTTTGATGCGCCTGCTGAAGTTCATCTGGTGGTCCTGCGTTGCCGTTTTTTGTGGGCTGTTGCTCAGTTTCAGCGGTGCGTTTCTTTATCTTAGCCCGACCCTTCCGTCCGTCGAGTCACTGCGGCAAGTGCAGCTGCAGATACCGCTGCGCGTCTACAGCAGCGATGCCAAGCTGATTGCCGAGTTTGGCGAGATGCGCCGCTCCCCCATTCGCTTCGACGAAATCCCCAAGGATTTCATCAGTGCGCTACTGGCAGCCGAAGACGACAATTTCGCCAATCATTATGGCGTCGATGTGACCAGCCTGATGCGCGCTGCCACGCAATTATTGAAAAGCGGGCAGATTCAGAGCGGTGGCAGCACCATCACCATGCAAGTGGCGAAGAACTTCTTCCTCACCAACGAGCGCAGCTTCTCGCGCAAGGCCACCGAGATTCTCCTGGCACTGCAGATCGAACGCGAACTGAGCAAGGACGAGATCCTCGAGCTGTACGTCAACAAGATCTACCTCGGCCACCGCGCCTACGGCATCGAGGCGGCGGCGCAGGTCTACTACGGCAAATCGATCCGCGACCTGAGCCTGGCGCAGATGGCGATGATCGCCGGCCTGCCCAAGGCCCCCTCGCGCTACAACCCGCTGGTCAACCCGACCCGCGCCAAGGAACGCCGCGATTGGATCCTCGGTCGCCTGTTCCGCCTTGGCCGCATCGACCAGGCTAGCTACGAGTCCGCACTGGCCGAAGAGGTCGATGCTCGCTATCACGTGCCGGCGCCGGAGATCAGCGCACCCTACATCGCCGAGATGGCACGTGCGGAGATGGTCGGTCGTTACGGTAGCGAGGCCTATACCGAAGGCTTCAATGTCACCACCACGGTACCGAGCAACCTGCAGGAAATGGCCAACACCGCCCTGCGCGACGGCCTGATGGCCTATGACCAACGCCATGGCTACCGCGGCCCGGAAAGTCGTCTGCCGGGCATGACACGCGAAGCCTGGCTGACAGAGCTGAGCAAGTTCCGCGGCATCGGCGGACTGGAGCCGGCCGTGGTCACCCAGGTGGAGAAAAGCGGCATCCTGGTGCTGCCGCGCAACGGCGAAGAACAGGCCGTGGCCTGGGACAGCATGAAATGGGCACGCCCCTTCCTCAGCACCAACAGCATGGGCCCTCGCCCGCAGCAACCCGGCGATGTCGTCCAGGTAGGCGATGTGGTCAGGGTGCAGCGCCAGGCTGACGGCAGCCTGGTCTTCTCGCAGATTCCGGCCGCGCAGAGCGCGCTGGTCTCCCTCGACCCCTACAGCGGCGCCATCCAGTCGCTGGTCGGTGGCTTCTCCTTCGACCAGAGCAACTACAATCGCGCCGTACAGGCCAAGCGCCAGCCCGGCTCCAGCTTCAAACCCTTCGTCTACAGCGCCGCCCTGGACAGTGGCTACACCGCCGCGACCCTGGTCAACGACGCACCGATCATCCTCTCCGACGACTACCTGTCGCAGAAGTGGCGTCCGAAGAACGACAACAACACCTTCCTCGGCCCCATCCGCATGCGCGAAGCGCTGTACCGGTCGCGCAACCTGGTGTCCATTCGCCTGCTGCAGGACATGGGCGTCGACCAGACGGTGAACTACATCCAGCGCTTCGGCTTCGCCGAACAGGACCTGCCACGCAACCTGTCCCTGGCGCTGGGCACCGCCAGCCTGACCCCGATGGAGATCGCCGAGGGCTGGGCCACCTTCGCCAATGGCGGCTACAAGATCGAGCCCTACCTGATCGAGCGCATCGACGATCGCAACGGCAGGCCACTGTTCCACGCCAACCCGGCACGCGTACCGGGCAGCAAACCGAGCGAGGAGAACGCCAACCTGGCCGTGAATGCAACGGACGACCTGCCCCAGGAAGAACCCAAGGTCGCCGAGCAGATCATCGACGAGCGTACCGCCTACATCATGACCAGCATGCTGCAGGACGTGATCAAACGCGGTACCGGCCGCCGCGCCCTGGCCCTGGGCCGCAACGACCTGGCCGGCAAGACCGGGACCACCAACGACTCCAAGGACAGCTGGTTCTCCGGCTACAACGCCGACTACGTGACCACCGTCTGGTCCGGCTTCGACCAGCCGGAAAGCCTGGGCCGCCACGAGTACGGCGGCACCGTCGCCCTGCCCATCTGGATGAGCTACATGGGCGCCGCACTCAAGGACCGCCCCAGCCACCTGCCCAAGGAACCCAAGGGCATCCTCACGCTGCGGGTCGATCCGCTCAGCGGCCGCGCCGCCACGCCGAGCACGCCGGACGCCTACTTCGAGCTGTTCAAGAGCGAAGACTCGCCACCACCGATGAGCGAGTTCGAGCCTGGCATGGGCATCCCCGGCAGCCCGCTGCCGGCTGACGAGATGGCACCGATCGACCTGTTCTGATCGGTGCGCCGCCCCCAGGGGCGGCAAACGACAGACAACAAAAAACCCGCCTAGGCGGGTTTTTTGTTGTCTGCATCCAGGGGATCAGCCGTTGAACACGTCATCCACCGACTGCAGCGGGTAGTGCTTCGGATACGGCAGCGTCGCCACGCCGGACTCGATGGCAGCCTTGGCCACCGCATCGCAGACCACGGTGATCAGGCGCTGATCCATCGGTTTCGGAATGATGTACTCACGGCCGAACTCCAGCTTGATGCCACCGTAAGCGTCGCAGACGTCCTGCGGCACCGGCAGCTTGGCCAGGTCACGCAGCGCCAGCGCGGCAGCGATCTTCATTTCCTCGTTGATGCGGGTCGCACGAACGTCCAGCGCGCCACGGAAGATGAAGGGGAAGCCCAGCACGTTGTTGACCTGGTTCGGGTAGTCGGAACGACCGGTCGCCATGATCACGTCGTTGCGGGTCTCGTGCGCCAGCTCCGGCTTGATTTCCGGATCCGGGTTGGAGCAGGCGAAGACGATCGGGTTGGCCGCCATGCGCTTGAGGTCTTCCGGGCTCAGCAGGTTGGCGCCGGACAGGCCGACGAACACATCGGCACCTTCGAGCGCGTCGGACAGCGTGCGCTTGTCGGTCTCGGTGGCGAACACTGCCTTGTACTGGTTCAGATCGTCGCGGCCTGCGTGAATCACACCCTTGCGGTCGATCATGAAGATGTTCTCGACCTTGGCACCCATGCTCACCAGCAGCTTCATGCAGGAGATGGCGGCAGCACCAGCGCCCAGGCAGACGATCTTCGCCTCTTCCAGGCTCTTGCCGGCGATTTCCAGGGCATTGAGCATGCCGGCGGCGGTAACGATCGCGGTACCGTGCTGGTCATCGTGGAATACCGGGATATCGCACTGCTCGATCAGCGCGCGCTCGATCTCGAAGCACTCGGGGGCCTTGATATCTTCCAAGTTGATGCCGCCGAAGGTGATGGAGATGCGCTTCACGGTGTCGATGAAGGCCTGCGGGCTCTCCGAATCGACCTCGATATCGAACACGTCGATACCGGCGAAACGCTTGAACAGCACGCCTTTACCTTCCATCACCGGCTTGGACGCCAGCGGGCCGAGGTTACCCAGGCCGAGGATGGCGGTGCCATCGGAAATCACTGCCACCAGGTTGCCTTTACCGGTGTAGCGGTAGGCCAGCTCGGCATCGCGGGCGATTTCACGCACCGGCTCGGCGACACCCGGGCTGTAGGCCAGCGACAGGTCGCGGGCAGTGGCGGTGGCTTTGGTCAACTCGACGCTCAGTTTGCCGGGGCGCGGCTGGGCGTGATACTCGAGAGCGGCAGTTTTCAAATCAGACATAGTGGCATTTCCGCTTTTGTTGGCTGTTGAACGGGCAGCGGCCGAGGATACGCAAGTTGTATACAGCTGCACAAGACTGTTCGGTCGCGATTGAAGCGCCCCACTAGCGCAGCGTTTTCAACCACTGCCCTGCACGCGGCTCACCAGCGGGGTAGAGCCCGTTGAGCAAGCGCAGCTGCGCCTCGCCATCGCTCGGCAACGGTGAGTTGCGAGCGAGACTCGCCATGCCCTGCCCTGCCTTGGCCCGAACCAGATGCAGACGCACCGGCTCGGCCAGCTTGCGCTCGGCCGCCTTGAGCGGACGATAGCTGCGGATCACTTCGAGGAAACGC
>MDSZ01066038.1_pt1 | contig 23594 bp, 17 predicted proteins | sample 811201 | NCBI WGS metagenome assembly MDSZ01 (sample SAMN05326647, study PRJNA326480) | marine metagenome | isolation source: seawater | place: Indian Ocean: North | collected 2010
TGACCTCTGCCGTGTGAAGGCAGCGCTCTAACCAACTGAGCCAATCGCCCTGAAGCGGTCACGATAGCGGTACTTCCGAAACCCCCCGCTGCAATATCGCGATAGACCCGAAAACTACGAAAGCCGCCTCTTGGGCGACGTGGAATTAAAAGTTAGCACACTCAGGGTTTCATTTCCAGTCAATCGGGCATGTTTCTCAATATTTTTCAATTAATTTCAATCCGCGGAGTCTGAACAGAATTTAGTTTGCATAGCCACGCACCACGCTAGATTCATCCCCTATGACAAGCCCTTCTTATGACTGGATCGCACATCACGCCGAAGTCCGCGGAGACAAACTCGCAACACATGACTTAGCGAGCGGACGAAAATTCACCTACAGCCAAATGAACGACCGAACTAGTCGTCTCGCAGCTGCTCTACGCGACGAGTTCCAAATTCAACGCGGAGAAAGAGTGGCTGTACTCGCAGAAAACGACACCAACTTCTTTGAGGTTCAATTCGCCTGCTGGAAACTGGGTGCTGTCTTTGTTCCACTCAACTGGCGGTTATCGATACCAGAGTTGGAATACATCGTGGGCGACGCAAGCCCTCACGTCATCATCCACGACGACGCATTCGAAGACAATGCAACGAAACTCGCAGAGCTATGCGCAATTAGCCATCGCATCACTTGGGGCTCCGCGATTGGAGAAGCCGCCGCCTACGAAGAGGTGCTCGCTAGCCACCAACCTTGGCTGGAAAGCGAAGATTGCACCCATGACGAAATTCTCACGATCATGTACACCTCTGGAACCACAGGACGCCCAAAGGGCGCCATCATCACTCAGGGAATGACGTTTTGGAATGCCGTGAATTGCGTCGAGTACTACGGCTGTTCAGAGTCGATGATCAACCTCGCGTTCTTGCCTCTTTTCCACACTGGAGGCCTCAACGTTTTCGCAAATCCTACTTTCCATTTCGGAGGCACGAATCTCGTGATGCGCACCTTCGAACCTGCCGAGGGGCTGCGACTTCTAAGCGACCCCGAAGTTGCCGTATCCCACACAATCGGAGTCCCCGCGAATTGGTTGTTTATGAGTCAACTCCCCGAGTTCGAAAACGCCTCATTTCCAACGATGGTCGCCCCAGCTGTAGGCGGTTCCCCAACCCCAGTTCCGCTAATTGAAGCTTGGGCCGAAAAGGGAATGCCCCTGCAACAGGCGTACGGCATGACCGAAACCAGCCCTCTCGTCCTCGCACTACCCGCAGACAAGTGCACCTCCAAGATTGGTTCTGCCGGGGTACCAGGCATGCACACCGCGGTCCGTATCGTCACCGAAGACGGACGTGAAGCCGAAGTAGGTGAAACAGGCGAACTGTGGTGCAAAGGGCCGAACATCACCCCTGGCTATTGGAACTGGCCAGAAGCAACAGAGGAATCATTTGAAGATGGCTGGCTCAAAACCGGAGATGCTGCCCGCAGAGACGAAGACGGTTTCTACTACATCGTCGACCGCTGGAAAGATATGTACATCTCCGGAGGTGAAAACGTTTACCCAGCTGAGGTAGAAAGCGTCATATTCCAACTCCCCGAAATCGGTGAAGTTTCAGTGATAGGGGTACCCGACGACAAGTGGGTAGAAGTCGGACGAGCAATAGTTGTTCTCAAAGATGATGCAGAACTCAGCGACACCGAAATACTGAACCACTGCCGCCAAAACCTTGCTCGCTATAAGGTGCCCCAGTCGGTCGTCTTCGTGGACGAAATTCCGCACAACGCCACTGGGAAAGTACTCAAACGCGAGTTGCGGGATCTGTACGGACAGCCATAAAGCCAGCAATGCCGCATCCGGGGGGACCACTCACAGGGGTAAAAGTTTTAGATGTCGCGGGGATGATCGCTGCGCCTAGCGCTTGTGCCATGCTCGCCGACCTTGGCGCTGACGTCATCAAACTCGAACCGCCTCAGGGTGACTTACTGAGGGGTTTGGTGGTGATCCCAGATGGACCCGACCCTTGGTGGGAACTCGACAACCGAGGCAAACGTGGCATTGTGGTCGATCTCACAACTAAACAAGGGCGCCAAGTCGCTCACAAGATCGCTGCATCGTGTGATGTCGTCGTCACCAACTTAACGATGGAACGCCAGTCAAAATTCGAGCTAACCGACGTTGACTTGCGAGAAAACCATCCAGAACTCATCCACGTAACGTTGACCGGTTACGGCAACAACGGTCCAGATCAGGATCGGCTCGCATTCGATTACACAGCGTTCTTCAGTCGCGGCGGGGTGCTGAACACAATGGGTGAACCGGGAAACACGCCACCGAATCCTCGACCAGGTCAGGGTGACCACACCACTTCTTTAGCGATCTTGTCATCAATTTTGCTTGCCTTGAGAGAGCGTGACCTGACCGGAGAAGGCCAAGCGGTCTCGGTAGCGCTTATGCATGCTGCTATTTGGACAATGAGTTCAGATCTGTCCGTGGGTTTAGCAACCGGCGAGGCGCCTGGACCGATCATGCGCATCGAAACGCCTTCCCCTCTAGTTGGACGGTTTCGATGTGCCGATGACAGATGGCTCATGCTGACCATGCCAGCTGAGGGTTACTGGGAACCTTTTTGTGTGGCACTCGATCAACCTGAATGGATCACTGATCCCAGATTCGCTGATACTGAAACACGCACCGAACATGGCCCAGAGCTAATGATGTTGTGTGACGATATTTTTGCGTCAGCCGATTCACGCACCTGGGCTGAACGACTGGACGCAGCAGGGATGGTGTGGGGACTCATACAAACCCTCGATGAGGTCATAGTCGACCCTCAGTCGGACGCATTGGGGGCGTTCAAAGAAATCCCAGATAGTGAGTATCAGCTTCGCACTGTCGCTCCCCCATTTGACCTACGCGGTTCAGAGGTGTCCATAAAGGGGCCCGCGCCGCGTCATGGCGAGCATTCGTTCGAAGTTTTGGCCGAAGTCGGTTTCAGCGAACAAGAAATAAGCGATTTGTTCGAGAAGAAGATAGTTAGCTAGTCGCCAGCAACCGAATTCACTTGGGCCACGCACCAATACTCAGCAGGGTCTTCGAGTCTGTTGTCGAATTTCTCTGTGCCTTCCGGGCATTGCTCGTCTGCGCCCATTGGGAATGTTTTGATTACCTGACGCGCACCCATGTCGCTGCACCGAGCGTTTTCTCGAAGCGTTCCGTTTTCTCGGATCACGACACATTCATCGTTTGTCGTTCTGCTGTTCGGAATTTGCCACCGTTCAGAGCGACTATTGGTCGCGAATGCTGAGAAAACAAATATTCCTACGCCGATCGCTCCTATGACGAGCCATGGAAGAGCTCGAAGTACTGTCGCTACGACGGGGTTACCGACTTCAAAACCTGGAGGATCCGATGCTTCAAGGTCGAACCAGTCATCGGACCAGGGATCTTCGATTTCGTCTGGAGTTTCTTGTGCTTGGGACAACTCTTCGTCGTATTGGACTTTTAGTTTTGAGGACCCGAGTATCCGCCAGGCTTCGTTGATGGCACGCATTTTGAGTTCCGCGTTGTGACGCTCTTCGTCGCTTGCGCCCGCTAACGCATCGGGATGGTTGACTCGCGCTGCAGCGACCCACGCTTGGCGAATAGTTTCGTGGTCAGCGTCTGGGTCGATTCCCAACGTTGCGTAATGATTCATGGCCACTGCGACGGAGCCTCCACAAGGCAACTTACCGTTGTGGAGTTAGCGTGGTGGTGTGGATGAGCTGCAATGTCCTGCTTGCGGAGAAACCGAGAGTCTCCTTGGCCGCGAGAAGGGTGAGCTAATCGAGATCACGTGTGAGACGTGTGACCAACGGTGGAGTCGTGACCCAAACGCCCTACCGATCTGTGAACGTTGCGACAGCGATGATATGGAAGGGGCTGTCAAAGCGATCGTCGAAAAGTCGCGTGGTAGTCAACTCTCGATAGTGGCAACCCAAGTTGTGTACCTCTGCCGGTCCTGCGATGAATCAATTCTCGCTTCGTACCGCATCGGTAGAAGTCCGTTAATGCCAGATCAGTTACCCACCCAATAACTTTTTGGCGAGTTCTTAGCTGCTCCCATCACCTAACCACTCCTGTTCAGCCAACACCCGCTCCAGGGTGAGATGTTCTTTTTCGGCAGTGATGCGCTGAAGATAAAATTCGTTTTCGAACAAAGCCAGCAAAACGCCGTCGCTGCGCGCTAGCACCGTCGCTCCTGGAAGTCGACGCAGTTCCTCAGCTGATTCAGGGTCGGTGCGTCTAGCTACCGAATACGGGGCGTTGGTTAATTCAACTGGGGCACCAAATTCGTTTTCAAGTCGATGCGTCGCTACTTCAAACTGCATCAGACCTACAGCTGCGAGCACTGGTTCAACATCGCCCATCTCTTCGTCTCTGAGAACCTGAATGACGCCCTCTTCGTCGAGTTGCACCAAGCCCCTTCGGAACTGTTTGAAACGGTTGGTGTCTTTGACGCGTATTCGTCGAAAAAGTTCAGGCGCGAACGATGGAATCTGTGGGAATTCGACCGGGTCTTCGGCGTACAGAGTGTCCCCTACGCGAACATCGCTCGCGTTGACGAGTGCAACAACATCGCCGGGCCAGGCTTCTTCTACCGTTGAACGTTCGGATCCGAACATGGTGTGGGCATATTTGGTGGCAAATGGCCGATCAGTCCGGCTTTGGGTGACACTCATTCCCCGTTCGAAGTGACCTGAACACACCCGCACATAGGCAATTCTGTCCCGATGAGCCTTGTCTGTGTTTGCTTGAACCTTGAAGGCAAAAGCCGAAAATGGCGCTTCTACAGGCCTTGGTACGTTGTTGACGTCATATCTAGAAGCAGGCGATGGGGCGAGATCCACAACTGCGTCAAGTAACAGCCGAACTCCAAAGTTTGTTAGCGCCGAACCGAAAAATACTGGTGTCACTTCACCCGCAAGAAAGCCTTTGAGATCCACTTCTGTGCCTAACGCTTCGAGGAGTTCAAGTTCTTCGCTTGCCTCGTTCCAACCGTTAATTGATGAATCCACTTCATCAAGCGTTGAGGTTTGTTCCTCTGCTTGGGTTGCTCCGTGAGCAGTTCTGTCGTATTTGATGAACAGTTCCGACGTGCGGTCAACGATGCCTTTGAGGTCTCCGGGTACACCAACAGGCCACGACATCGGTGTCGGGAGAAGCTGCAACATGTTTTCGATTTCGTCTACTAGTTCGAGCGGCGGGCGGCCCGGTCGGTCACATTTGTTGATGAACGTCAAAATCGGTACTTCGCGTTGTCTGCAAACTTCAAACAGCTTCAACGTTTGCGCTTCAATACCTTTGGAACCATCAATCACCATCACGGCTGCATCGGTTGCTGCGAGCACTCTGTAGGTGTCTTCACTGAAGTCGCGGTGACCTGGCGTGTCCAACAGGTTCAAGACACAATCTCGATAATCGAACTGTAGAGCAGTTGAGGTGATGGAAATCCCGCGTTGTTGCTCTAGTTCCATCCAATCTGATGTCGCTGATTTTCGTCCCGAACGAGCTTTGACTGAACCCGCTTCAGCGATTTGCCCTGAGTACAACAAAAACTTTTCGGTCAATGTTGTTTTGCCCGCGTCGGGGTGGCTGATAATCGCAAACGTTCTTCGTTTACCTGCTTCAGATGCAACTTGTTCCGACGACACAAGGTTGAGGGTAGGACTAGTCCAGGCCGCTACCACCCTTGATCAGGGCGATATGTGCTAGAAGCGCAGGGGACGAAACACGTATGACAGATCTTTGTAGACCAGGAGTAAGAAAATGAAGTTGGCGACAGGAGCTGGATATTGGGCCGCTGGACCTCCATCAGATGCGCAGGAAACAATTCTGGAAGCTGAAGCGCTCGGGTTTCACAGCTTTTGGACCGCCGAAGCGTACGGCAGCGACGCGCTGACGCCGCTGGCGTGGTGGGGCAGCCGAACCGAAAGCATTCAACTGGGCACAGGCATTGTCCAAATGTCAGCAAGAACCCCTGCGGCAACAGCTATGGCCGCGATCACCATGGATCACTTAACAAACGGACGTTTCATTTTGGGTCTCGGTGTGAGCGGACCTCAAGTAGTTGAGGGCTGGTACGGGCAGCCATATCCGAAACCTCTTGCCCGCACTCGAGAGTACGTTCACATCATTCGCGAAATTTGTGAGCGGGAAAAACCGGTCTCGTATGTCGGCGATCACTATCAGATGCCTTTCCCAGGTGGCTTGGAACTCGGAAAGCCCCTTAAATCGACTGTGCATCCTCTTCGACAGCACATTCCGATCTATTTAGGTGCCGAGGGCCCAAAAAATGTGGCCTTGTCTGCGGAAATATGTGATGGCTGGCTGCCCTTATTTTTCGCTCCCAAAGACAACCAGTTCTATGCCGACGCTCTGAACGAAGGATTCTCTAAGGCCGGCAAATCTCGCATTGGGGACAATGGGCGAATCCCCGAGGAGAACAACTTCGAAGTTGTGTGCCCGGTTTCTATCGTTCCTGATGCAGATGTGGAACGAGCCGCAGACAGAGTCAGACCGATGCTCGCGCTGTACATGGGAGGTATGGGAGCAAAGGGAGCGAACTTTCACTACGACGTGTTTTGTCGCATGGGATACCAAAGTGTCGCTGACGAGGTTCAAGAGTGTTATTTGAACGGTCGGAAGGACGAAGCCGCGGCAGCGATTCCTTTGTCGTTGGTCGAAGAAGTCGCTCTCGTTGGTCCGGTCGACAAGATCGCTGACGACCTCGACCGTTGGAGAGATACCGTGGTAACAACTCTTCAAGTCAGCGGCCCTCCGTCGCTGCTGCGCAGTATCGCCGAGGTGGTAAATCGATGAATTCAGTTGATCCCCGAACTCCGGTCCTAGTTGGCACAGGCCAACTCATCCAAAAACCCGATAATCCCGTTGATGCGTTAGAGCCACTGGCCATGATGCGAGTCGCGTTGGAAGCAGCTGCCGACGACGCAGGCGCTCGTAGCTTGCTTGATCGGGCTACAGATACCTGGGTGGTGAAGGGCGCCTGGCCTTACCCAGACCCGGCTGCTCTGCTCAGAGACGAATTCGGAAACAACAGCCGAACCGGAATTTCCACTGACGGCGGGAACACCCCCCAGTCGTTGGTGAATAAAGCCTCGCTAAGAATCCAAAGCGGCGAAGCTGACGTTGTTCTTATTGTCGGCGCGGAAGGAATTTGGAGTCGTAGACGGGCCCGTAGAGCGGGAGAGCGCATTCCTTACACCGAGCAAGCTGACGTCGAACCTGACGAAATTCTGGGTAAGGACGTGACGATGAGTCATCCAGTGGAACTGGAACGTGGTTTCGCTATGCCCATCAACTTTTATCCCATCTTTGAGTCCGCTTTTCGAGCTTCTCGAGGTGAAAGCATTAGCGATCACAGGGACCGGGTCAGCGAAATGTGGGAAACCTTCAACCGGGTTGCATGCGCAAATCCTTACTCATGGGTTCGTAATCCCATGAGCGCAGAAGAAATAAGGAATCCTGGGCCAGCGAACAGACTCGTTGGGTTCCCATACACAAAAGCCATGAACTCGAACTGGGATCTCGACCAGGCAGCTGCGCTGATCGTTTGTTCCGCGGAAACGGCCGAAGCGGTGGGGGTAGCACGAGATCGTTGGCTATTCCCTCAAGCTGGAACTGACGGCTCAGACACAAATTTTGTGTCAAACCGAGCCGACCTTCATTCCTCACCCGCTATCAGGGTGGCTGGCAAGAAGGCAATGGAACTAGCTGGGGTCCAACCCGGAGACATTGACCATGTAGATCTGTACAGCTGTTTCCCTTCAGCGGTGCAAATCGCTGCGACAGAAATGGAACTCGGAATCGATCGACAGCTAACCCAAACAGGTGGACTGACGTTCGCGGGTGGCCCACTGAACAACTATGTGACTCATTCCATTGCCACTATGGCCAATGTGTTACGCGAAGACGCTGGAACGGTGGGGTTGTGTTCCGCTAACGGCGGGTACATCACCAAACATGCTTTCGGGCTGTACAGCACCACACCGCCAACTAACGGCTTCCAACATGAGGACTGCCAGAAGGAAATTGACACCTACCCCACCGTGGAACTGGACGCTGACCACGTCGGCGAAGCCACCATTGAGGCTTACACCGTGATGCATGGGGCCGAAGGACCCGAACGAGGTTTGGCCTCTGTTAGGACTCCGAATGGACGTCAATGGGCCGGGACCAGCGACTCGCAACTCATGGAGTCGATGATGAACGAGGAACACGTAGGTAGATCTGTCGAAATTTTGTCCGATTTCACTTTCGAATTGGCCTAAGCCGCAGTCCTACAGCGTCAGTTTGGGTCCACCACTCGCTTAACAGTTCTCTCTAGCCTCAGGCACGTGAGAGTCGCTTTAATTGAGATGGGTAGTACCAGCTTTCGTCTCACCATCGAAACTGAACGAGAAACTCACCACCGAATCCATCATCTCAATCTCGGCTCTTCCGTAAGCACAAATGGATCTTTCACCGAAAGCGATATCACCAACGCAACCGGTGTGCTCAGGGAGTTCATGACTGCCGCCAGGGTTCATAACTGCCAACGCATAGTGGCAGTGGCAACAGAGTCCTTCAGACTGGCCGCTAATGGCGACGCCGTCGCTACACACCTCGCTCGCGAAGCTGGCTGTGAGGTGAAGGTTCTCTCACCAGACGAAGAGAACAATTTGGTTTGGCAAGCCATGGTGAACCAATTTCACGGCGCCGATTTTTTAGTCGCCGTAGCCATCACCGGCGGAAGTGTCGGCATTACCGTTGGTCCAACCAGTTCCGGGATCCCACTGCACAATTTCAGCTACCCCTTGGGTACCAGTGTCTTGGCTCCTCGAGCTTCCGACAGCGGGTTCGTTGATACCTCAACCCGAGTCCGGCTGGAACAGCACATAGCGGAGAGCCTCAAACCAGTGGGCGCTGTTCTTCGCGACATCAAAGGATGTGAGTTCGTGGTCAGTGGTGGAATGCCACTGGCATTAGCGAAATTAATCCACACTGTGCGACGTTCAGAAGTGCCAGAAGCTCTCGACGGCCTAGCAATCGACTGTTCCGACCTGGGTCATCTCATTAAAACCTTCGATGAGTTGTCCTTACCCGCTCGTCTTGCTCTGCCAGGCATAAGTTCCAAGAGAGCCCCGAACATGGCGTTAGGAGCAACGATTCTTCGACAAGTGTTGCGGTCGTTGGATGTGCACGCGGTCGAAGTATCAAACGTGGGCCTCAGGGAAGGCCTTTTGGGCAGGATTTACGCAGACGCCAAAGCTGCCTAACAACGGCAAATAAATTCGGGCTACAGGTTCGTTTGTAGAAATATTTAATTCGGGTGCTATCGTTGACCCCGTGAACGGAACGCTACGCGGACTGCTTCTTCTTACTTAGGCGAGGGCTACAACATAAAGGCCCTCGCCCTAACCTCCTGTGCCGCAAGGTCGGGAGGTTCTTCTGCTTTTCGGGGCGGAACTAGGCGAGGAGAACAGATCGAAGCGTGACAATGCACAACTGGAGGAAAGACTCATGGCAGATGTAAAGGGCATAAGCAAACAGCAGCCCAGCCCAATGCCTTTCGGCAAATACATTCATTACCCCTACGCGCCAGCATTACCGGATCGAACTTGGCCAGACAACGTAACCACCGAAGCTCCTTTGTGGTGCTCAGTAGACCTTCGAGACGGAAATCAAGCGCTCATCGATCCGATGGACGTCCCGCGGAAGAAGCAAATGTTCGAGGCGTTGGTTGAAATGGGCTTCAAGGAAATCGAAGTGGGGTTCCCGTCAGCTTCAGCCCCGGATTTCGATTTTTGTCGGATGCTGATCGAAGATGACCTAGTACCTGATGACGTCTGGATTCAGGTACTCACTCAAAGCCGCCCAGAACTCATCGAACGAACCTACGAATCTATTGAAGGTGCCAAGAACGCGATTGTTCACCTATACAACCCCACGTCTACCCTCCAAAGACGAGTTGTATATGGGTTAGACCTCGATGGAATCATCGACATCGCTTTAACCGGGACCCGTCAGTGCCGTGAGCTACGGGAAAAGGCAAACGATTCCAACATTCGTTTCGAATACTCACCTGAGTCATTCACCGGCACTGAAATCGACTTCGCAGTTGACATATGCGAGCAGGTGACTGCCGAGTGGGGAGCCACGGCGGAAGATCCAATCATTTTGAATCTCCCTGCCACGGTTGAAATGTCGACCCCGAACCTTTACGGCGATCTCATCGAGTTCTTTCATCGCAACGTATCTAACAGAGAGGCAATTGTTCTTTCGCTTCATCCTCATAACGACAGAGGATGCGGTGTAGCGGCAGCAGAGTTCGGAGTCATGGCTGGAGCTGATCGTGTTGAAGGCACGTTATTTGGCAACGGAGAAAGAACCGGCAATGTCGACATCGTCACATTGGCAATGAATTTGTTCAGTCAAGGCGTAGACCCTGAACTCGACATCAGCCACATCGACAACCTCCGCCGAATCACCGAGTATTGCAATCAACTCCCTGTTCATCCGCGTCACCCCTACGGCGGCGATTTGGTGTACACCGCATTTTCGGGCAGTCATCAAGACGCAATCAAGAAGGGATTTGAAGCGCTATCAGACGATTACGACGTATGGGAAGTGCCGTACCTGCCTATTGACCCTGCCCACGTGGGCCGCACATATCAGGATGTCATCAGGGTCAACAGCCAATCAGGTAAAGGCGGTGTTGCATATGTCATGAAGAACAACTTCGGACTCGATTTGCCGCGCCGCTTACAGATTGAATTCAGCCAGGTGATCCAGTCGATCACAGATGAGGGCGGAGAAATTCTTCCAGAGACCATTAAGAAGACATTCGATGAGACGTACCTTCACACCACACAGCCGTTCACTTATTTAGGCCACAAAAGCACTTTCGATTCCGAATCCTCGGATTTGTCGACGGTCTCCGCGACACTCAACGTGTCGGGTGAAAAGAAAACGATCAGCGGTGAAGGCAACGGGCCACTTTCGGCGTTCAAAACCGCTCTGGCTACAGAATGCGGCTTAGATCTGACGCTCGTTGACTACCAGGAACATGCTGTTGGAACTGGCGCTGACGCTACTGCTGCGGCCTATGTGGAGATTGAAGCTGCGGATCGACGTGTCTACTGGGGTGTGGGTATGAATCCCAACATAGTGACAGCTAGTTTTCACGCCCTATTGTCCGCAATCAATCGGTCCGAAAGCAGCTAACCGCGCCCCGGAATGACTCAATTTCGATCACAATTGATACGTGGCTCTCTCTAGCTTCGTTAACGGCTCAGTATTTGGAGCCCGATTCGGTGGGGACCCTGCGCGGGTCATCGCCCTCCACGGTTGGGGCCGCACCCATAAGGACTTTGACGTCTGCCTAGAGGGCCTCAACGCGATCAGCATCGACCTGCCCGGCTTTGGAGTGTCTCCTCCCCCCAATCAGGCAGGCGGCGCCGCGATGTATGCAGACCTCATCTCGCCGATTCTAGATACATGCCGCACCCCTGTCGTGGTCGTGGGACATAGCTTCGGCGGGCGAGTAGCGGTCCATCTCGCGGAACAGCGCCCAGCAGCCATCGGGGGTCTTGTTTTGACTGGAGTGCCCCTGCTGCACCGCGCTCATCGCAAAGGGCGCCCGGCTTTGCGTTACCAACTAGGGCGATTATTTCACCGATGGGGATTGGTAAATGACAATGTCCTGGAAGGACTCAAAGATAAATACGGCAGCGCCGACTATCGGGCGGCTTCGGGTGTCATGCGCGACATTTTGGTCACAGTCGTTAACGAGTCCTACGAGCGACAACTGCGCTCTATATCGGCTCCAGTCGACCTTGTGTGGGGCGACGGCGACGACGCCGCTCCTCCAGAAATCGCGACGCGCTCAGAAGCTCTACTGGCCGACGCCCGTATGACGTTGCTGGGCGGCATTGATCACTTTGTGCCCACAACAGCTCCATCAGCTTTACGCGAAGCAATCGATCGCCGTCTGGGTGCACTCCAGTGACTGTTTCAGACTTCTATTTGGCAGGTTGTGTCGTTGCCAGCGTTGTCACTTCTTTGCGCTGGTTCCGAGTCGCTCAGCGGGAACATTATCTGCCGCTATCAGCAACGCGTTTTGCTATTCGTTGGTGGAAACGAGGAGGAACAAACTCGTTGTTGTTCCTCCTTGCTGCGAGTGCTGCGATCACGTCGGCTTGGTTTCCTGTTGCATCGCTAATCACAGCTGTAGCGATAACTTTCGGGCCGATCGGACTCGGGATAAAGGGCAGAACTAGCGCTCTGGCATGGACGAGACGACTTAGAACTTTGGCCGCTGCTTCTCTCTTCCTCATAGCCGCAATATTTGTAATCGTTAGACAACTCGACATTAGATCGATTGGGTTCGCCGTTACCGCGTTACTCGTTCCATGTTTCATAGACATCGCGTTAACCGCATTAAAACCAGTCGAACAAAGAATGGCCCGCCGCTACGTCGCAGATGCGTCCACCACCTTGGAGCGAGTGAACCCAATCCGAGTGGCGATCACAGGCTCGTACGGAAAAACAACCATTAAGGGTTACGTCCGTCATTTGTTATCGGACACCTTTAGCGTGACGGCCAGTCCCGCAAGTTTTAACAACAGTGCTGGCCTTTCACGCTCAGTCAATGAACACCTAACCGACGGCACAGAGGTGTTCGTCGCCGAAATGGGCACCTATGGCCCCGGAGAGATAGCTGAATTAGTGAATTGGGTGCAACCATCGGTCTCGGTGCTTGCCTCCATTGGCCCTGTCCATCTCGAACGATTCGGTGATTTAGAAACCATCGTTTCCGCTAAGAGCGAAATATTTTCGACAAGTCGAACTGCGGTAATCAACATCGATGCTTACGGTCTAGCTAGCGAAGCGGATCGTCTTCAAGCATCGGGAATCGATGTCGTGAGATGTTCTTCCAAAGACCGATCAGCTGATGTTTACGCAGGTTACGACGATGGTTTAACTGTCACCCTGTCAGGTCGCACCATCGCGGCCGGGTTAACCTCCGATGCAGCTGCAACGAATGTCGCGTGCGCAGTAGCCGTAGCCACAACCCTTGGTGTCTCCGACGACACAATAACCAAGCAACTGGCAAACCTCCCCGTCACTGAACATCGACGTCAAATGCTGAAAAGCCCCACGGGAGTCACCATCATCGACGACACCTACAACAGCAACCCCGCCGGCGCCGCCTTAGCTCTCCAAACACTCGCCGACCTTGATGCCCGACGCAAGGTGGTAGTCACGCCAGGAATGGTTGAGCTCGGGAGCCGACAGGCAAGCGAGAACAGACGGTTCGGAGTCGACGCGAGCCTTATCGCCGACGACCTCATCATCGTGGGACATACCAACCGGGCAACTCTCAACAACGGAGCCAGAGACGGAACGGCGCGGATCAACCTGGTAAGAACACGCAATGACGCGATCGAATGGGTCCGAGCGAACCTGACTTCAGGAGACGCTGTCTTATACGAGAACGACCTTCCCGATCACTACGCATAATTCGACAACCCGCATCAAGCAAAGGGTGACATCAAACTCAGCGCCATCTACGGTTTCATAGAAGAACATGACTCTTCCAGCAGTCTGCTTCGGCAGCCCTTCTCCTGAACACGACATTTCCATCCTCACTGGGTTGCAGGCAGTGCGCGCATTGACTGAAGCAGGAAACGACGTCATAGCCCTGTACTGGTCAAAAACCGGTAACTGGTTCCAGGTTCCTGCCGACGTTGAAGCAAACGAATTCGCTGACGGATTACCTCGATCCGCGGAGCCGGTGACTATCCAAGTTGGAGAGCAAGGAGGCTTCTACAGATCTGGAAAACGGGGAAAGCAAACTCCGATCGAAATCAGCGCTGTAGTGGTGTGCTGCCATGGAGGCCCTGGAGAAGATGGGAGCCTGCAGGCATTGTTTGACCTCGCGGGCATCCGTTACACCGGCCCGAGTCAAGCAGGCGCGGCCGTAGGGATGGACAAACTCGCATTTTCGGGGATCATGGACGCCGCTGGCATTTCAAGTCTTCCCCTACACCTGATCACCGCCGACCTTGAACTCGATGAACAAGGACCCCTCATTGTTAAGCCACGGTTTGGTGGATCCTCTATTGGAATCGAAATCGTTGACGATCTTCCAACCGCCAAAGCACTTGCAAGTTCACAGCCCCTGCTTCGCGGCGGTGCGGTAGTCCAGCGATACCTCGACGATGCAATCGATCTCAACATCTCAGTTCGTACCTTCCCAGAAAAATCTCTCAGCGCTATCGAACGTCCGCTACGACCTGAAGAGGACGGCATTTACAGCTACGCAGACAAATACCTGACCGGGTCTCAAGGAATGGCAAGTGCCCCCAGAGAACTCCCCGCTGAGTTACCTTCAGATGTCGAAGGGCAGCTAAGAACAATGGCGTCTCAAGTTGTTGATCTAGCGATGGTTCGTTCGGTTGCCCGCATCGATTTTCTCTGGAATTCCGACGGGCTCTGGGTCAACGAAATCAACACCATACCTGGCTCGTTGAGTTGGTATTTCTGGTCATATGAAGGAGTCCCATTCGCACAGTTGCTGGCAGAAATGATTCAAGAAGCCACTCAAAGCCCATCGACTACTTTTCGAACCGACGGGGCCGACGGCACCGCACTGCGAGACGTTGGGGCAATCTCGCACAAACTGGCTTGATGAACACTTGGAGGACATTTGCGGCCGTGTTGTTGGCCGCTACCTCTTGCTCATACTCAAGCAGTTCGGACGGCCAGGCACCAGCACTCACCAACAACCTCACTCAACAAGAACAGCTATGTGTTGAGGAACGCCTCGCTTCTGGCTGGGAATTGAACCTCAGCAACCTCCAAACAGATCTCAGCCCCGAACAGGAAATAGCTGTCGATATGGCCGTAGAGCTATGCCGACTCGACACCAGTCCAAGCCCAACTTTGCCTATCTTCAGAAACGATCAACCCCAAGTGTCTGAAGAACTACTGGAGGCCCCAGTAACTTTCGATTCCGATGACAGCCCTCCGGGCACCGATTCGCTCTTAGACAACTACTGGCTTCAATGCGGGTTAGGTGAAGCAAAGGCCTGCGACGACCTGTTCTATCTGGCTCCACCTGGCAGCGACTATGAACAATTCGCCTTCAGTTGTGGTGGCCGCAGAAATATGGATTGCGCCCTGCTACTCGGGATCGAACAACCCGAGGGAGACCTCAATCCTTCAACCCCCGCTCCCGGTGACGACGAAGACCTTGATAAATGGTGGAAGCTATGTTCTGAAGGCAGCACAGCAGCCTGCGGCGAACTTCGGCTAATTGCTCCCAGCGGGTCTCTCTACGCGCAATTCGCTGCCACGTGCGGAGCACGAGGAACCAGCTACTGCGCCCTCATCTTGGAAGACGATGGTGAACCGCCGACACTGAAAGATTTGAGTCCCAATCTCAGCCCACCGGGAGATGACGAGTTTTTGGATCAGCTTTGGCTTTTGTGCAGCGGCACCGACGCCAGAGCATGCAAAGACCTAACGAAATACGGCCCAACGGACAGCCTGTATGTCCAATTCGGTGTTTCTTGTGGCGGCAGAGCCGTAGCTCCTTGCGCTCGATTCTTCGCAGATCTAAATAGTTCGTCCAGCTAGTCGGCTATCAACGCTGCTCTCAGAAACTCAATAGTTTCACGACGAGCCCGCACCAGAGAACGTAAATCTGGTTCAAGACCCAACGCTCGCATCACCTCAGGTTCCGTAGCAACTCCTACAACAGCGGAATAGACCGCCAACAACAGCATCCGAGGTTCCAACCGACGGAACCGGCCAGCATCCATCTCAGCTTCAACGAATCGAACCGCATCACCGAGCATCACACTCATCGCAGACGCCAGCTTCCCTGACGCAACTCCACCTTGGCGAGAAACCAAACGAATGAGCCCAAGCACTTCGGGGCGCCGAGCTGCAAGCGAGAACGTAGCTCGCACAAGATCTTCGATTCGTTCGAAACCGCGAGCCTGCGGATTAGCTGCACCCGACAAGGCAGAACCCAACTCATTCACCGCTAGCTCAATGGTCGCCTTCAATAAAGCTTCTTTAGACGAATAGTGATACAGAATCGCCTGTTTGGTGATCCCAAGATCTGCCGCAAGATCATCCAACGAAGTTGCGTCGTACCCGCGCATGCCAAATGCAGCTAACGCCGAGTCCAAAATACGATCGCGGGTACCAGTGGGCACTCCAACACTTTAGATCGAATCCCCACAAATACTTACCATTTGGTAAGTTTTCTGATAGAACTAGTGTTGTGATCAGTGAGTCCCTCTCGGGCAAACGGATAGCCATCACCGGTAGCACCGGATTTTTGGGTACTGCTCTAGTTGAACGGCTTCTTCGCGGGGTACCCGACTGCGAACTAGTACTTCTAGTGCGTCCGAATCGCAGAAGCAGCGCTCAACGGCGAGTTGATCGAGAAATACTTCGTAACGATGCTTTCGACATTCTCAGATCACAATGGGGCGAGGAATTCGACACTATTTGCGAACAACGCATCTCAGTGGTCTCTGGTGACGTTACAAGCGACGGACTTGGCCTCAACGAAGACGACCGGCATCTATTCACGACCTGTGATGTAGTGATCCATTCCGCCGCAACAGTCAGCTTCGACAGCCCTCTCGACAGCTCAATAGAAATCAACTTGCTAGGCCCTAATCGAATCATTCAATTGCTAAAAGACATGGAAGTGCGACCCCATCTAGTCGCAGTGTCAACCTGTTACGTAGCGGGCAATCGTCGAGGCGCAGCCAACGAAGAACTCTTAGCTGGAACTCCCTTCCAGGTTGACGTTGACTGGAGAGCAGAAGTCGACGCAGCTCGTAGAACACGCACTGATCTCGATGCACGCAGCAGAATCCCTGAAGAGCTCAACAACTTCCGCAAAGGCGCCCGAGAAGAACTGGGCGCCGCAGGGTTACCTATGCTCGCTGCCAAAACAGAGCAACTACGCGAGGCATGGGTAAATGATCAAATGGTGGAGGCAGGCAGAAGTAGAGCCACCTCACTCGGATGGCCCGACGTATACACCTACTCCAAAGCTCTAGGCGAAACAGCTCTCGTAGAACTACACGAGGAAATACCGATCAGCATCGTTCGACCCTCGATCATTGAATCAGCCTGGTCACAACCATCACCAGGCTGGATTCGCGGATTTCGAATGGCCGAACCACTTATCGTCTCGTTCGCTAAAGGTGAACTCAACACCTTCCCGGGCTACCCGGAGGGAATTATCGACGTAATCCCCGTCGACATGGTCGCTGCTGCAATAATCGCCGTCGCCGCCAAAGGCCCTGCAGAGGAACCCGAGGTCTTTCAAGTCGCCTCGGGATCCACCAACCCTCTCCAATTCAAAAAACTACTCAACACAGTGATGGAATGGTTCGGAGACAACCCTGTTTACGACGCAAACGGGCACCCCACAGCAAGCACAGAATGGAAATACGCTGGCTCGAGTGGACTCGAAGAACAACTTCATCGCGTCGTCAAAGCCTTTGACGTCGCAGCCAAAGTAATCAATCGCCTACCTATTAGGGGAGAGAACAGTTTCACCAGCAAGTTCGCAGAACGCCGTCAAAATCTCGACCAAATCAAGGGATACGTAGACATCTACGGCGCATACGGCAAATGCGAAGCGCTATATGGGATCGAACGCACTCTGTCTCTATGGAACTCGCTACCACTTGAAGATCAACAACAATTCGGGTTTGACCCCAGCATCATTGACTGGCATCACTACATCACCGAAGTTCACCTTCCTACCGTCGTAATCCAAGCTCGGGTCAAAACCACTCCCGAAAAGCGCAGCGGACCAAGTCGGTCAGAAAGACTTCGCACCGCAGTCTTAGACCCAGATCGCCACTTCGCCGCATTCGACTTAGAAAACACACTGATTGCTAGCAACGTTGTCGAAAGTTACGCCTGGCTCGCTACCAGACACTTGAGCCCCAAGAAACGCTTTGAGTTCACTCTTCGAACCCTTAGTGAAACCCCGGGCTTATGGAGGCGAGATAAGCGAGACCGCACTGACTTCCTTCGATACTTCTACCAACGATATAAAGGCGCCCCACTCCAGCAACTAGAGCGCGACGCAGCCGAAATGCTTAGCGATCTCATTCTCATCAAATCCTTCCCGGCGGGTTTGCGCAGGGTACGAGCACATCGTGCCGCTGGTCACCAAACGGTTCTCATCACAGGTGCACTCGATATAGCCGTCGAACCTCTTCGTCCTCTTTTTGATCACATAATCGCCGCGAGAATTGACCGCAAAGACGGCAAGCTCACTGGCGAAATGCTCGATGTCCCCCCTACCGGCGAAGTACGGGCCCAACTCATGGTGGACTGGGCCGAAGAAAATGGTCTCGACCCCCAACAGGGAGTCGCCTACGCAGACTCAGCGTCTGACCTTCCAATGCTCGAAGCCGTTGGATATCCAGTAGCGGTTAACCCAGAGACACGACTAGTCACCATTGCCGAGCGGCGAGGGTGGCTAACCGAGAATTGGCCGAAAACAGCCGGTGCACCTAAACCGTTGCTCCCAATGGGACAAAGACCTAAATCACAAGCAACCCCAGAAGGAGTTCACTGATGCCGGCTCGCCAAGGCCTTGTGCTCGAAGTCGATCGGACCACTCCCCCAATCGTGTTCCACCACGGGGAGGGATTTCGCTTCGAAAAACTTCCTTCAGGAAGCCGCGTAATTTATCCCAACGAACCAATCGAACCAATCGAGGACGTTGACGGGGCTATTCGAAACGCTCTGGCCAACCCCCTCGGCGATTCCCCTCCCCTCGAAGCACTGCTCTCGCCGGGAATGAAACTGACTATCGCTTTCGACGACATTTCCCTGCCTCTGCCTCAGATGCAAGCACCCGACATTCGGGGAAGAATCATCGAACATGTATTAGACATAGCAGCCAGCGCTGGAGTCGACGACGTCCACTTGATAGCGGCACTCGCCCTACACCGACGAATGACCGAATCAGAACTTCGCCACGCTGTTGGTGACCGGGTATACGACGCGTTTGCTCCAAATGGTCAGCTGTATAACTTCGACGCTGAAGACCCCGATGGCCTCACTCACCTCGGCGAAACCGACCATGGAGAAGAAGTAGTCATCTCCAAAAGGGCAGTCGAGTCCGACTTAATCATCTACGTAAATATCAACCTCGTCTCAATGGACGGAGGCCACAAGAGCGTCGCCACGGGACTATCGGGGTATACAGCCCTACGCCACCATCACAATGTTGAAACCATGCGGCGCTCAAAGTCCTTCATGGACCAAGAAAAGAGCGAGCTACACACCAAGAACTGGCGCCAAGGTCGACTAATCCGAGACGCTGGCGTAAAAATTTTTCAGATCGAAACCACACTGAATAACGACACCTTTCCTGAACCCTGGGACTTCCTACAAAAACGCGAATGGGAGATGAACGCCAAAGAGCGCCTATTTCTATTAGGCACCAAAAAGTTCTTGGACAAAGTCCCCAGAAAATCGGCTCGAACCATTTTTCAAGGAATACGGGCTCCCTATGGACTGACTTCGATCCAGGCAGGAGAAGTAGAAGCGGTTCACGAAGTCACAACAGCGAATGTCTACCGGCAGCATCTGGTCCGCGTTGAAGGGCAGACTGACATCTTGTCGATGGGTCTGCCATATCTCGGCCCTTACAACGTGAACTCCATCATGAACCCAGTTCTTGTTGCGTGTCTTGGTCTGGGCTATTTCTTCAATCTGTACAAAGGCAAGCCGTTAGTCCGCGAGGGCGGTGTGGTGATCATGAGTCATCCAACCCCCTGGGAATTCCATCCAGTGCACCACCCCAGCTACATCGACTTTTTCGAAGAAGTACTGGCAGACAGCACGGACCCAGAAGTCATCGAACACAAGTATGAGAAACGGTACGCAGAGGATGAGTGGTACCGGCATCTTTACCGAACTTCGTACGCCTATCACGGAGTTCACCCGTTCTACATGTGGTACTGGTGCTCCCACGCCCTTGAACACGTCGCACAAGTGATAGTGGTCGGCGGAGAACAACGCGCTGTAAAGAGAATGGGCTTTCGTTCTGCTACTACTATGCGCGACGCTTTAGAGATGGCGACTGATGTCGTAGGACGCGACCCAACGCTCACTCACATTCACAATCCGCCGGTCCTGATGGCGGACGTTGTTTAGGATTAGGACCGACAGATGACGGATCCAAATCGTAGAAACCCCATCAGCCACTTAACTGATCGGCGCGCCAAGGCATCAATTTCGCGCGTGGTTAGAAAAGTCGAGTTTCCCCTTAAAGCAGCTGAAACACCTGAAGGGGAAACTCCTCTACCCTCAAACGTCGGGAGCAACTACCAAACAGACTGGGCACGCAGATACGCGTCTCGAGTTACAAGACGTCTCGCTCTAGCCACCCTTGGTAAGGGTGTCATCAGTTATTACGCCAACCCAACTATCCGAGGTCTCGACAGACTGCATGACCTCGAAGGTCCAGCAATATTCGCCGCCAACCACCAAAGCCACGCCGACACGCTCCTGATGTTGACGTCGATGCCGGCACCGTGGAAACACAAAGCTTTCGTAGGAGCGGCAGCTGACTACTTCTTCGGCAATCGAGTGACTGGTGCTATCTCAGCATTATTCATCGGCGCAATCCCTATAGAACGCACTGCAATCAACCGCAACACGATTGAAAAAGCTGTCGATTTACTTCGGAATGGTTGGAGCATGGTGATCTATCCAGAAGGCGGACGATCTCCTGACGGTTGGGGTCAAGAGTTCCGACCAGGGGCTGCTTTCCTGGCCAAACAAGCTGGAGTGCCTGTAGTACCAGTGCATATCCGAGGCACTTTCGACATCTTGCGCAAGGGGCGCAACTGGCCCAAGAAATCAAAGGCAACGGTTAATTTCGGCCGCCCACTCGAATTTGCCGAAGACGACAACAATCGGCGGTTCACCAGAAAACTTCAGTTAGCTGTGGAGTCATTGGCGGATGAAACTGCTACTGGAAACTGGTTCGCGTCGAGACAACGAGCTCACTCCGATGAAAGCCCGGGGCTCGGAGGTCCAGACGCCGCCGCTTGGCGTCGCCGCTGGACGTTAACTCACCAGGAAGACAATCGCTCCCAAGGTCAACGTCGTTGGCCTTACGTTTAGATTGCCAGTGGCGAAATAACCTAAAGGGCGTATCGTCGGGGATACCCCACAGCACGAAGAGGACGAGAAAGAGGACATATAAATGGCAGTGGCCGCAAGCACTCCAATAGAACTCATCGAAAACGTTTATGCAAACCTTGACGAGAACATTGCCTTGGGGCGAGAGAAGCTAGGCCGAGGATTGACCTTGGCCGAAAAAGTACTAATTAATCACCTGGCCTCAACCGATCAAGAACTAGATCGCGGCGTCAGTTACGTCGATCTGCGCCCGGATCGAGTAGCGATGCAAGATGCCACAGCTCAGATGGCTTGGTTGCAGTTCATGACAGCTGGCTTGGATGAAGTGGCGGTGCCCACGACAACTCACTGCGATCATCTCATTCAAGCGCGCGACGACGGCAAAACAGACCTGCTAGCAGCAAGTGAAAGCAACGAAGAGGTCTACGACTTTTTGGAAAGTGTTTGCGCGAAGTACGGGGCGGGGTTCTGGAAACCAGGAAGCGGAATTATCCACCAAGTCGTGCTCGAACAGTACGCATTTCCAGGCGGGATGATGATCGGAACCGACAGTCACACCCCGAACGCTGGTGGTCTTGGGATGATCGCAGTCGGAGTCGGCGGCGCAGACGCTGTCGATGTGATGACCGGTTTTGCTTGGAACGTTCGTTGGCCCAAAGCAATCGGGGTGCACCTAACAGGCGAGCTCTCGGGTTGGAGCGCCCCCAAAGACATCATCTTGAAGGTCGCAGAAGTTCTGACCGTAAAGGGCGGAACGGGGGCAATAGTCGAATACTTCGGACCCGGCGCAGAATCGTTGAGCTGCACTGGCAAGGCAACGATATGCAACATGGGAGCAGAGATTGGGGCCACGACCTCTCTATTTGGTTATGACCAAGCCATGAGTCGATATCTAAAATCAACTGGCCGAGAAGCTGTAGCTGACGCTGCAGACAAGGTCGCGATGCATCTTCGAGCAGACGACGAAGTGATAGCAAACCCCAGCGCTTTTTACGACGAAGTCATAGAAATCGACCTCTCGACGCTCGCACCTCACATCAATGGCCCTCATACACCCGACTTAGCGAGAGAAGTTGGTGACCTAGGCGCAGAGGCGAAAGCGAACGGGTGGCCATCAAGTATCAGCGCCGCATTGATTGGGTCTTGCACTAACTCCAGTTACGAAGACATCACTCGAGCCGCAAGCATCGCTCGAGAAGCGGCCTCTAAAGGCCTCACCGTGAAGTCCAAGCTCTTGATCACTCCCGGCTCAGAGCAGGTCAGAGCAACAATCGAGCGCGACGGACTGTTAGCAGACTTCGAAGCCCTGGGCGCGACGGTTCTAGCAAACGCGTGTGGACCATGTATTGGCCAATGGGACCGCAGTGCCGAGGAAGGCCACATTGCAGGGCAACCGAACGTCATCGTTACTTCCTATAACAGGAACTTTCCTAAGAGAAACGATGGTGACGCAGCAACGCTGGCCTTTGTTACATCCCCTGAAACCGTGATGGCTCTAGCCCTAGCTGGGACCGTTGACTTTGACCCGTTGAGCGACACATTAACGAACGATCAAGGCGACGAAGTGTCCCTATCAGTCCCTGTCGGTATCGAGCTGCCACCCGAAGGGTTTGATCCTGGGCAAGACACCTTCGTCGCTCCCCCACCCGACGGATCAGCCGTTCAAGTAAAGGTCGATGCGTCCTCAGAGCGACTTCAACTCCTTGAACCGTTTCCTGCTTGGGACGGATCGGATTACCAAGATCTTCCGGTTCTAGTCAAAGCTCGAGGAAAATTCACCACTGACCACATCTCAATGGCAGGGCCGTGGCTCAAGTATCGCGGCCACCTAGAAAATATTTCAGGAAACTTGTATTTGGGCGCAGTCAACGCGTATGAGGGCTACGACGTCGGTCATGGGAAAAACCAACTCAACGGTGAAACCCAAACTTTCCCTGATATTGCACGGTCCTACCATGAAGCTGGGCAAGGTTGGGTTGTGATCGGTGACGAAAATATGGGCGAAGGCTCAAGTCGAGAGCACGCCGCCATGGAACCCCGCTTTCGCGGAGGCCTGGTTGCTATTGCTCGTTCTTTTGCACGGATCCACGAAACGAACCTAAAGAAACAAGGCATGCTCCCTCTTACCTTCGTTGACCCGCAAGATTACGAACGCATAGGGGAAGATGACCGCATCGCAGTCCGTTCGCTTGCTCAGCTTGCTCCAGGGCATCCTCTGGAGGTCGAGGTCACCTCACCTGATGGCACAACATGGTCGTTTTCGGCTAACCATTCCTTTAGTTCTGAGCAGATTGAGTGGTTCAAAGCTGGTTCAGCTCTGAACATCATCAAGGCGTCACTTTAAACACGAACCTCTTAGCACCA
>MDSZ01086783.1_pt1 | contig 23589 bp, 22 predicted proteins | sample 811201 | NCBI WGS metagenome assembly MDSZ01 (sample SAMN05326647, study PRJNA326480) | marine metagenome | isolation source: seawater | place: Indian Ocean: North | collected 2010
TCTCCATTAAATCTAAGAATTCTCTCATCCGGATCTCCTCCAGAAGACTTCCACCCTCTTTCTTCAAGCCAAGTACTAATTCCAGCCAAAACTTCCACTGGTGGTAATGATGAAACGATATCAACAACAGTCGTTCTATCTTTACTTGCTGCACGAAGAAAGAATCCCAGGCCAATTGCCAGCAAGATTGTCAAAACAAAAGTTGAAATGTATGAAGCTTCCATACCAAAATAGTAAATCAAATATTGGAAAATATACAGATAAAAACGAGAAATCAAAATATATGAGGTAAAGATAACTCTTACGAATGATACTTTCAGAAACTATTTAGTCTATTATAAAAAACTTTCTAAAATATATATATGAAATATACCATAAACTAAGAAAATTTGATAACTTACAAATTAATCTTTCTTCTTTACTTTAATTTGATTATGGCTCTTTCTGATTCCACTCCACGGAGTCTAAGCATCTATGATAGAGATCTTGGAAAAGATATATTTGAAAAATTTAAATCGAAAAGTTTACTGGCAATAGATACAGAGGCAATGGGACTTATTCATGGCAGAGATAGGTTATGCTTAGTTCAAATTTGTGATAACGAAGATAATGTTGCATGCATCAGAATTCAAAAAGGTCAACAATCTGCACCTAACTTAAAAGGTTTGATGGAGAATAAAGATATCGAGAAAATATTTCATTTTGCACGTTTTGACATAGCTGCACTTTCAAGCAATCTAAATATTGAGGTAAATCCTATTTTTTGTACAAAAGTTGCTAGCAAAATAGGGAGAACATATAGTCCAAGGCATGGTCTTAAAGAAGTAGTGCATGAACTAGTCAATGTTGAACTCGACAAGCAAGCACAAAGCAGTGATTGGGGGAATGTTGATAAATTATCAGACAAGCAACTGGCTTATGCCGCCAATGATGTCCGGTATTTAATCAAAGCAAGAGAAAAGCTTCGCAATATGCTTATAAGAGAAGATAGATGGGAACTTGCCCAAAGATGCTTCGAATGTATTCCTGTTATGTCTAAATTAGACATTTTTCGTTTTGGAAATATTTTTGAACATTAATCTTCTAATAAGAAATTTTCTTCTTCAGCTAATGCCTTAAGTAGAGAATCAAGTTGATTGCCAATAACAAGTTGATCTTTTGATTGCAATTTCATTGCTTCTTTCAATAAAATCTCTGCCATATGTTTTTTTGAGGCAATATCTGTCTCGCCTTTTTTTGCTGCTGCAATGTCAATTCTCTTACTAGCAGCAGCAATGCTGATGCTTAGACAAGAAGCCAATTGAGCACATGTTCTTAAATACTCATGTTCTTTTATACCTGCCATATTTCAAAGAAATCAAACATCTAATAAAGATTTTAAAACACTTGAAGCCAATAATTTACTTGCACCTTGAGGGCCCATGCGACGAAAACCAATATGAGATAAATTATTTCGAAATTGGGTGTTTTTAAGAAGGAATTGTAGCCTTAAAGCTAATTGCTTAGAACTTTTACATGGGATTACAGCGCCTCCTAGCAATCGACTCTGCCTGATTGCAAATGAATACTGAAATTGAGGTCCTTTACCTGGTAAAGAAAGAGAAGGGACACCAGACCCTACAAGTTGTTCGGTAGCAGTGCCTGCATTTGCAATACCAACTTCTGCAATAGAAGCCCATGAATAGAATCTACCTACTCCGACAAACACCTTAAATCTCTCTCTTTCATAATAAGCATCAGATTCAATGACATTATTTGATGATTTAGAAAAGCCTAGTTTGTTAAGAAGAGAATCAACATCTAACGGAATTGGTTCTGAACCAAGAGCAATTAATAAAACAATATCTTTATCAGTTCTAATTTGTATAACTGACTCCATTAATCGTCTTAAATTATCCAATGCTTCTGGATTTCTACTCCCACAAAGTAATAATAATCTTCTAGCTTGTTTAAATTCATAAGGAAAAGATATTGCTTTAAACCCATCCATCATTGGATTGCCAAAGCATATAGCTTTTACTCCTTTACGAATCAATCCTCTCGCTGTTACTTGATCTCTAATTCCAACCATCTTACAACGTCCAGATTTCATGAGGATCCATTCCCAAGGATCCCATTCAGTACCTTTCAAGTAATGATAGTAATCACTAATTTTGGTTCCAAATGAACTTTTCCATGTGTAATCACTTTTAGGAGTTCCAATAAATCCAAAACAAGCTTTACTAGTCCAGGCAAAAAATAAAGGCAGTAAATCTCCTACCGCTAAAATTACTCTTCCATTGCTACCTGCCCATTTCACATAAAGCCACTGTTTCCATGTCATAAGAAAAAGTCCTGCGAATATATCCGCAAATAATGCTCGAAGACTTTGATTACTAAATCCTCCACTAGGCAAGCGCAAAGATGGGCCTATTTTAATTAGCCAATTGTTATGAATTGCTTCTTCAAAAACTTTTCCTTGACCTACCAAAGGGAGTATTTCTATTTTCAAATCAGGCTTTTGCTCGTGTATAGCCTCTAAAATCCGCAAAGCAATCAAATCCTCTCCATGTCCATTAGAAATGACCAAAAGAGATTTATTCTGATTTTTTATGCTATCTACAGTAGTAAAGTCTTTGTGCCAACCAAAGGCATTAACGACTTGAGTGGCGGCATGGCCAAGTGGTAAGGCAGAGGATTGCAAATCCTTTATCCCCAGTTCGAATCTGGGTGCCGCCTTTATTAGTTTCCTCAGAATTCCATTGAGGAAATCGCGTATCGAATCTCGCTTTCTCATTGTTCTTGCATGGGCATATCAAATGAGTGGAAGGTGTATCAAACTAATTCCCATGCAAACAGTCATCATCTTAAAGAAATCAAATTCTTAGTTAGATCCTAAGAAAAAAGGCGCCCTCAAGGAGTAGCGCCCATATGGACAAGTGTGTGAGGAGTGTCCTTTATCACTATACCAATCCCAATGAGTTTTCTAAACTTTTCTTCAGTTAAAATCTATTAACTTCGAGTTTGATTATATAAATTGTGCTTCATAAACATCTTTGGTAAAGAAAACGCAAAAGCAATACAAAATAAAATCCAAAGAAAAAACTCAAAAATAATGGCTTTTAATATTTTAGAAAATGAATATCACACTTGATTCCTAACTAGTGGCAAACCAAATCTTCAAAATTATTAAGAGGTTAAGCCATAGGCGAAATAGTCTTATAAAGTCAGCTGTCAGTTAAGAAAAACTTATGGAGCCTAAAATCCAACCACAGAATAATCTGTACGGCCTATTCGCTGTTGTCCAAATCGCCGCAGTAATTATTGCCTCTCTTGGAGCGCTTCTGGGTTATGAAAAAGTTTTCTTCCCATTTTCTTGATTTCTAGCATTTAATTCAAAATTAATTTGAATTTTTAATAAAAGATTTTATTAATTTGGAATTTGTCCTAAATCAAAATAACTCTGATAGTTATTGATAAGTATAAGATCAATTAATTGCTTTAATAATCATTGTCAGAAACACATATTCCTAAACATCTAATACCATTAGTTTTAGATCTTTTACAATGATTACATAAAATTTTATTTGATTCCATTTTGAGCTGAATATTGTCCGTCAATATATTGAGATCTTCATTACAATCTTGCTTAGCTGTTGTGCTCATAGAAGTTTAATCATCTTCAGTACTGATCGTTACTGGTATTGAACTTTGAGAAGGTAAATCAACGATTTTCACCTGTGAAGAACTAGAAGCAGGAACTTCCTCAAGAACTTCTAACTCTTCTTCTTTAGAACAAGCCTCTAAAGCTTCTCTGAGCAAAGAATCAAAAGTTGCACCTGGTAATCTATGTCTAGCAATTTCTAAAAATGTTCTAGGTAAAGATTCAGAAGCAGCATCTTTTAGTGCAGGGTTATTTTTACGATGTTTCTGCTCATCTTCGATAGCTCGAATAAACCTAAGAGTAACCTCGTGCTTTGTAGAAGCTTTGATTAAAGTGTCAGTATCTTTAGAAGGATTTTCAGGATCATTTTCTAAATCAGTAATGCGCCGTTGAAGACTCTCAAGGACTTCTTCAGCTTCTTTAAAAATATGAGATAACTGTCCATCAGAAAGATTAGGCAAATCAGCAACATAGACTTTCCCATGGTCCCTGAGAGTCAAAAAAGTTGGCCTAGGACCTTGCCTATTATCGACATTTGGGAAATTACCCAATGGTCTTCTTGGGGGTGTTGGGCCAGCTGAACTACGTCTACGCGTTAAACGCTGGGAATTTTCAAAGGGCATTGAACTAATTAAAGATCTAGCGACGCAGCTTCCGAAAAAATATTCGGCTTGCATTCCTTAGATTTTAGTATTGAAAATCAACTTATTGATTAGTAAAAGTAATTGTCTTTTAACTCCGACGCAAAAAACAAAGATGTTGCTTTTTGTAAATAGGACATTTAAGTTGTCAAACCAATAACTTTTGGATCATTAGAAATCTCTGATTCACAAACACTACCAATTGGAAAAGCATCAAAACCTTGAGCTAAAGAGATTTCTAGGGCTGGTTCAAGGTCATTAGAGTCAACAATTATGCAAAAACCTATTCCTAAATTAAAAGTGTTCCATAGATCATTATCTGGAATACTGCCCTGATCTTTTAACCATGCAAAAATTTCAGGTATTTCCCATTGGCTTTTGTCTACTAAAGCATTTAGTCCTTTAGGCAAACATCTAGGAAGATTTTCAGGCAAGCCACCTCCAGTAATATGCGCCATGCCTCTAATTGATACTTTTCCCTCCAACAAAGAGTGAACTAAAGGAAAATAAAGTTTTGTTGGCTTCAATAAACTTTCAATAAGAGGAGATTTCCGTGAACCGAATGTTGTACTTTTATTGACATTTCGAGTTTGGAGAACTTTTCTTACCAGGCTAAAGCCATTGCTATGTAAGCCATTGCTAGAAACTCCAATAATCTGATCACCTGGTTGAATTGTACTTCCATTAATAATCTGTTTTTCATCAACAACTCCTACACAAAACCCTGCCATATCATATTGACCATGTGAATAAAAGCCTGGCATCTCAGCAGTCTCACCGCCTAACAAAGAACAACCACATTCTTTACAGCCTTCAGAAATACCTTTGATAACTTCTGTTAATTCCGTGGGTCCTAGTTTGGCAGTAGCAATGTAATCAAGAAAAAACAGTGGTTCAGCACCACTAGTAATTACATCATTAACGCACATAGCAACTAAATCTATACCTACACCAAAATGAGCACCATAAGACTGAGCTAACTCAAGCTTAGTACCTACACCATCTGAACCTGCAACCAAAACAGGATTTTGAATTCCTTGAGGCAAACGCATAAAGCCCCCAAAACCACCTATCCCTCCAATAACCTCTTTCCTGAATGTAGATTCAACGCTTGACTTTATTTGATCAACAAAGTCTCTGCCTGCTTGAACATCAACACCAGCTGTTTTGTAATCCATAATTTTAACTAAATCATCCTTTCAAATATGTTTGATCTTAGTGTTTAACTAATTTTTCAGTCAGTATGCAATAAATACTATTTAAGAGTCAAACCAAAAAACAATTATCACAAATCATTGATTTTCCATCCTAGTGACCTTTTCCATTATTAAAACAAAAGCCCAACTAGATAGTTGGTTAAAAAAGCAAAAAAATCCAATATATTTTGTACCTACAATGGGAGGACTGCACTTAGGCCATGCAGAGTTGATAAAAGCTGCCAAAAAGCATGGCTCTAAAAACTCGTGCATTTTAGTAAGCATTTTTGTCAACCCACTCCAATTTGGAGCAAACGAAGATTTTGAACAATATCCGCGCAACTTAAGTCTTGATTCAGAAATCGCAAAGGGAGCAGGCGCAAATGCTATATGGGCTCCCTCAGAGAAAGATATTTTCCAAGGTGACAAGAATTCACTTTTTCAAATCAATGTACCCCCTAACCTTCAAAAACATCTTTGTGGTTCAAAAAGGAAAGGGCATTTTGATGGTGTTTGTACAATCATGGTTAAACTGCTTAGCCTAGTCAAACCAAAAGTTCTTATTCTTGGGGAAAAAGATTGGCAACAATTTATTATTTTGCGACAGCTTGTGAATGCTTTAGGCCTCCAAATAGAAGTTAAGGGAATAGCAACTGTTAGGGATTCAAATAATCTGGCCTTAAGCTCTAGAAATCAATACCTTAATTCAAATGAATACAATCAAGCTCTGGCCTTACCAAGAAGCCTCCAAGAAGCACGCAAAAATTTTAAGAGTAAAGGTTCTATTAATATTCAAAAACTAAGAAGCAATTTCGAAAAAAATAATTTAAAAGTGGACTATATACAAATTGTAGACAGGACAACTTTAACTCCCCTTGATCAACCTAAATCGCCTTGTTTACTTGCTGCAGCTGTCTACTGCGGCAGGACACGATTAATAGACCACACTTTTTTAATGACTCGTTCTCCAATAATTGCAATTGATGGGCCTGCTGGGGCTGGCAAAAGCACCATTGCCCAACTTTTTGCAAAAAAAATGGGGTTAATTTATCTAGATACAGGTGCTATGTATCGAGCCTTAACATGGCACATTATAGAAAATCAAATTAATCCTAATGATGAAAAAAATCTTGTGAAAGTATTAGAGGATTGTAAAGTTGATTTCAAAAGCTCTGAAAGTAGTGGTCCACAAGTTTTTGTTAATCAAAAAAATGTTACTCACTTTATTCGCTCTCCTCAAGTGACTGAATTCGTGTCTAAGATTTCTGCTAAATTTCCTGTAAGGGAAAAACTAACTAATCAACAAAAAGAATTTGGTCAACAAGGAGGAATCGTAGCTGAAGGAAGAGACATTGGAACAGCAGTTTTTCCTGATGCTGAATTAAAGATATTTCTTACAGCATCTACAAGTGAAAGGGCTAAAAGAAGAGCACTAGATCTTAAGCAAAAAGGTTTTGAAGTTCCAAGCTTAATGTTATTAGAACAACAAATTAAAGAAAGAGATCAGGCAGATATGGAAAGGGATATCTCTCCATTAGTTAAAGCAGCTGATGCTAAAGAATTGATAACTGACGGAATGAAAATAGAAGTAGTTTTGGACGAGTTAACGAAACTATTTAGAGAAGAAGTACCTGAGGAAATGTGGAAAGTCTAGGACTTATCTATTTCTATTAATAAACCATCAATTGCATCCTCTAATAAATCTAAAACCTGATCAAAACCACTGTCGCCACCATAGTAAGGGTCAGGAACTTCTAAAAGTTGTGTATTTCTTGCATAACTCAATAAAGGCTTGATTTTTGATTTTGGAGATGTATCTAGTTCTTTTAACAAAGCATTTACGTCAGCCAAATTTGAATCATCCATAGTAAGAATTAGATCAAAGTAAGTAAAGTCTGATAAAGCAATTTGCCTAGCCTTACTTTCTATTTCAATGCCTCGCTGCTTTGCTGCCATTCGCATTCGTGAATCTGCCAATCTTCCAATATGCCAACCTCCAGTACCTGCAGAATCAACCTCATATTGATTTTCTAATTTTTTTTGCTTTAAACGATTCAGTAGCACAGCTTCTGCGGCTGGAGAACGACAAATATTGCCCAGACAAACAAATAAAATCTTTTTAATCATGAGCTAAGAAGCGAATATTTTTCTTATTAGGTCTTATTCTAAATCAAAAAGGACATTATTTATATATTTCTCGGTCCAATCATGACCATAAAATCTTCCTAACATTCCTCTAGCTGGATCTTTGTTAGCTCTATAATTCATATACAATTTTTGACCTGATAATATTTCCAAAGAATGCTCTTTAGATACTCTAGAAGCTTTATTAATTAATCTTATATATAAAGAAATGTAATCTCTAAATGCTTGCATTAAAACATTTTTTATCAAAACTTCGCCTTCTTTCCCTAAAGGAACTCTACTCCATAAAAAGCCTGGAGAGAAAAAAGGCTTTGCTTCTAGAGGAATGGAACCTCCTGAAGGAAGTAATGATTGCCATTTGTGATGGATAGGTATTAATTCTTCCCAAACCTTGGCTGTATGAGAAATGTCATTTTTCAAAGCAGGTTGTAAATCTAAGGCCAAAAGATGTCCTGAAGGGAGAGTAACAAAATCAGCGCCAAAAAATGGAAGGTCATAACAATTTAAAGGAACAATTACAAAATTTAGTACAGAAGCACTTTTCCCAGCATCAACACAGACAGCTCTGGCTTTTCGAATTTTTTCAGTTTGACAAGCCCAGGTAACTGTCTTGACTTGATGCAAATTTGCTTTTGAACCAAACAACGCTTCTTTTTGAATAAAATCATTTGGAATTGAGCATGATTTGAGTCGAAATTCTGATAAAGAATTAATTATAATGTCCATAAATTGATTCCAAGGCCATTCAGGCATTCCTATTGAATCAAGACTTTGTGTTCTAATATGATGCATAATTCTTATAAATTAAGCCTGACCTCTAACTTATTCTCAAAGGGAAAAGAAACTCATTAAGAAATCGATTAGACCATTCTTTTCCAAAATAACTTTTAAATAAACCATGAGCAGGGTCTCTTTCAGAATTATAAACATCATAGCTACAATGGCATCTTCGTACTTCATCAAGGGTTAGAATATTATCTAAATCAAATGATTCCTTATGTAAGTCAAAATATAAATCTGTAAACTTAGAAAAGATTGAAGGTAATAGATTATCTGCATGATTCTTATCTCCTCGACAAAAGATTACACAAGGGGAAAAAAATTGACCTGAATCATATGCTCTCATATTATTTTCATTTGAAAATTCTGGACAAGACCTCTTTAAATTTTTTAGACTTTCAAAATATTGATTAAAATAAATATCATTTTGAATTAAAGGTTGAAAATCTAATATTGCTACTAGCTGTTTCTTAACACCAAACCACAATAGATCTACACCAAAAATTGGCATATCATTTTTAAATTCAGGATAGCCTACGGAATTAAGAACTTGCAGCTTATTGCCCGCATCCATTCGCGTTACTCTCCATCTTCTAAAACCAGGAATATCCCATGCCCAGCTTTGTATTCGAGAATTATTCTTTTTAGAATAATGTTCCTTAATATCCTGAGGCAATTGAAGTTCTATCCCTCCATGTGAAATAATATTTTTATTTAAATTATCTAATAAAGGATCGAACATCGCCCAAGTCGCTTAAAAGCATCGAGTAGAAATGTCTACTAAAATAATATAGGTTTTTAGTAGTCTAAACACTTTCTGTACTACCCTTACGAGATTTTCTTGTTAAAAAACCAAATAAAACTTTTCCAATGGCAGCAATAAGATTACCTTCTAGCTCTTTAAACATGTCCATATTAAACTTAAAAGCCAAATTGGCCTCGTCTACAATTAGATCAACCATTTTTTGATTAATTTTTAATGAATCAAGTCTTTTCCTATATTCAATTTTAAATTGTTTCTCATCATCTATAAGATTAAACTCATAAAAATTTAAACCATTACTGCCAGATAAGTTCAGTGCCTTTTGAGCAATATTCTTTAAAATTTGCCCCCCTGAAAGATCGCCTATATATCTTGTGTAATGATGACCCACTAATAATTCTGGTGAATCTTTTGCAACACTTCTAATTCGAGCAGAATATGCCTTAGCCGAAGGAGTCGCATTATTCAAAGAGTTCTGCCAATCAGCTCCACAATAAAACTCTAAATCCTTTCTCAAGGCTTGGACCCTATTAAGCTCTGGGAAAAAAATTGATTGAACAACAGGATCACCAGCCTTGGAAAGCGTTTCAATCTCATCTTCCATTGCTGAATAAACTAGATATAAGTCAATCAAAAGATTCTTATATGTAGATTTATCGACAACTCCTTTTAGGAAGCAACTAACAAAGCCTGTGTTCTCAGCCATCGTGTGAGATTTTTTCGTACCTTCTTTGAGTTGCTTTGCTAGAGCTAATGACATTGATTAAGCCTGTAAAAAATCAAAAGAAAACTAATATTGATACTCTAATAAGATTTAGGCAAAATTTTCAAAATTGCTTTGATTCATATTATCAAGGGAAAAGGTCAAATAAATCTCTACAAATTGCCTTTAATTTATTCATAGCAGATGGTTGTGGCAAATGAGTACCAGTTGCCTCCCAAGTACCTATCGTGGCAAGGCGCCACCTTTCACCATCAAATGTCATGCCTCTCATAACTATTCCAATAAGCCTAGGTAATGAAGATTTATCATTTTGATCAACTTTTAATTGAATTAATAAGCTTCTGCATTCAAGCCTTGGGGACCATCCAGGGAAATGAAAGGCCAAATCCAATGTTTCATCTTCACGCCAATATCTTGTTTCAGGGTCATCTCGCCAAGGACTCAAATTTATTGATGCGCCTGGGAAATAATTCCTAACTACCCTCCCTGTAGAAGCAAGAATATGAGCAAAAGCAAGGGACTGGGCTTGATCAGCTGCATTCACTACAAAAACTCCTTAATTGAGCGAGATCTAAAATGATATTGAATTAAGTATGGAGAAGGTTCCTTAATCAGCCAAATATTTTCTTTAAACTGTAAATTTAAGAATAGTTTGTCCAAAAAGTCATAGTCTCAAGTCATAGAACTCAATACTAATTAAAAATTAATGGCTGAATTCAAAAAAATCATTCCCCCCACTAAAGGATCCCCAATAAAATTTCTTGATGGCCTACCTGAGGTTCCAAATAATCCAATTATTCCATTTATAAGAGGTGATGGAACAGGTGTAGATATATGGCCAGCAACACAAAAGGTTATTGATACAGCGATAGAAAAGGCCTATGGATTAAATCGAAAGATTGAATGGTTTAAAATTTATGCTGGTGATGAAGCTTGTGATTTATATGGAACATTCGAATACTTACCTGATGACACAATTAAAGCGATTAAAAAATACGGTATAGCAATTAAAGGTCCATTAACTACACCTGTAGGAGGTGGCATTAGATCTTTAAATGTAGCCCTAAGACAAATCTTTGATTTATATAGTTGTATAAGACCTTGCCGTTACTATGCCGGCACTCCAAGTCCACATAAACATCCTGAAAATTTAGACGTAATTGTATATAGAGAAAATACAGAAGATATTTATATGGGCATTGAATGGGATTCCAATGATCCAATTGGGATCAATCTTCGCAAATATTTAAATAATGAAGTGCTTCCTTCAAGCGAAGGGATTAAAAATAAACAAATTCCTGATGGCTCAGGTATAGGCATTAAACCTGTAAGCAAAAAAGGTAGTCAAAGACATATAAGAAAAGCAATACAACATGCATTAAAACTGAAAGGCAAAAAAAGACATGTCACTTTGGTGCATAAAGGAAATATCATGAAATTCACTGAAGGAGCTTTTCGAGATTGGGGATACGAACTTGCTACTCATGAGTTTAGGGATTCATGTATTACTGAACGAGAAAGCTGGATACTCTCAAACCTCGAAGTAAACCCAAATCTAACAATCGAAAAAAATGCAGAAATGATTGAACCAGGCTTTAACTCATTAAATATGGAGAAAAAGGATGAAATATGTAATGAAGTCAAAATGGTTTTGGGAAATTTGTATTCATCGCATGGCAATGGAAAGTGGAAAACAATGGTTTTAATAGATGACCGTATAGCAGACAGTATTTTTCAACAAATCCAAACTCGTCCAGAAGAATATTCGATCCTTGCGACACTAAACCTTAATGGTGATTACATTTCTGATGCTGCTGCTGCAATAGTTGGAGGCCTAGGAATGGCTCCTGGGGCAAATATTGGTGATGAAGCAGCAATCTTTGAAGCAACACATGGTACTGCGCCTAAACATGCTGGTCTTGATAAAATTAACCCAGGGTCAGTAATACTTAGTGGAGTGATGATGCTCGAATATTTAGGCTGGCAAGAAGCTGCTGACCTCATCACAAAAGGATTAAGTCAAGCAATATCAGACAAAAAAGTAACTTATGACTTGGCACGCTTAATGGAGCCTCCCGAGCAGCCACTAAGTTGTAGTGAATTTGCTAATGCAATAATCAAAAGATTCTAATTTTATTTTGATAATCAGAATAAGATTGCATGATTTCCCAAGATTTTAGTAGAGTATCATTATCTCCTAAGTTGCCAGGAAAAGTTAATAAATCACAAGGGAATCCTGTTAAATTTTTTGGTAGAGAAACCAATGATAATCCAGGCATAATTTGACCTTTTAAGTTAACAAAATCAGCCTTTAAACCTTTTTTTAATAAAGTATTAGTAGTAATTCCACCTTTACTAATAATATAACTTAATCTATCAATAAATCTAGATGAAATAACTGCCATAAATTCTGCTAATGAAATACCAAAACTAATTCTTGAAAGATTAGATTCAAAAAATAGTTCACCCCTGCTTGTATAAAAGACTGGTGTCTTCTTCTTATTAATAATACCTTCGATTTTATCGACTAGAATAGACTCAAAATCTAAAAGTAGATTTTGGTCTAATGAGCCTTCCAAAATTTTTAAAAACTTTGCGACAGGCAATTCAATTCCTATACAGTCTTCTGATCTAAGTAAAACAGCTAATTGATTATCAGCCAGAGAAACATGAGAGCCCACGATAACCATTCCAGACTTATAAGAAAAATCATCAACCTCGCCTTTGAAACATGAAATTTCATTTATATCACTGGTTTGACTTTTAATATTTGTCAAGCTGTTGATAAAGCTTGCTGCTGATCTAAATAAAAATCTTTTCTTACCATTTAAAGCGTTTAAAGCACTACAAAAGACATCAAGATCTATAGATGTTTTTGCATCAACAATCACTGTCTGATTAAAAGTCAAGGATGATAAAAATTCAATCAAATTATTCATTTCTATTTTTGATTCTCTTGCTTTATCTAATTTATCTATAGATATACACACTACATTATTTGCTTTAACTAAACCATTGCTTTTTTCTTCAATCCAGCTAGGCAAGAAACTATTAGAATATCCAAATATTTTATCTTTTGCAAAAATAGTTCTATTAACAGGTATTCCATTTGCAAAATGAGTGCCATTAATAGTAATACGATTTCCCTCAAAAAATGCAGGTATATGAAAAGTGGCATCAAATGGACCTAACTCTTCATTTATAGTTTCTGGCTCCAAAAAACCATGCCCCCTAAGAGTCGAATCACCTCTACTCACTATTGAAATATCTCTATCAGAAAGACCTTTTTCATTAAATACTTCTGAAAGGGATTTACATATTTTTCTAATTCTATCTTTTGCCCGATTTGGAGGTAAGGATCTTGTATTTGCAAGAATAAATAATAATGAGGAATGTTCTAAACCTTCAAGTAAAGTTTTTTTGTCCCAAGATAAAAGTAAAGGACAGTCATGAACAGTTTGGGAGCCTGTAGGATCATCATCAATAACAATTGTCTTCATTATAGATTGCACTAAAAGTATTAAAAATAAATATAAAAATCAACCTGTGACTAACTCCAACTGTGAGGCAAGGTGATGTAAGACTTATCTAATTTTTTAACAGAGTCACAGCCCAGCAATTTCATTGTGCGAACAACATCTGTTTTAAGAATATCTATAGCTCGGGCGACTCCAGTACCACCTGCTGCTGCTAATCCATATGCATAAGCTCGGCCTACCAAAACACCTTTAGCTCCTAAACACAAAGCTTTTACAACATCTCCTCCTCGTCGAATTCCTCCATCCAAGAGAACATCAATTTCACCATTCGCAGCCTTTACTATTTCAGGCAAAGCTCTAATTGTGGGCGGAACACTATCTAATTGTCTTGCACCATGATTTGATACGACGATTGCATCTAGACCAAAATCAATAGCTTTACGAGCATCTTCACCAATATGCACACCCTTAACAATCATCTTTCCACCCCAGGCTTCTTTAATCCATGCAAGGTCTTCCCAAGTCACAACAGACTCCTCTAAAGCAGGACCAATTTCGGTATATCCCATTGGTCCACTATCTAGTTCTACATTAGGAAAATCCATCAATCCACCATCTCCTAACCATTGAGTTAACCAACATGGTTTAACGAGTATTTGAGACAGAAAAGGCAGCATTTTTAATGGATTTCTAGAAAGTAATTCTTTAGTTCCATTACGTAGATCTCGTTCTCTCAAGCCAGATATGGGAGTATCAATAGTCACCACAATTGCAGAAAAACCAGCCTTTTTTGCTCTTTCTATTGTCTTCAACGCTACATCACGGCCTCCTAATAGATAAAGCTGATACCAAGCAGGAAAATTAGTTGCCTTTTTTACATCTTCTAACTTGCAGCCAGACAAAGTTGATAAAGTATATCCTGTTCCAGCCAATCCCGCTTCTCTTGCTGCAGCGACCTCACCTTGTGGGTAAAACATCCGACTACTGCCAACAGGAGCCAAAAGGAAAGGAAGATTAAATGTTTGATCCAGCAATGAAACAGAAAGATCGCAAGATGGAGTCGCTACTGCACATCTAGGCCTAAAATATATCTCATTAAATGCAGAGCAGTTTTCAGCTAAAGTTTGCTCTCTATCTGCACCACTATCAATATAGTCAAACACCATTTGCGGCAGGCGTTTTTTTGCCAATACACGTAAATCACTAATATTTACAACGTTGGGAGATGAAACATTAGCTGCCATATGAAGTGATACTAATTTGTGTTATGAATTTAGTTTAAGATAAAGAGTGAGTGAATTTAAAAATTTTTACTCATTGTGCAATTAGTCGCAATAGATCTGACTAGGAATTTTATTTAATATGTATATCATTCATAATTTTTCTTTTTCGAAGTTTTCCCGATTCCAGCGTTAAAGCTATTTGTGGGATCAAGATTTCGATAAAAACTGCTTAGATTAGTATCAGCTTGATATATATGACCTACATTATGTTCTGCAGGATACTTGGCATTATTTTTGTCTAAAATGAGAAGAATAGATTCTTTTAGTTTATTAAAATCAACTCCCTCTTTTACAACAAAGTCCCAATGAAAGACCATGCATAAGAAATGTCCCATCTGAAAAGATTCTGACATTTGAGAGAGAATATATTCAGGGAGAATATCATGCCATGAAGAACAGTTACGGGGAAGAGCTATATCTAATGGTAGAAGTTCTCCAGCTTTATGAGAATTAAGTTTCTTATACCTTGATGGCGCAGAACCAGCAACATATCGGTGCAAGAGAATATCTTTTCCTTCATCTTCTGTACATTCAAAGAAATCAAAATTTCTATTTAATCTTTCTTCATTTAAAGTTTTACGTATACAGTCAATAGAATCGTCACTCGCTAAGAAAATCATATAATGTTCAAATTTATTTCTATATTCACAAACTCTTTTAGGAAGATGGTTTGGAAGTATATCGGAAAAAAATTGAAGATGTATATCAGTAATATTATTGGGCAAAAACTCCAAGCCACTTAATTTTGTATCTAAGAATTGCTTAAAACGAAAAATTTTCTGTAATGATTTAGTACCAAAATATTTAATAAATAAAAAATTATCCTTACAGTACTTGGCTGCTCCATCAAAATAACTTTTATGCATATACTCTCCCATATCTGGCAAAACTTTATTTTCAGAAAGAATCTTTATCCGAAGATCAGTAAAGTCTGTTGGATCTTTAGTACCGACAAAAAATACTTTTTCTTTTTTAGGAAGAGGAAAAGTATCTAATCTAACAGCAAAAACAGCTACTTTACCTGCGCAACCACTTGACTCAAATAAACGTCTCTTATCTGCATTAAACCTTGCAGGGATTTGCGAGTTTATATCTCTTACACGAGTCTTATAATCCAAATCAGAAGCGAGTTTATTTGTATCTGAAACTTTATTCGGGTCAAAATTTATTGCCTCTAAATTGGTGAGAATCTCGATTGGTGACTCTCCTAATTCAATACCTAAATGATTAACAAGAATTAATTCTCCTTCCTTAGTCAATTGAGCAAATAAAGATAACTCAGTATAAGCTGGTCCTCGGTTTACCAAATTACCTCCAGAGTTGTTACAAACTCCTCCGATAACAGAAGCTCCTATACATGAAGATCCAATGACAGAATGAGGCCCTCTTCCTATTGGTCGAAGATTGTCTTCTAATTTAAATAACGTTGTACCTGGAAAAGCTAAAACTTGCATCCCTTGATTTAATACAATTAATTGATTAATAGAAACTGTATTAATTATAATTATATCTCTATCATATTCATTACCGAAGGGAGTTGATCCACCTGTAAGACCTGTATTAGCCGCTTGCATAATTATAATTTTATTAAAATTTATACAAATTCTTAGCACTTTCCATAACTGCAATAAGTTTTGAGGGAAAACAACCATTGAGGCATTACCACCACCAACACGTATACCCTGTCTATAAAATTGTGTCTTTTCAGGATCAGTCAAAATATTGACTTTACTAACAATAGTGATGAGTTCTTTTTCTAATTCAACAAGTCGGTAATTTCTCATCAAATAACGAACCTTCCCTAACAACATCAAGGTAACGCATCTATATTCGAAAGAAAATAGCTTATATTCTATCTCTTGGATTTTTAATAATTTCTCTAAATTTAATTATAGAAGCCTGAAGTCACTTCATTATATATAAACTCACATTTAATAGAACGTTCCTCATTTGGCCTAAGATTTACAATGCTATCACCAGTAATTAAAGCATTCCGTGGACTAGTCCACGGCTCTAAGCAAATCATCTTTCTTGGTGGATTTGTCCAAATAACATTAAAAAGAAAAGGGTCTTCTATTCTTAATGTAATAGAGAATTTTTCAAGCTTATCAATAAAAGTAGTTTTAGATATTGGGCCAATTAAAAAATCTATTCCATTAGATAAATTATTTATTTGTGAAGAAACATCGGCAATCAACATATTATTCTGATCAATACATTTTTTCGGTAAATCTATAATTTCTACATTTTCCAAGTCTGAGACCCGAAAGTAAGGGTGTAATCCAAAGCTAAATGGCATTTCTTTCTCAAGGCTTTTATTTTTAACTCTAGAAACAATCTCTAATTTGTAATCTTTTATTCTTACATCTATACTTAGAGAAAATTTAAATGGATATAATAATAATAATTCATTATTATCTTCAAGAAATAAATTAATTCCCTGTCCATCATCAAGAGGGTTAATTTGCCAACACGCATCTCTTGCAAACCCATGCTGGTTCATAAAGTATTCACTATCATCTAAAAGAAATTTATTATTTGGCAAATTTCCACATATTGGAAACAGAATTGGCATCCCTCCACGAACACTCTTAGATTGATCATTAAAACGACTTTGGTCCATATAAAAAACTTCTCTACCATTACAGATCCAACTAGTTATTAAGCCACCTCTTTCAGGGACAATTCGCAATTTATCACTTGTTTGAAGATTACAAACTTCCCAATGTTTATAAGGAAATTTCTTTATCTCTAGAGTACATGTCATTAAATCTAACTAGTTTGCAGCCAAGTTAGAACTTCTTGATTGACTCGATCTGGTATTTCATCATGTGGGCAATGCCCAGCATTTAAAAGCACTTCTTTAACTTCCAAAGAAGCTTTTTCTGCAAATACTCTAAATTTCTCCTGTTTAGCTTTAGCATTTCTCAACCAAGGATCGCTAGAGCCCCAAAGTAATAAAAGAGGAGCTTCTAAATCTTGAAACAATTTATCTATAGGCTTACCCTTTAGTCCTCTAGCTTGAAAAACTTTTTGAAATACTGCAAAAGCACCTGGATCTAAAGATGGCCTTCGAATGGACTCAATTAAATATTCATCTACATTTGTTGGATCTATATACACTTGCTTAAGCGTATTTTTTATGACACTAGGTCTACGTAGATTTTCAAAAATCAACCGTTGAATTAATGGATATAAAAACCATTTAACTAAAAGATCCCTAGAAATTCCCTTACCAATGATTTTTCTCATTCTTGCCGAAAAATCCTTTGGTTCAACATCAAGTTTCTCATCACTGAAATAACCTGCTGCATTAAGCAAAACAACCCCTGCAGATTCAGACTGAAGTGCGGCTCCTGCAGCAAGTGCTGCATACCCACCTAATGAATTTCCAATGATGACTGTTTTTTTCCCGATACGCTCTTTAACATAAGCAACAATTTGTTCCTTCCATAATTCTCCTCCATAATCTAATTCTGCGGGCTTGGCACTTCTTCCAAATCCAACTAAATCAATAGCATGAACCTCATAATTTGAAGAAAGCACAGGAATATTAAACCTCCAATGGTCAGTTGAAGCACCAAAGCCATGGACAAGTAAGACTGCAGGGTTGTTTTTTGCATTAGAAGCATTCTTAGATTCTTTAGGGATACTTCTTATCGAATAAATCTCATGGCCTAAATAGTCCCATGGAGCATTAGGAGTAGGAGCTAGACCAGGCATTAAGTGATTAACATACAGTGAGAAGGTTTAGAGCTTAAAAAATTTTCTCACCAATTGAGAACTGAATATTGAGGTTAATTAATTGAATATTCAAGAAATGTTCAAACAAGTCCTACTGGATCAGCAGCTACTTCATCAGGAACTTTATTCCCACCACTAGGTGTCTTATCTTTAAGAACTATTCTTAACAGTACTGGTGCTAGAAAAGTTGTACCTATAACCATTAACAAAATTGCCGCTTCAAGTGATGGTGTTAATAAGCCAGCACTTGTTCCTAATCCTAGGAAAATCAAACCAACTTCACCACGAGGCATCATCCCTAAGCCAACGACCAATCTATTTGTAGGCTTGTCAATGAGAAACGACCATCCAGCCGCAATTTTGCCAACAATAGCTACTACTAATAAGAACCCTGCGACTATTAAAGCTGTACGACTCGCAGGATCAAGAGGATTAATGACAGATAAATCCATCCCTGCGCCAACTAAAACAAAGAAAATAGTTGCAAAAAGTGATACCAAGGGAAGAACAGATTGCTGGATCGCATGATTATTTTTTGAACTGCTAAGAATCAATCCTGCTGCAAAAGCGCCCAAAGCTGCTTCTAGGCCAATTGCAGTTGCTACAAAACAACTAAGAACAAGAATTACAAAAGAAGCGACCACAACTGCACCTGGGGCCTTTAAACGATCCAATAGCCAGTCGAAAGCAGGCGCAGCTGTCCTACTTAAAGCTATAGCAGCTATTACAAAGACTGTTGCTGCAACAACAAGTTTGACTATTGGTGCTATTTCTAATGATCCTCCTGTTGCTAATGCAACCACAACGGCAAGGATTACAATCCCAAGAATGTCATCAAGAACAGCAGCTCCTATAACTATTTGACCTTCTCGGGTTTTTAAATAGCCTAATTCTCCAAATACACTTGCTGTAATTCCAATACTTGTAGCAGTCATTGACGCTCCAGCAAAAATTGATGGAATCAAATCCACATGAAAAAGCAACATCAAACCAAAGGTTCCAAACGCAAAAGGCAAAATCACCCCTGCCATGGCCACCGTGAAAGCTTGTGCACCTACAGCAACTAATTCTTCCAACTCACTTTCTAAACCAGTCAGAAAAAGTAATGCATATAGACCAAGTGTTGCGACTGCTTGTAAGGAAGGAAATGTCTCAAAATATAAATCAGGAACAGCCTCAGGAGGTATTGATGCCAAAGAACTAATTACTTGAATAAAACCTTCATTCAAAGCAACATGAGCATTTGGAGGAAGAAGCAAATGCAATCCAGAAGCTCCAATTAATACACCTGCGAGCAATTCGCCAACAATGGTGGGCAAGCTTAATCTGACAAGCACTTCTGCCAAAACTCTTGCAGCAACAAATATCAATAAAAAACGAATTACACCAATCAAAGTCTCTGCTACTTCAATATCGTGAGTGCTTAGAACAGAAAATACTGTGGAGTCCAGCATAAGCAAATGTCTTTTTAGACCTTGTTGATCAGGGAACGATAATAATGTTTTTTATGCATTTAGAAAATATTTATAAAATCAAGTGTTGATCTGAAGTCACTAAGCATACGAATCAAGAAATCTCGCTACTGTCCGACCATACAAGAAGTCATTTATGAGCAGTTCTTCACAGCCGATCAATTTGAAGCTGCCGACTCCAGGCTGCTATGCAGATCCCATCAAAGCAGGAAATGATGCAGATGCAGTATTTGATGGAATGACAGAGCATTTGTTTTTCACTCTTGGAAAGCTAGCTACAACAGCAAGTCTCAGAGACCTATATATGGCACTGAGCTATGCAATTAGAGATAGATTAATGACTCGATACTTGGCCACTCAAGAAGCAATAAGAGCTAATCCTAAAAAAACAGTCGCTTATCTTTCCGCTGAATTTTTAATCGGCCCTCAATTAAATAATAATTTACTTAATCTTGGTATTAAAGAAGAGGCCGAAGAAGCTGTAAAAAGATTTGGAATCGAATCTTTAAATCATATTCTTGAAGTCGAAGAAGAACCAGGTCTAGGCAATGGAGGACTTGGGCGATTAGCAGCTTGTTATATGGAATCTTTAGCTAGTCTTCAAATACCCGCTATTGGATATGGAATCAGATATGAATTTGGGATCTTCAACCAACTAATAAGAGATGGATGGCAAGTAGAAGTCACTGATAAATGGCTTAAAGGAGGCTGGCCCTGGGAATTACCTCAACCTGATGAATCTTGTTTTGTTGGCTTTGGTGGACGGACTGAAAGTTATATAGATGATAAAGGAAATTATCGTTCTAGATGGATTCCAGCTGAACATGCAATTGGAGTCCCTCATGATATTCCTATACTTGGTTATCGAGTAAATAATTGTGATCGATTAAGACTTTGGAGAGCTGATGCCACTGAAAGTTTTGACTTCTATGCATTTAATATTGGTGATTATTATGGAGCAGTTGAAGAAAAAGTTGCTTCAGAAACTATATCTAAAGTTCTTTACCCAAATGATGGCACTGATGAAGGAAGAAGATTAAGGCTCAAACAACAACATTTCTTTGTAAGTTGTTCCCTACAAGACATGCTAAGAAGCCTTAGCAAAAGAGGTATTGCAATAGAAGAATTTCCTGATCATTGGACAGTGCAACTGAATGATACCCACCCTGCAATTGCAGTCGCAGAATTAATGAGATTATTAATAGATAGCCATCATTTTGAATGGGAGAAAGCATGGGATATAACTAGCAAATCGGTAGCATATACAAATCACACTTTATTACCTGAGGCTCTAGAAAAATGGGATCTAGATCTCTTTAAGAGTCTACTTCCCAGACATTTAGAAATAATCTATGAAATCAACAAAAGGTTCTTACAACAAGTCCGTCTAAGATATCCAGGAAATGATTCTATTCTCAGAAAACTATCAATTATTGATGAAGATGGTTGCAAAGCAATCCGAATGGCTCATTTGGCTACGATTGGAGCTCACCATGTAAATGGAGTTGCTGCACTACATTCAGACCTAATTAAAAGACAATTGTTCCCTGAGTTTGCAGAGCTTTGGCCAGAAAAATTCACAAATATAACTAATGGAGTCACTCCTAGAAGGTGGATGGCTCTTGCAAATCCTCCACTTTCACTGCTTTTAGATAAAGAAGTTGGAGAAAGTTGGATTACAAATATGGAAATTCTTGAACAATTAGAAAACAAACAAAATGATACTCACTTCCTAGATGCTTATGGAGAAACAAAGTTACTTGGAAAGCGTAAGCTTGCAGGTTACATTCATAGACAAACAGGAGTTTTAGTCGATCCATCAAGTTTATTTGATGTACAAGTTAAGCGAATTCATCAATATAAAAGACAACACTTAAATGCTCTTCAAGTAATCTCTCAATATCTACGTATAAAGAATGGAACAGCTAATGATATAGCACCAAGAACAGTGATTTTTGGAGGCAAGGCTGCTCCAGGATATTTTATGGCTAAGTTAATAATTAGATTCATTAATGGTATAGCGGAAGTGGTTAATGCAGATCCTGATATGGATGGTCGCTTAAGAGTCATATTTTTACCTGATTACAATGTGAAGTTAGGGGAGCAAGTATATTCTGCAACTGATCTTTCCGAACAAATATCTACTGCTGGAAAAGAAGCATCAGGTACTGGAAATATGAAATTTGCTATGAACGGCGCCTTAACAATTGGCACACTAGATGGTGCAAATATCGAAATCAGAGACAAGGTTGGATCAGATAACTTTTTCTTATTTGGTAATACTGAAAGTGAAATAATGAATCTTCGCAAAAATGGTTACAATCCCAAAAAATTTATAGATGAATTACCTGAGTTGTCTGAAGCTCTAAAATTGATTGAAGTAGGTCACTTTAGTAATGGTGATACAGAATTATTTCGACCATTGCTTAATAGTTTAACGGGGTATGATCCATTTTTTGTTATGGCTGATTTTGCTGATTATTTAAACACTCAAGATAAAGTAAGTATTGCTTGGAAAGATCGGAAAGAATGGAATCGAATGGCATTGCTAAATACTGCCAGATCAGGTTTCTTTTCATCCGATAGATCTATAAGAGAATATTGCTCATCAATATGGAATGTAGACCCGTTAAAAGTAGAAATCACATGCAATGTGAACGCCTAAAAAAGTAATTAACTCCTATCTGGCAAGTCTGGAGTCTGATGAAGAAGTCGATTAAGCCTAAGTCTATCTGCATTCAAAGGATCAGGAGCCAATTCTCCAGCCATCTCTTTAAATTTACGCTCTATTTCTTCAGGAACTCTGACATCAAATATTCTTTCCATCAAAGCTTCAATTGAGTAAAGATGAGCATTAATATTCTCAATATCCGCTATTGCCTGCTGGAGAGTTTCAGCTTCCTTAACATCGGTGGCTTTTACCTGAGAGGATTCTTCAGAATCAATTAAAGTATTTTGTTTTTGCAAATCTTCTAAAACCCTACTTACTAGTGTCCTAAAAGCTTGTAAAGCTGCCCAATTCAACTCTTGTTGGTGACGGAGAGTAGGAAACTCTCTTATAAGCCGATCGTGTTCCTTGTAGAACTTTAGGCAGTCAGGGCATTGACAAGGCTCTTCAGGCATGTCATCAGTCCTAATTACTCAACTTCTATCATTGCATCTTTAATGCATAGAAAACACATTAAAAAAATTTAAGCATCCTCTATTTCTTCAATACTTTCAGGTATTGGAACCTCAATGCTGCTCACAATTCCAATTACATCTCTTAATCGCATTGAATCCGCAAACCAACCCATAGCTTGTTCAGTATCTCCTTTGTTTTCAGCTTCACTTGCTTGGTCTTCATGTGCTTCTGCTAAAAGAGCCAGCCAACAAAGACATCTTGCTTGAACTATTGAGAGGTCCAAATCTGTTGGTTGAGATTTGGCTATTTGCTCACTCTCTTGTTGAACCAAGAGACGAAGACGCAAATCACTGAGCTGTGTCATAAAGACTCATTTATCAAACACACGCTAGCTAGAGAGTAAGTGTTTTGCATACCCACTACATATAGGAGTTGAGATTATTTGTAACCTGATATTTTACGGGGTTGGCGGGACTCGAACCCACGACCTACGGTTTAGGAAACCGTCGCTCTATCCAACTGAGCTACAACCCCTACTGGAACAATTGTTCCCTACAAGGCATTATGGAAGTTGAAAGCAGGGGAGGCGATCGCA
>MDSZ01181955.1_pt1 | contig 23585 bp, 20 predicted proteins | sample 811201 | NCBI WGS metagenome assembly MDSZ01 (sample SAMN05326647, study PRJNA326480) | marine metagenome | isolation source: seawater | place: Indian Ocean: North | collected 2010
ATCGCCATATCTAAACACATCATAGATTTTCGATTATTTTCTGTTGCAAAAACTTTATTAAATATTCTTGATAAAGGAATTGAAAATGTACCGCAACCACAGTAGAGCTCAAGCAAATCTTTAGGATCTTTTATAAATGATTCAACTAAATTTACCATTCTAGGAACCATATATTTATTCGGCTGAAAAAAAGTTTGGTCAGTTTGATACAGATAAAAAGGATTATTAGAATTAATTAATTCTTCTAAAATTTCATTTGAAGTACAAAGTAACTTTTTTTTACTTCTTAGAACAATTTCAATATTTAGATCTTTTGCTATCCTTGAAGATTCTTCAAGTAACTCAGCATTAACTTCTTTGTGATATATGAGGCTAACAATAATTTTATTGAGATTATTCGCTCTAAAGTTAACTTGAAATAATTTTTTGTGTAAAAGATAGGAATCATTAATTTTGATAGAAAGTTTTGGCATTAACTCTGAAATTAATGGGTGAGCTAAATCTAATTTTGATATTTGTATTTTTTGTCCACTGCTGACCATTGTGTATGAACCATTTCTATATCCAAATTCACACCTAGATCTAAATCCAGATGCTGGACTAATATTAGTTTTCACTGGATCAGAATAAAATGTTTTTATTAGATTGTAAGAGTTTTCTAGCTTATTCATGATTACGTAAAGAATTTTGTAATGGCAATAATTAAAATAATAAATACACTATTTAATAATATAAATAAAAGCACGAGTTTCTTGATAGTAAAATTATTTAAATCTTTATTAAGCTCGTTACTATTTCTTACACCAAGAAGGCCATATATAATTCTTTTTAACCACATATACTTATTTTATGACAAATTTAATTAACATTACGAAAAGCGGTGAAGAATACCTAGCTAAGTTAATCAAGGATAAAAATGAAGATAATTTATCCATAAGAATTTTTATTTCTGATCCTGGAACCCCTAAAGCTGAAACTTGTTTAGCTTATTGCAAAGAGGAAGAAGTTGTTCCAGATGATATGATAATGAATCTAGAATTAATTACTGTATACGTTGATAAAAGAAGCATTCCTTTTCTTGAGGATGCTGAAGTTAATTTTGATACTGATAATTTTGGTGGCCAGTTAACTATTAAAGCGCCAAATGCACGCCTCCCAAATATTTCTCCGGAGAGTTCCGTTGAAGACCGAATCAATTATGTTATTTATAATGAAATTAACCCAATGCTTGAATCTCATGGTGGAGATGTTTCCTTATCTGAATTTACAGATGATGGTGTTGCTGTCCTGCAATTTGGAGGAGGGTGCCAGGGTTGCGGGATGGTGGACGTTACATTAAAAGAAGGTATTGAAAAAACCTTAATTGAACAAATACCTGAATTGACCGCTGTAAAGGATATAACTGATCATTCTATGGATGAGAATGCATTTATTAAGTCTTAATTTATCTTACTAATTGAAATTAGCACACCAAACATTGGGTGATCAAAGTAATGAATTTCTTCATTAAATAACCTTCTATCTTCATCAATGAAATAGATTAAGGCGTCAGATTTATTTTCTGAAATAGCCCCTGAATTATTTTTTCTATTTGGCGTTGATGTAATTTCAACAAATTCATTATTTTTATTTAAAGATAAATTTATATCTAAATCCCTTTTATTAATGTTAGATTTATTGAAGGCTTTTGCATCTAGCTCTTCAATATAATTATCAGTATTTAAGATTAGGTTATTATCTTTTTTATCAAGAAAACCTAAATACGATTTCAGGTCTGCATGCAAATATCTATTCCTGTAAAGATTCAGATAAAAACCATAATCTTCATTATTAAATGTGAGGTATTTAGATTCATCTTTATAGGGAATATTTTGCTGCCAACTCATTGAATCTAGAAATATAAAGTCACCTGAGGACTCAAGTTTTGATTTAAATTTTTTTAGTTTTTCTAATTTATCTGATTTTCTAAACCATTTTCGAGGGTTGGTTGTTATTCTTGGTGATTGCGTTTCTATTGGCTTTTTCTTATTTATAGAGATATTTGAGAGTAACTGCTGGAAGAAATTATTAGTTTGTTTTATATCAAAAGAACCTTTGTTCATATATAGATCAACATCCCTAAATCCAATGTGTTCACCTTCTGGTTTTATGAATTGATCTGTGAATACTTCAGATTCACTATCATTGTTATGTTTAAAAATTAATAACTCTATTTGATAGCTATCTAAAGTCTCATCCGCATGAATATTCATGATTAATATCGAAGTTATTATTAATTTGATATTAAGTAATTTCATTTAAAAATTTTATAATCTTCTCTCTTCTCAAGGAACTATCAGCTTCATTTAATTTTATATTAAATTTATTTTGATTATCGAAATAGTATTTATCATGATCTTTTTTAGAAATATCAAGTAATTTCATTAATAGTTCATCCGTGATCGATTTTGTTAGTTTAAGTGATGTACATTCCGATGTTGATGTAAGCTTTGAGATCTTTAATTTACCAATTAGATTATTAATCGTAGCATTCAAAAGAAGGTTATTTACTTCTACAGGAATTTTCCCACATGTATCATGTAAATGTGATTTTATTTTGTAGATATCTTCACTTGAATTGGCATCATAAACTAATTTATAAACCTTCAATCTTTCTACTGTTGATGGCATATATGAGTCACTGATAAAAGCAGAGTCATAAAAGTTTACATCTGTTTTTATTAACTCTGTGTTAGTTTTATCTTTATTTAACTGTATTGCTGACTTAAGCATTGAAAGATATAAAGATAAGCCGATTGAGGCAATATGACCACTTTGTTTATCTCCAAGTATTTCCCCAGATCCTCTTAATTCCATATCCTCTTGAGCTATAAAATATCCTGAACCTAATTTAGAATTTCTAATTATTGAGTCAAGTCTCTCTGATGCTATTTTTGGTATATCATTGTGCGGAATTAAAAAATAACAATAACCTTGCTTATTTGATCTTCCAATCCTGCCTCTTATCTGATGAAGTTGTGCTAAACCTAATTTATGGGAATCCTCTATAATCATAGTATTTGCATTAGGAATATCTAAACCCATTTCCACTATTGTTGTACAGATAAGAACATCTAATTGGCCTGAGCCGAATGCTTGCATAACCTCTGATATTTCTCTTTTATTTAATCTTCCATGAGCAATACCGACTTTTAAATCTGGAAGTATATTTAATATTCTAGATTTTAATGTATCCATTCTCTCAATATTATTTTGTAGAACAAAACATTGACCGCCTCTTTGTATTTCTCGAGATAGTGATTCTTTTAATATAGTGTCATCAGAAATTTTTAAAAATGATTTAATTGATAGTCTATTTATTGGAGGGGTATTAAGGAAAGAAAAATCTTTTAATCCTGAGAAAACAAAATTCATCGTTCTCGGAATAGGCGTGGCTGATAAATATAATATATGAATATTATCTTGTTTAGATTTAATTAAATCTTTTTGCTTTATTCCAAATCTATGCTCTTCATCGACAATTAGCAAACCAGTATTTGAGTAATTTATATTCTGATTAAATATTGCATGTGTTGAAATTAAAATATCAATATTAGCTGAATTATAGGAAGCAATTATTTTTTCTTTGTTTTTAAGACTGACATGCCTTGTTAATAACTCAATGTTTACAGGAAAGCTATTAAACCTTTCTATAAATGATTCATAGTGTTGCTTTGCTAAGATAGTACTTGGACATAAAACTATTACTTGTTTTTCAGAGAATACACTTATAAATGCTGCTCTCATTGCTACTTCTGTTTTACCAAAGCCAACGTCACCACACAACAATCTATTCATTGGTCTAATTAATTCCATATCCTTTCTAATAGAATTAACTGCAATCAATTGATCTGAAGTTTCGGTATAAGGAAATTCATTATTAAATTTTTTAAAGTCATTATCGCTAATACGTAAACTTATTGATGATGAATTTGCTCTTCTTGATTCCATATCAAGTATCTCAGCAGCATGATCATATGCTTGCTTTAAAGCTTTATCTTTTTTCTTCAGCCATTTGTTCGATGATATTGAATCGAATTCTATATCATCTGATAATAGTGATTTATGATATTTTGATAGAAGATTTATGTTTCTGAGTGGAACATACAGCCTTTCGTCATTAGCATATTTAATCTTGATATACTCATTAAAAAGATTATCTGTTTTAACTACTTCAAGACCTTCATATTGTCCTAATCCATACTTTTCATGTATTAATAAATCACCAATTTTAAATGGATTGAAATCAATAATTTCTTTCAAATTATTATTAGCAGTATTTGAATCTAAGATCTCTATATCGCTATATTTATCACTGTGTATTACTAATATTTCTCCTTTAATAGCTAAAGGTCTCACTTTTGGGTGTTTCTTTACATGAATTCCACTATCCAATTCATCTATTTTTTTAGTTAGGTCTTTGCATTTAAAATTAAGCTCGTCTTTAATTTCATTTAATTCAGATGCAATATCTGATAGCAAAACAATATTTTTAAATTTACTTAAATAGTCATTTGGGTTCTTAATAAGAGCTTCAATATCCACTGGCTGCGAAAAAGTGCTTTGATATGTTTTATATTCTGTGTTTGAATCAAGGAATTTAATTATTTCATTATGATCTATGAAAAGGTCTTTAGGGCTTATTAAGGGCCTATTTACATCAATATTCTCATCCTCATATCTTTGATTTATATAGTTGTTATAAGTTCCTATATCATCATAAAAATTTACAAACTTGTAGTTATTAAAAATATCTTTGAATGATTTTGTGTCTGTAAAGAAAAAAGGTAAGTATATCTCTAAGCCTTCGGGGTACAGGCCTCTAGATACCTTATTAAAAATTTCGCAATTTCTTTCATCATGTTTGGAAAAATAATCTCTCCAATTTTGCTTAAATAACTCTATTGAAGTTTCATTTAATGGAATAAAAGAACCATTGCTTAACTTAAATGAATCTAATGTTGTTAAGGATGATTGAGATATCTCATCAAAAAATCTTATTGATTCAATTGTTGTGTCAAAAAATTCAACTCTAATTGGGTTTTTATAAATTGGTGCAAAAAAATCAACGATACCGCCTCTATGGGCATATTGATTAATCTTTTCAACTTTATCATTTCTTTCAAAATTTAAAGATTCTAAGACTTTTAAAAAAGTATTAATGGAAATTTCATCATTTATTGAAAATGTTCTTAGAGTTTTAAAGTAATCTTTTGATGGGAATTTCTCATACAGTGTTCTAATAGTTGATATTAAAATAACTTTATTTGTATTATTTAAAGCTTTAAATCTAAGTTTAATTATATTTTCAGGAGTTGAGAAATGATCATAAGGAAGCATTTCATTTTCTGGAAATAACATTACCTCATCTTTATTTAAATATAGACTTACCTCATTGAATAATTCTTGTGCTGATTTTGCATCTTGTGTAATAACGCACAAAGACTGATCGGTATCGTGAAAATTTTTGCACAGCAAGTGTGCAAACCTATGATCATTGGGTTTGTTATTTTTATTCATTGAGTTGTGTATAATGTTGGTCTATTTTATCAATCAAAAAAGAAAACAAAAGGAAACTATGGATATTAATTTCACCCAAGAAGATTTGCAGTTTAGAGATGAGATAAGAGATTGGCTTGAAAATGGTGGCTACCCATCTCATGTTAAACATAAGACAGATAACGGCATTGCTTTAACCAAACAAGACATGATCGACTTTCATAAAGCAGTTTCTGCTAAAGGCTGGATGGGTTATAACTGGCCAGTAGAGTATGGTGGAACAGGTTGGTCAGCAACACAGCTGTACATTTTTAATAAAGAATTCGGTTTAGGGGGCTGCCCACCACTTTTAGCTTTTGGTGTAAGTATGGTAGCTCCAGTCATTTATACATTTGGTAATGACGAACAGAAAAAGAGATTCCTACCAGATATTTTAGACTTTAATACATGGTGGTGCCAAGGCTATTCAGAGCCTGGATCAGGATCAGATCTAGCATCTTTAAAAACAAAAGCAGTAAGAGACGGTGATCATTATATTATTAATGGTGCAAAAACATGGACAACTCTTGCTCAAAATGCTGATTGGATATTTGTTCTTGTTAGAACAGAAAATACTGGTAAAAAACAAGAGGGTATATCATTTATTCTTGTTGATATGAAGTCGCCTGGCATTGAAGTGAAGCCTATTATTACTATTGATGGTGATCATGAAGTTAATTCTGTATTTTTCACTGATGTTAAAGTTCCTGCTGAAAACCTTGTAGGTGAAGAAGGAAAAGGGTGGACATATGCTAAGTTTTTACTTGCTCATGAAAGATTTGGTATTGCTGCAATTGGAACCTCTTTAAGACAACTTAAGAGGCTAAAAAAAGTAGTAAGTGAATTGAATAACCCTGAATTAGAAAAGAAAGTAACTGAACTAGAAATAAGCGTTAATGCTCTTGAAATGACAGAGTTAAGAATGTTATCGGCTTTAGAAAATGGTGGTCATCCTGGAGCAGAATCATCTATATTAAAAATCAAAGGTACTGAAATTCAACAAACGCTTACAGAGTTATTTGTTGAAGCAGCTGGTGAGTATGCATTAATGTACCCAGGCCCGCATGGTTTTGAGGGAAATGAAACACCTGAGGGTCCTGATTTTGTTGCTCAAAGTATCTCTGCTTTTTTAAATATGAGAAAAGTATCAATATATGGTGGAAGTAATGAAATTCAAAAAAATATTATTTCTAAATTTGTTCTAGGGGTATAACAATGAATTTAAATTTTAGTGAAGAACAACTTATGCTTAAAGAGCAGATTCAAAAATTCTGTGAATCTGACTATGATTTTTATAAGAGAGAGGATGTTGTTAAGTCTGAAAAAGACTTTGATGAGAATGTATGGAATTTATTTGCTGAACAAGGCTGGTTATCTATGCCTTTTTCTGAGGAATCTGGTGGTTTTGGCTTTGGTGCAATTGAATTATCCATTCTATTTGAGGAGTTTGGAAAAGCGCTTGTTATAGAGCCATACCTATCTACTGTTGTTCTTTCAGGAAACATTCTTGATAAATCAACATATTCAAAAAAATTAGAAATAATTGAATCTATATGTACTGGAACAATGCATGTTTCCTTGGCATATGCAGAATCCTCGAATAATTACGATTACCTTAACCCAGTCACTAATATTTCTGCTGATAACATTCTAAATGGAACTAAGGCTTTAGTTCTTAATGGAGCAAATGCGTCTAAAATAATTGTTTCTGCTATTTCAGAATCAGGCTTCACATTGGCTATTATTGATTCTAACCAAGAGGGAGTTTCTATCACATCTTTTCCTACCGTTGATGGTCAAAGTTGTGCTGAAGTATCATTTGAAAATGTTGTTCTTGGTGATGATTCTATAATTGCACAAGGCGATGAAGCAAAAGACTTACTATTGAATTCAATAAATTTAGCTACATTATGTGTAAGTGCTGAGGCTGTAGGTTGCATGACATCTTGCTACTTAAAAACAGTTGAATATACAAAAGGTAGAGAGCAATTTGATCAGCCAATATCAAATTTCCAAGTCTTACAGCATAGAATGGTTGATATGTTTATCGAGAGTGAGCTATGCAAATCTTTACTATTTAAAGCTATGCTTGAAGTAGATTCTGGTTCTGATGATATGCATAAACATGTTTCAGCTTTAAAGGCGCAAATAGGAAAATCAGGTAAATTTTCAGCTCAACAAGCTGTACAACTTCATGGTGGTATGGGAGTTAGCGATGAGCTTATGATAGGTCATTACCTTAAGAAAATGCTTACAATAGACGCCTTGTTTGGTAATAGTGATCATCACATAAAAAACTTTAACAATTAAGTTTTTTAATTGATGTAAATAATTTACTAAATTAAGTACTTTTTAAACTCATTGTTATAGAATTTAATTTTAATTATTAATTCTATTTACTATGACTGACAAAAGAGATTCAAACTTTACCTCAACAGCTCGACAAGACAGAATTTTACCTGAAGATTCCTTTGGCGATTGGAAATGGAGGGAAGCCTTAGCTGAGCTTATGGTTCCAATTATTGGTGATTTGTACAGGAATGGTATTAATGTACTTATATACGGTAAATCTCTTGTAAATGAATCTCCAGTAGAACTAATGAGAGCTCACAGATTTGCAAGACAATCTGATAATAACGAGCTTAGTGAGTTTGAGACTTTTCCAATAATTCAACATCTATCAAGCCTCCAGCTGAACGATTGTGAGATTGATATTGGCGAACTTGCTGTAAGGTGTCCTTTTTTTGAAAAGATTAAAGATGATCCCAGTGGCCTTGATAATTATATAAATCAAGAGTTAAAAGATGTTATAGGTTTTGATTCAAAAAGACCATCAACACCAAAACCTATTGTGTTATATGGTTTTGGTAGAGTTGGTAGATTGATTGCAAGAATGCTTGTTGAAACGACTGGCCCAGGTAACTATTTTAGACTTGCTGCAATTGTTATAAGAAAGGCATCTGATGATGATATATATAAAAGAGCTAGCCTTCTTCAAAGAGACTCAGTGCATGGTACTTTTAGCGGTACTATAAGAGTTGATGAGGCCAATGAATCTCTAGTCATTAATGGAAATCCTGTAAAAGTCATTTATGCAGATAGCCCAGCTGACGTCAATTACAGCAACTTTGATATTGATAAACCGATAGTTATAGATAATACAGGTGTATGGAGAAATGAAGATGGGCTCTCACAGCATTTAAAATCTGGTGGATCTAAAGTTATTTTAACTGCACCTGCTAAAGGGAATATAAAAAATATAGTAAATGGGGTGAATAATCATATCTTAAATGATGATGATCATATTATCTCAGCAGCATCATGCACCACAAATGCTATTGTTCCAGTGCTTGATATTCTCTATAAAAAATTTGGAATTAACGGTGGACATATAGAAACTGTTCATAGCTATACAAATGATCAAAATTTAATTGATAATTTTCATAAAGGCGATAGAAGGGGAAGAAGTGCTGCCCTTAATATGGTAATTACCTCAACAGGAGCGGTCAAGGCTGTATCAAAAGCTTTACCAGAGCTTGAAGGTAAACTTACAGGTAATGCAATTCGTGTACCTACACCAAATGTAAGTCTAGCGATATTATCTTTAGCAATAGGTAAAGAAACCACTAAAGATGATCTAAATAATTACCTTAGATCAATGGCTTTTCATTCAGATTACAGAGAAATAATTGGTTTTGTAAATTCATCTGAAGTTGTTTCTACGGATTTTTACTCATCACCATTTGCTAGCATCATTGATTCTCAGGCAACAATTGCTAGTGGTAAAAGAATAACTCTTTATTGTTGGTATGATAATGAGTATGGATATTCAAAACAGGTTACAAATCTAGCAAAAAAAATTGCTGGTGTTAACTTAATAAGATTACCTAAACCAATTGAAAAAAATATATAGAATATAGTTCGCAATAGTCTTATAATCACCTCGTTTTAAAGACTTTAACTAATTTATAAATTAAGTGATCTCAATAAAAAAAGGATTAGACCTTCCAATTACAGGCAAGCCTCTTGCTGAACTCTCCGACACTCCTACTGTGCGTAAAGTTGCTATTCTTGGTAATGATTTTATTGGCATGAAACCTACTTTATTAGCAAGAGAGGGTGATAAAGTTAAAGTAGGTCAAAAAATTATTGAAGACAAAAAAAATCCTGGTATTTTCTTCACATCGCCATGCGGTGGTGTAATAACTGATATTAATAGAGGAGAAAAGCGAAAGTTTCTATCTCTTGAAATTGAAATTGATCAAAATGAAGAGTTTATAGAATTTGATACAAATCAAAATCCTAAAGATTTGTTAATAAACTCAGGTCTATTTAACTCTTTTAGAACAAGACCTTTTAACAGGACGCCAAGAATTAATGATGTTCCTGATTGTATTTTTATAAATGCTTGCGATACAAATCCATTATCAACTGATCCTCATCATATTATTTCTTTGAATAAAGATGAATTTGATGCTGGGGTTAACTTTATTTCATCATTGTTTAATTCACCAACCCATCTTACGTATCAGGATAATATTCTTGATTACACCTATGACAATGTTGAAAGCCACATGTTTTCGGGCCCGCATCCAGCAGGCTTAGTTAGCACACATATTAGCGCTATATACCCAGTGGATATCCAAAGATCTGTTTGGACAATTGGCTATCAAGAGGTTATTTCTATAGGTTATTTATTAAAAAATAAAACTTTAAGAACTCATAAAAATATTGCAATTGCAGGTGAGTCAGTTTTTAAACCATCGTTGTTGTCATCTAGAATTGGTGCAAATCTTGATGAGTTAACTGCAGGTAAAATTGACGATGATTCAAGAATTATTTCAGGATCGGTCTTATTCGGTCATGATGCAAAAGATGCAATGTCTTATTTGGGTTTTTATGATAACCAAGTTTCAGTTATTTCAAATATGCCTAACGATATATTTATGAATTGGTTAATGCCAGGTAAAACGTTACATTCAAAACTTAATGTTTTTATTTCATCTTTTATTAAACCTAAAAAATTCACTTTTAATACATCAATTAATGGTGGTAATAGAGCGATAGTTCCTGTCGGCTCATATGAAGAGATTATACCGCTAGATATATTAGTTACTCAGCTTTTAAAGGCACTAGTGGTGTCTGATATTGAAGTTGCAACAGATTTAGGAATGCTTGAGTTAACTGCTGAAGATTTAGCCTTGGCTACTTATGTGTGCCCTAGCAAATATGATTACTGCTCAATATTAATGGATAATTTAAATAAAGTTTACGAAGAACTATGAAATTTCTTAGAGATTCAATAGAAAATGTAAAACCAAATTTTGTTGGTGAGGGAAAGTATGCGAAATGGTTCCCTCTTTTTGATGCCATCGAAAATTTTGTCTTTAATACTCGAAAACTTACAAAAAACCCTGTTCATGTTCGAGACTCTGTAGACATACAAAAAATAATGGTAACCGTTTGGCTGGCAGCTTTTCCAGCTATGTTTTTTGGAATGTATAATTTAGGTGACTATTCTTTAAGTTATTTAAATTTAATAGGTCAAGAAAATACAGGTGACTGGCACCATTATATTGTTAGCATGGTTGGTTATGACCATACCAGTTTTATTGCAAAGATGTGGTTTGGTGCCGCATATTTTCTTCCAATATATATAACTGTTTTTGTTGTTGGTATTGCTTGGGAGGCATTATTTGCAATTGTTAGAAAACACGAAATTAATGAAGGCGCCTTTGTATCAACAATTCTATTTTCATTAAGCTGCCCACCTGATTTACCTCTGTGGCAAGCTGCAATGGGTATTACTTTTGGTTTAGTTATTGGTAAAGAAATCTTTGGTGGTACTGGTAAAAACTTTTTAAATCCAGCTTTAACTGGAAGAGCTTTTCTTTATTTTGCTTATCCTGCTCAAATTTCAGGTGATAAAGTTTGGATCGCTGGTTTAGCTGATAATAATATTATTCCTGAAGGTTATAGTGGGGCTACAGCTCTAGGAGTTGCAGCAACAGATGGTATGGAAGGGGTTTACAATAGCTTTACCTGGATGGATGCCTTTTTAGGATTTGTTCCAGGCTCTGTGGGTGAAACATCAGTCATTGCAATAGGCATTGGCTTGATTATTTTACTTATTACTAAAGTTGCTTCTTACCGAATTATTTTAGGAACATTATTGGGTATGTGGGCAATGTCCACGATATTAAATATAGTTGGATCTGATACAAATGAGATGTTCTATATACCTTGGTATTGGCATTTAGTAATTGGTAGTTTTGCTTTCGGCCTTGTATTCATGGCTACTGAACCAGTATCAGGATCAGGAACAAATGCTGGTAGATGGATTTATGGATTGGTAATAGGAATTACAGTCGTCTTAATAAGAGTAATTAATCCAGCTTTCCCTGAAGGAATGATGTTAGCTATATTATTTGCGAACTTATTAGCTCCAGTAATTGATCATTTAGTTGTTATGAGTAATATAAAGAAGAGAAAGGCACGTCTATCATGAATGAATCAGTCTTAAAAACCCTTACGGTTGCTTTTGTAGTATGTTTGATATGCTCATTAGTTGTTTCATCAACTGCTGTATCACTAAGAGATATGCAAAACAAAAATAAGCTCAACGATGAAAGAATGAAAATACTTCAATCAGCAAATATGTATGACCCATCTGTTTCTATTGAATCTCAATTCAAACAATTAGAAATGAAATTTGTTGATTTTAATACAGGAAAAATTCTAGAGTCATACAAAGATTTTGATATTCAAAGCTATGATCAAATTGCTGCAACTAGGGATTCTAATTTATCAACTAAAATTCCAACAGCTGAAGATATAGCTATTATAAAAAATAGAGAAAATGTAGGTAAATTTTACATATCTAGAAATGATGATTTATCTATTGATAAAATAATCCTACCTATAAGAGGTTATGGTCTATGGGGTACACTTTTTGGCTATATATCTATAGAAAATGACTTTAATACAGTTGCAGGGTTAGAGTTTTATTCACATAAAGAAACACCTGGTCTTGGTGCTGAGGTTGATAACCCTAAATGGAAATCAATATGGCCTGGAAAAAGAATTTATAAAAACGAAGTTGTGGAGCTAACAGTTTTAAAAGGTCCAGTTCCATCTGATGCATCAGATAGGGATTATAAAGTTGATGGGTTATCTGGAGCTACATTAACAAGTCGCGGAGTAACTAATATGATCTCATATTGGTTTGGTGAATCAGGTTATTCTAAACTATTAGCTGAGTTGAACTATGAGTCTTAAGCAATATAAAGAAGTAGTTTTTAAACCCCTGTTTGATGAGAACCCTATCACGCTTCAAATCTTAGGTATTTGTTCAGCGTTAGCAGTAACCAATAATCTTTCAGTTACATTGGTTATGTGTGTTGCTCTTACAAGTGTTGTTTGCTTTTCAAATTTATTTATATCTCTTATTAGAAACTATATTCCAGGTAGCATAAGAATTATTGTGCAAATGACAATAATTGCTTCATTAGTGATTGTTGTTGATGAGTTATTAAAAGCATTTGATTATGAAACAAGTAAAAAGTTATCTGTTTTTGTTGGTCTAATTATTACTAACTGCATTGTTATGGGAAGAGCTGAGGCATTTGCTATGAAGGAAAAACCTCTCCTTAGTTTCTTTGACGGTCTTGGAAATGGAATAGGTTATAGCATTATCTTGATTGGCGTTGCTGTTATAAGAGAGTTGTTTGGTTCGGGCACTCTAATGGGGTATGAAATACTACCTTTAGTTTCAAATGGAGGATGGTATTTACCAAATAATTTACTCCTATTACCACCAAGTTCCTTCATTATAATTGGTTTGTTTATATGGGCAATCAGAGCTTGGAAACCAGCTCAGGTTGAGGCTGATGACTTTGTTTTATCTAAGCATTCAACATCGCCGGATTTAACTAAGAGAGAGCTAAATGTTTGAACATTATTTAAATATTTTTATAACTACTGTCTTTATTGAAAATATAGCCTTATCAGTTTTTTTAGGTATGTGTACATTTATAGCAATTTCTAAAAAAATTGATGCAGCTTTTGGTTTAGGTATTGCGGTTATTGTTGTCTGTTTAATAACAGTTCCGTTAAACAATCTTATTTATAACTTTATTTTAAGAGAAGATGCTTTAACTTGGGCTGGTATTGAGGGAACTAATTTAGAATTTGTTGAGCTTATCAGTTATATTGGTGTAATTGCTGCTTCTGTTCAAATCTTAGAAATGTTTCTTGATAAATATGTGCCTGCTTTATATACAGCTTTGGGACAATTTTTGCCATTAATCACTGTTAATTGCGCTATTTTAGGCGCTTCATTATTTATGATTGAAAAAGATTTAATGTTTGGTGAAAGTGTTGTTTATGGATTTGGTGCAGGCTTTGGTTGGGCTTTAGCAATTGTTATTCTTGCAGGTATAAGAGAAAAGCTTAAATATTCTGATATACCTGATGGTCTCAAAGGCCTAGGTGCAACTTTTATAATTGTTGGTTTAATGAGTTTTGGTTTTATGTCATTTGGAGGCATTTCTTTATAAATATGAGCTTAGATTTAATTTTTGGTGTAATTTCTTTTTCAGGCATAGTCTTGTTACTAGTGTTAGTAATTATTGGAGCAAGATCAAAACTTGTTTCAACTGGAGATGTTTCAATTGAGATTAATGGGGATTCGTCTAATCCCTTAGTTGTTCCTGCTGGTTCAAAGCTACTGCAAACTTTAGCAGAAAATAAAATTTTTCTTTCATCTGCATGTGGCGGTGGTGGAACTTGTAGCCAATGTAAATGCCAAGTAATTGAGGGCGGTGGTTCTATACTTGCAGCCGAGGAATCTCATTTTAATTCTAGAGAAAAAAAAGAAGGTTGGAGATTATCTTGTCAGGTTGCTGTCAAAAATGATTTAAAAATAAATGTTCCTGAAGAAATTTTTGGTGTTAAAGAATGGGAATGTGAAGTTATCTCAAATGATAACGTTGCTACATTTATCAAAGAACTAGTTCTGAAGCTACCCGAAGGTGAAAATGTTGATTTTAGAGCAGGGGGATATGTTCAACTTGAAGCACCAAAATACGAAATTGACTATAAAGATTTTGATATTCAAGAAGAATACCATACTGATTGGGATAAATTTAAAATTTGGGATAATAAATCTATTAATAACGAGCCTGTAATCAGGGCTTATTCTATGGCTAATTACCCTGAAGAAAAGGGTATTATAAAATTTAATATCAGGATTGCCTCACCCCCTCCAGGTATGGATGTACCTCCTGGAATAATGTCTTCATGGACATTTAATTTAAAACCTGGAGATAAAGTTAAAGTATTTGGTCCATTTGGTGAATTTTTTGCTAAAGAAACTTCAAATGAGATGGTTTTTGTTGGTGGAGGTGCTGGTATGGCACCAATGAGATCTCACATATTTGATCAATTGTTAAGAATTAATACTGATAGAAAAATTACATTTTGGTATGGAGCAAGAAGTCTTAAAGAAATGTTTTATGTCGATGAGTTTAATGATTTGGCTGATAAATACGATAACTTTGAATGGCATGTTGCATTGTCTGACCCACAACCAGAAGATGATTGGGAAGGTGATACAGGATTCATTCATAATGTTCTTTATAAGAACTATTTAAGCTCCCATGAGGCTCCAGAAGACTGTGAATATTATATGTGTGGCCCTCCTATGATGAATAAAGCTGTAATTGATATGTTATTAGATTTAGGAGTAGAGCCTGAAAATATAGCTTTAGATGACTTTGGTGGCTAAAAGATAAATTGATAACTCGAAAGTTTTTATCGAAGATAATAGCCCTAATTGTAGGGTTGTTATGTTTGTATATAGCTTACACACATAATCTTTCTAAATCATTTATTTATAAAGGGTATGCATATGGCACATCCTGGTCGATAACAACATTGAACTATTTAAATGACGTTCATAAATCAAACATAAAAGATATCATCAACAAAATTGATTATGTAGCTTCTAACTATAAAGATGATTCAGAAATCGCAATAATTAATAAAAACAATTCAAATTCAGAATTAGAGATATCTGATGATTTGTTTAATATCCTTTCATTGGCGTATGAGGTAGAAAAATTATCAAACAATGCATACGACATAAAGCTTGGAAAGATATCAAGCAACCTTGGATTTGCACCAGATTTTAATAATAAATTAGATTCAAAAATCGATCCAGAATCTTCATATATGCTCATAGATAAGAATACCTTAATCAAACAAGGTGATTTTTGGTTTGATCTATCTTCGATAGCTAAAGGTTATGCCGTTGATATGATAGTGAAGTATCTTGAAGAAAATAATTACAAAGATTTCATAGTTGAAATTGGAGGAGAGTTAACGTTAAGTGGTTCAAATTATGACAAAAGCTGGACAATAGCAATCCAAGATCCCCTTGCATTAGACAATAAACCAGCATATTTAATTTCTCCAAAAAATATAAATAAGATTTCTGTAGCAACATCTGGAGAATATAGAAATTTTAAGTTTGATGGTGCTGATAAAATAACGCACACAATTAATCCAATTAACGGCAAATCAATAAACAATGATGCTTTATCTGTTACTGTATTAAGTACTGCATCATCAGCTCATGCAGATGCATTTGCTACTGCCTTTAATGTGTTAAGTATTAGTGAAAGCCTTGAATTAGCTAATAATGAAAATATAGCACTGATGCTGATTATAGATGGCGTTAATGGTCAAAATGAGTTTATATTTTCAAATAAATGGTATGATCTGACTCAATGAATACACTATTAGTAACTTTTATAATAATGGCCTTATCATTTGTAGGTCTAGCTCTAGGTTTAATTTTAAGAAATCAACCTATTAAGGGTTCATGCGGGGGCATGGCGAACCTTGAATCAGGCTCGCCATGTCAGATCTGTGGGAGAACAGATCCAAGTAACTGTGATAAATAATTAGAATTGGTTCATGGTATTATCTTTACCGGAGGCCTTTAATGCTGCCTCACCAGCAAAATATTCTTTGTGATCATCACCCATGTCTGAACCTGCCATGTTTTGATGTTTAACACAGGCTATACCTTGTCTAATTTCCTTTCTTTGTACACCCTTAACATAACCAAGCATTGCTTGATCACCAAAATATTCTTTCGCTAAATTATCTGTTGAAAGGGCAGCTGTGTGATATGTTGGTAATGTAATCAAATGATGAAAAATACCAGCTTCTTTTGCTGCATCCATTTGAAAAGTTCTAATCTTTTCATCTGCTTGATCTGAAAGCTCGGTTGCATCATATTTCTCATTCATAAGATCACCTCTATCATATTCAGAAACATCTTTACCATTCTCTTTCCATTGGTCATAAACTTGTTGTCTAAAATTCAATGTCCAATTAAAGGAGGGGCTGTTGTTATATACTAATTTTGCATTAGGTATAACTTTTTTTATTTCATTCATCATTCCTCCAATTTGACCTATGTGAGGTTTTTCAGTTTCAATCCAGATCAAATCAGCACCATTCTGAAGACTTGTTATGCTATCTAAAATACACCTAGCTTCTCCTGTACCTTCTTTAAATTTATATAAATTACTAGGAAGACGTTTTGGGCGAACAAGCTTGCCATTTTGATTGATTAAAACATCACCATGATTCATCTGATCTGCTGTAACTTCTTCAACGTCTAAGAAAGAATTATATTGGTCTCCCAAGTCACCTTTTTCTTTTGTAACAGCAATTTGTTTAGTTAGTCCGGCACCAAGAGAATCTGTTCGAGCTACTATGACCCCATCATCAACACCAAGTTCTAGGAATGCATATCTAACTGCATTTATCTTAGCCAAAAAATCTGCATGAGGTACAGTTACTTTACCATCTTGATGTCCGCACTGTTTCTCATCTGAGACTTGATTTTCTATTTGAATTGCACAAGCTCCAGCTTCAATCATTTGTTTAGCCATTAGATAAGTTGCCTCCTCATTACCAAATCCAGCATCAATATCTGCAATTATCGGAACTATATGAGTTTGAAAATTATCTATCTTGTTTTGTACTTCTAATTTTTTTTCACCTTCAGCATTATCTAACTCCCTAAACAATCCCCCAAGTTCTCTAGCATCAGCTTGGCGTAAGAATGTATAAAGTTCTTTAATTAATGATGCAACTGATGTTTTTTCATGCATTGACTGATCTGGAAGAGGGCCAAACTCTGATCTTAAAGCAGCTATCATCCATCCGGATAGGTAGAGATATTTTCTATCAGTATTATGAAAATGTTTTTTTATTGAAATTAATTTTTGCTGCCCAATAAAACCATGCCAACAACCTAAAGACTGTGTATAGTTTTCATGATTATTGTCATATGCCTCCATATCTTTTCTCATTATTGATGAAGTATATTTTGCGATATCTATACCGGATTTGAATTGATTCTGTAATCTCATTCTTTGTACGTATTCTGGATTAATAGAATTCCAATTTGGAGAATCCATTCTTTCAATATTTTTTATGTCATTTAAATTGTTACTCATTATTAGTACCGAGTTATAAATATGTAGTGAAGTAAATAATAATAAGTAATTACAGTCAATACTTACTAATAAATGCTTTAAATATAGGATTTGAGTGTATTAATATTTGTAGTTTTGCTACAAAAATAATTTATTTTGACGATTTTGATAATCTGTTTGCCAAACCAATATAACTTGATGGAGTTAGTTTTATAAGTATTTTTTTTGATTTTTCAGAAATATCAAGGCTATTAACAAACTCTTTATATCTCAATGAATCTAATTTAGAACCTCTTGATAAATCTTTTAGTTGTTCATATGCATCTGGTATACCCTCAAAGCGCATAATTGTTTGAACGGCCTCAGCAAGAACCTCCCAATTATTATTTAGTTCATTTTGAATAAAATCTAAGTTTGGATCTATCTTATTCATACCGTTTAAGATAGATTTTATTGAAAGTATAGAATAGCCAAAACCAAGACCAACATTTCGTAGAACAGTTGAATCTGATAAGTCTCTTTGATGCCTAGATTTGGTAAGTTTGTTTGCAAAAAAATCTAGTAAAGAATTAGAAATACCTAAATTGCCCTCACCATTTTCAAAATCTATAGGATTAACCTTATGAGGCATTGTCGAAGAACCAACCTCGTTTTTTAAAAGTTTTAATTTGAAGATCTCATTAGAAATATATATCCACATATCTTGACTAAGATCTATGAGGATATTATTAATTCTAATAATTGAATGAGATGTTTCAGCAATCCAATCATGAGGTTCAATTTGTGTTGTATGTGTGTTTTGACTAACCCCAAAAGACTTTATAAATTTATTTGTAAAGGCTTGCCAATTTATTTTTGGATCAAGTATATAAAAAGTATGGTAATTACCAGTAGCGCCGCTAAATTTTGCTAAAGGCTTAATTGATTTTAAAGAGGATATTTGTTTAATTAATCGTTTATTAAAAACCGCTAGCTCTTTTCCTAAGGTTGAAGGAGACGCTGGTTGACCGTGAGTTCTAGAGAGAAATGATATATCAGACCACTCACAAGCTTTGATGTTTAATTTTGAGTTTAAGCTCTCAATATCAGCAAGATAAATCTCTATACCATTCTTTAGCATTACAGCATATGAAAGAGAATTTATATCCTCACTAGTCAATCCAAAATGAATAAATTGAATATAGTTCTTTAATACATTATCTTTTATAAAGTAATCTCTTATAAAGTACTCAACCGCTTTTACGTCATGATTCGTTACTGACTCAATTTTTTTAATCTTGGTGACATAATTATGATCAAAATTATTTTTAAATTTTACAAGTTTCTTAATTGAACTCTCGCTAATTTTTTTAAATACGTTTGGTTTGTTTTTACAGAGATATATTATCCAGTCTATTTCAATTTCAAATCGAATTTTTATTAAAGCAAATTCTGAGAAATTACTTCTAACGTTCTCAATTTTAGATGAGTATCGATTGTCGAGAGGGGATATGTTGTTGAAGTTATTGCTCATATGTCACTTTATATCAAACTTTAAATACAATTAATACATTAAAAAGATTTAGATATAACTCCACCCCCAATACAAATATTTTCATCATAAATAACAGCAGATTGTCCAGGTGCAGCAGCTCTTACAGGCTCATCAAAATCAATAAAATGAACCCCATTAATATTAGAAAGATTTGCGCTAACAGGTTTTTGAAGATGTCTAACTTGAACACTGCATTTTAATGGCAATTCTAAATCTATATCATTGATCTTATGCAGTGAATCAATCTCAATTCTTTTAGACATCAAGAGATTATTATCTACGCCCTGGCATACATAAATCTCATTATTTGAAATATCTTTTTTGTAGACATACCATGGCAATTCTTTTCTACCTTTAACGCCACCTATCATCAGTCCTTGTCTCTGACCTTCTGTATAAAGCATTGCTCCATTGTGCTCACCTATAATATTTCCAAACTCATCTTTAATAGCACCTGGATAAAATTTAAGAAACCTACCTAAAAAATCTTTTAAATTTCTTTCTCCAATAAAACATATTCCAACTGAGTCTTTCTTATCTGCTGTTGATAATCCTAGTTCTTTTGCTATTTTTCTTACCTCAGACTTTGATATATCAGATAGAGGAAAGATTGTTTTTTTGAATTCGTCTTCACTTACTTCATGAAGAAAATATGTTTGATCTTTAGATAGATCAGATGCTCTCGAAAGCATCGTCCTATTATCTTTATTAATTATTGAAGCATAATGTCCTGTTGCAATGTAATCTGCTCCAATCTTAAATGCATAGTCTATGAAAGATTTAAACTTAATTTCTCTATTGCATAACACATCAGGATTAGGCGTCCTGCCTTTTTCATGCTCTTTTAAAAAATCTTGAAAAACATTGTCCCAATATTCATTGGAAAAATTAGCTCTATGTAGAGGTATATCAAGCATGTCACAAACATTTGAGGCATCTTTAAAATCAACCTCAGAAGTGCAAACTTCACCAGGTTCGTTTTGCCAATTTTGCATAAATAAACCTTTAACCTTATAACCATTTTTTTTTAAAAGATATGCTGCAACTGATGAGTCTACTCCTCCAGACATTCCTACAACTACAGTTTTATTTATATCATTCATAATGCTTGTTAATTCGTTTAATAATGAATATTTTAGGAGTATAATTATCCACGATTTCGATAAAGAAATCTTAAATACGGGGTAAATAATGTCATACGAAAAAATTCAAATTCCTGAATCAGGAGAAAAAATATCTTACATAGATGGTAATCTTGTTGTGCCTAACAATCCAATAATTCCATATATTGAAGGTGATGGTATTGGGTATGATATAACTCCTGCAATGATCAAAGCTGTAGATAGTGCTGTTAAAGTTGCATATCTTGGCGAAAGAAAAATTGAGTGGATGGAAGTATTTTGTGGTGAAAAATCTACTCAAGTATATGGTGAAGATGTTTGGTTACCTGATGAAACACTTGATGCGCTTCGTGAATACGTAGTAAGCATCAAAGGGCCTTTAACTACACCTGTTGGTGGAGGTATAAGATCCTTAAATGTTTCTTTAAGACAAATCCTTGATCTTTATGTATGTCTTAGACCTATAAGATACTTTGATGGCGTACCATCACCAGTAAAAGAACCTCAAAATGTTGATATGGTAATTTTTAGAGAAAATTCTGAAGATATATATTCAGGAATAGAGTTTCAAGCAAATACTGATGATGCAAATAAACTAGCTGAAATTTTAAAGAATGAATTTAAAAGCGATAAAATTAGGTTCCCTGAGAATGTTGGTCTTGGTGTTAAACCAATCTCTTTTGAAGGAACTTCGAGATTAGTTAAATCAGCAATTGATTATGCAATTGATAATGACAGATCATCAGTAACACTAGTTCATAAAGGTAACATTATGAAGTTTACCGAAGGCGCTTTTAGAGACTGGGGATATGAAATAGCAAGCACTGAATATGGCGGAGTGGAGCTTGATGGCGGTCCATGGCAAGTGGTTAAAAATCCAAAAACTGGTAAAGAAATTATAATTAAAGATGTTATTTGTGATGCTTTTCTGCAACAAATTCTTCTAAGGCCAAAAGACTATGATGTAATAGCAACCATGAATTTAAATGGCGATTATATATCTGATGCTTTGGCAGCTTGTGTTGGTGGAATTGGAATTGCCCCAGGTGCAAACCTTTCTGATAAATATGCAGTTTTTGAAGCTACTCATGGAACTGCACCAAAATATGCAGGTCAAGATAAAGTTAATCCTGGATCATTAATATTGTCTGCTGAGATGATGTTAAGACATATGGGTTGGACAGAAGCTGCAGATCTTATAATCAAATCTATGGAAAGAACAATTGGTGCTAAAAAAGTGACTTATGATTTCGAGAGAATGATGGATGGCGCTGATTTGGTTTCTTGCTCAGGCTTTGCTGATGAGATGATCAAAAGAATGTAATGATAAAGCTTTTTGCAGATGAAACTAATTCAAATGATTTAGGTACATCTGTTTTAGAAAAAGAACCGGAACTAAAAGAACCTCCTTTATATCAAGTTATTCTTCTAAATGATGATTACACTCCAATGGAGTTTGTTGTCTACGTACTGCAATCTGTATTTAATCACGATCATCAAAAAGCAACCGAAATAATGATGGCTGTTCATACAAAAGGCAGGGGTGTTTGTGGTATATTTTCTAAAGAGATAGCTGAAATGACATCTCACGAGGTAAATGAGCTTGCAAAAAGTCATCATCACCCTCTATTAAGTGAAATTGAACCATTAACTGATTAATATGTTTAGTAAAGACTTAGAATTATCTATTGCTGCTCTTTTTGATAAAGCGCAAGAATCAAATATTCAATATATTACTGTAGAGCATCTATTTCTCATGATTTTAAGTGATTCGGATGTTATATCTTGCCTTAATTCACATGATGTAAATATTGACTCACTTAAAAATTCTATAAATGATCATCTGTCAAAAACAACAATTCAAAGATCTGACATAAAAAAACAAGTTCAACCAACTTTGGGATTTCAGCGTGTTCTTCAAAGATCTGTTTTTCATATTCAATCTCAAGGAAAGGGTGTTGTAAAACCAATTAACATATTGGTTGCAATTTTTTCTGAGAAAGAATGCCATTCTGTATACCTATTAAATAAGAATGGTTTATCAAGACTAGATGTGGTGTCCTATTTATCACATGGCCCCAAAGATATTAGCGAAACTGATAAAGTGGAAGAGGGTGAAGATTCTATAGAAAACTCTCAACAAACTTCAGAATCAAATTATTTAATTAATTTAAATAATCTGGCAATAGATAACAGAATTGATGCACTGGTGGGTAGAAAAAGTGAAGTAGAAAGGATGATTCAAATCCTATCAAGAAGAACTAAAAACAATCCATTGCTGGTTGGTGAGTCGGGTGTTGGCAAAACAGCTATAGCTGAAGGTATTGCAAAACTTATAACTACAGGTAGTGTGCCTGACATAATAAAAGATACTACTGTATACGCACTAGACATTGCAGCTCTTATTGCAGGAACTAAATATAGAGGTGACTTTGAAAAAAGATTAAAAAACGTTTTATCGTTTTTAAAAAAACAAAACAACCCAATTTTATTCATAGATGAAATTCATACGATTATTGGTGCTGGATCAGCTTCTGGAGGCTCAATGGATGTTTCTAATCTCATAAAGCCTGCTTTAGCTAGAGGAGATTTGAGATGTATTGGATCAACAACTTTTCAAGAGTACAGAGGCATTTTTAATCAGAATCAAGCTCTATCTAGGCGCTTTCAAAAGATTGATGTTAACGAACCATCAATTGATGAATGTTTAGAAATTATTTCAGGAATTAAACCAATTTATGAAACGTATCATAATGTTGAGTTTTCAGTAGAGGCTATTAAGACTGCCATAGAATTATCTGCAAAGTATATGACTGATAGATTTTTGCCAGATAA
>MDSZ01165926.1_pt1 | contig 23578 bp, 17 predicted proteins | sample 811201 | NCBI WGS metagenome assembly MDSZ01 (sample SAMN05326647, study PRJNA326480) | marine metagenome | isolation source: seawater | place: Indian Ocean: North | collected 2010
ACAATATTCGCCATTTACATCACAAACTCCATCACCATCCATATCTGCATCACCACCGCACTCACCTGCACAATCCATATACAGGCAGCTTCCATCATCGTCTGTGGCATCTGTATTGTAGTTGCAGGCTGTTTCATCGGTGCAGCCTGTTATTGATAATACATTCTCATACCAGGCATTCTGTTCAGATGGAGCGATTACATCATAATCACCATCACCATCTATATCAGCCGTATAAATACCATTATATACTCTCTCTACAGAATCACTAATCTGAAACTCATTAAAATTTTGTTCTCCATCATTTTCATACCAGGAAATTGTATCAGTATAATGAGTGGATGCTAAAATATCCATATCACCATCACCATCTAAATCTTCACCTGCGACACCTGTATATCCATACCCACAACATTCATCATCAATTATTATTTCATTAAAATTTCCCTCCCCATCATTTTTAAACCATTTAATTCCTTGGTGAAAACATGCTGCTAATATATCCTTATTCATATCTCCATCTACATCTACCACATGAATATCTTGAACTCCGTTAGCGTTTATTTCAATTTTATTAAAATTTTGATTTCCATCATTTTTGTACCATGCAAAATGGTTAGCATTATATATTGCAGCTACTAAATCCATATTACCATCATTATCCATATCAGAGGCAGTAACATCTCGAACCGCAGGAGCATTAGAGTCAATATTATATTTTGTAAAATTATTATTACCATCATTTTCATACCAGTCTACTGAACCAGATTCTGAACTTGATTCTACAGAAATAATATCTATATCACCATCACCATCCATATCAGAAGCAAAAACATCTTTTGTTTGATTAACAGAGTCGTTTATTACATTTTCTATAAAATTTTGATTACCATCATTTTCAAACAAGCTGACTGTATTTTTACAGGCAGCTAGTATATCCATATGTCCATTCTGATTCATATCTATCGAATATATGCTCCATATTTCATCGCATGAATCGCTAATAAGAACTTCTGTAAAATTTTGTTCTCCATCATTTGTATATAAAACGAGGCGATCACTATTATAAAATGCACCCAAAATATCTATATCCGAGTCACCATCAATATCGACAACAAAAACATCAGTGGAAAGTTCATTTGAATTGTCAAATTGATGAGTTTCAAATTCAAGTGTATTAGCATGCAGGACGACACACAAAAATATAAAAGTGAATATTTTTTTCATTAACTTCTCCTTAAAGAATTTATTATTACATCTTAATAATTTAGTAAAATTTATTTAACAAGGAAATATGTAAAGTAGAATTAGATTCAGCCATGTCACCAATATCACATTTTAATAAAATTATTTATTGCATAAGAGCAATATAATTTTGAAATTAGGCAACTGATGATTCAAACTTAATTATAAAATGAAAATTACATTAATACTTATATCATTCTTATTATTTGAGGGTTGCCGAGATAGCTCTGAGCTCAGCATGGAGCGAGGAGAATACTTCTATAGCGTTAATCGATACGAGGATGCGGTACTCGAGTATACGAAGGTTATCAATAAGTTTCCTTCTGATTTAAAGGGGTTTGATTCACATACTATTGCGATGGTTGCAAATGCACACCACAATCTATCTGTTATTATGTTTAAACGTGGATATGAGTCTACTGATAAAACAGAGAAAACACTATACATGAAGAAGGCATATGTAAATGCTAAGCATGCCTACGATTTAATTCCCAAAGACACATATAAGTCAACCTGGGATAAAATCCAAAAGTCTTTATCTTCTATAGATTCTTAATTACTGATCTTAACTTTTCTGCAAGATTATCTATTTGACTACCAGTTATTGTTAGAGCTGGTGCTATTCTGACTGTAGAGTGGTGTGTCTCTTTTGCATATACCCCACTTTTTAGAAGCTCAACTGAAACGGTATGTCCATCTAAATGCGGTTCATCAAACATTTCAAATGCGGTGAGAAGTCCCTTCCCTCTAATTTCTTTAATTTTATCTGGGAATTCAGTTCGAATGCTTTCAAAGTGACCAAGAAGCTGTGCACCACGCTCACGAGCATTTTTTGACAGGTCCATATCCACCATAGTTTTTATAGCATAGACTCCAACCACAGATGCAAGTGGATATCCTCCAAAGGTTGATCCTTCAGATCCGGGAGTAAGTGTATCTATAATATCTTTTCTTCCTGCAACAAATGACACAGGTAGAATTCCACCTCCAGCGGCTTTTCCACATCCAATAATATCTGGCTTTACTCCAAAAAGCTGATGAGCAAAATTTTCTCCAGTACGTCCAAAACCTGTTTGCACTTCATCCATAGCAAGTAATATGTTGTGTTTTTTACATAGCTCAGCTACTTGTGGCCAGTAATCATCATCAGGAACAATAACACCAGCCTCACCCTGAATAGGTTCTACCGAGTATGCTGCAATATATTCACCCTTCTCTTCAAATAATTCTCTTAGAGCATCAATATCATTATATGGAACTAGCTCTATACCGGGTACGAAGGGACCAAAATTTGTTCTTGAATCAGGGTCATCTGACATAGATACTGCGGCGAGAGTTCTGCCGTGAAAGTTTCCTTTTGCTCCCACAATAATACATTTTCCATCTGGAATATTCTTAACTTCATATCCCCATCTTCTACAGAGTTTAAATGTTAACTCCCAGGATTCTACTCCAGATACTTTTGGAACCACCTTATCCATATCAGTAATCGCTGTTGCCGCCATTAGAAATGCGCTCATATATTTATGCCTTATAGATCTTGGAACAGTTGGTAGTTTCTCTTGATCCAGGTGATGTATAACAGCATTAACAATCTCTTCATTAAGCTGCCCTTGGTTTACCGCTGAGTAGCAGCATAAGCCATCGATTAGCTCTTCTTCAACATATGCGGAGACCGAGTCATTTGATGGTTTTCTGCATATTAAGGTTGATGAGTCTTTAACGTGAGATACAACTACATCTTCTAGCGGCTTATAGTTCTGTCCGCCTTTATTTTTTTCTATGTTTTCATGATCTGATGGCGATAGATCTCCAAGACGTACTCCGTCAATTGTAAGATCGTCACCATATCCGGTAATAATAGGGTTAGACATTTTTTCTCCGATTGATTAGTTCTGTTAGTTTAAATATTAATTCTAAGCTCTGTTTATTATTAAGACGAGGATCACAGGCTGTTTCATATCTACTTAGTAGCGATTCATCATCAATATTTTGTATTCCTCCTAGGCACTCCGTTACATCCTCACTCGTGAACTCAATATGAATTCCTCCAGCATGTGATTTGTGAGCTGAGTGTATTTTCATATATAGTTCTAGCTCTTTAATGATGGTATCAAAGTGTCGTGTTTTATATCCATATTTATTTTTATATGTATTGCCGTGCATTGGATCGCATAGCCAGATAGTATGTAAATTATTATCCTGAATCTTTTTAATTAATCCAGGCAGAGTATTTTCAATATTATCTACACCCAGGCGTGATATTAAAATAATTTTTCCCTTTTCATTTTTAGGATTAATTTTTTTAATAATATCAATGAGCTCATCTTTATCTATGCTTGGCCCTATTTTAATTCCGATAGGGTTTTCAATTCCAGAAACAAATTCCACATGCGCTCCGTTTATATCTCTGGTTCGATCTCCGACCCAAACCATGTGCGCAGAGTGATTATAGTATTTTTTATCAGTAGCATCATATCTTGTTAGCGCCTGTTCGTACTCTAATAGCAGGCTTTCATGTGATGTAAAAAATTCATTTAGCTCTAGAGGAGGATTCTTCTTTGCTGATGCTCCTATTGTTTTAATAAATAGCAGGGCCTTTTGAATTTCATTAATAATTTCATGATATTTTTTAGCCTGTTTAGAATCTTGAATAAAGCGCAAGTCCCACTCATTGGCGTTATATATATTGGTATACCCTTCATTAATTATAGATCGTATCAAATTTAGAGTGTATGATGAGTGGTTGTATGCATCGAGCATCCTGCTTGGATTTGGCTCTCTTGATTTTAGGGAAAGATTAAAGCTATTTACTGCATCTCCTTTATATGATGGATATTCTATATTATTTACTATTTCTGTTGACTCTGTTCTGGGCTTTGCAAATTGACCAGCGATTCGTCCTATCCGAATAGTTTTTTTTGATGTTCCATATGATAGAACTACTGACATCTGTAGTAGTATATTCAGCTTATTCTTAATTAGCTCAGAATTAAAGTCTGCAAATGTCTCGGCGCAATCCCCACCCTGAATAATATAATCCTGATTGCTATATGCATCTCTGAGTCTATCCTTTAGAAGTAATATTTCATTTTTAAATACCAGCGGTGGATTTTGTTTGATTGCAGATGTTGTCTCATTAATTTGTTGCTCATCACTCCATCCAGGGTGCTGCTCTATTGGGCATTTTTGCCAAGATTCAAGATTCCACTTACTGGTTTTCATATTCTTTCTTTGATAGCGTTTTGAGCTGAATAGCATGGATTTCATTGCTAATATATTCTTTTAAACATTGATGAATTACTTTATGCCTATTCACAAGAGACATACCATCAAAGACATCAGAAATTACTAATATACTGAAATGATCCCCTGTTCCATTGGTATCCTTAACCTGAACTTGAGAATTTTCGATAGATTCCTGTATTTTTTCTTTTATTAGATTTACATCCATTTTCTTATTATTTTCTCTAAATTTATAAATTGAATTTATGATGGAACAATTATTAAGTACAAGCATAGTAAATTCTAGTTATGGTATTTTATGAGATTTAGTAAGATTTATATATTAGCATTGATTTTTATCTGTCCAATTTTTTCAGATGATGAGATTCTTGTATCTAAGAATGACTTATATGAAATTGCAGAGTCATTGATTGAGAATGGTGATTACTATAATGCGGTTGCTATTCATCAGCAGATTCTGGACTATCAGATCAATACATTTGGCCTTAATACTATAGAGGCCGCTAAAACCAGCGAGCTTATTGGGAAATTGCTGGTTATGACCTCTAACTTTGAAGATGCAGAGCTTTATATAACACAATCGATTACAATTCGATCCAACTTACTATTGCAACAACAGCTAGCAACGAAATCATCACTTGAGCTATTAAAGGAAGTATACAGCATTAAAAATGATTCTATGGGCTATGAGTACATTGGAGATCAATTAAGAATTATATCAAAAGCGGATTCTCTCAACATGACTGATTTCTGGGCGCCCATCACATATGGATTGAATAACATTGATAATATAAATCCAGATAACTTTGATGAGCTAGATGAGCTATATTTTCAATCTAAAAACTTAATTGCCATCGCGGATTCATATCTTGAAGCTGATTTATATTTTGATGCGTTAATAAATCTATTAAGAGCAATTTCAATTGATGAGCGCAATATATCGGTACCATTTTTAAAAAATTATTTATCTGAATATGATGATAAGGTTCCCTATATGATTGGTACGTTAATGGATTACTCTACGCAGGATTCAACCTATATATCACATAAGGATTTTCTAATGGGTATGATATATCTACATCAAGGAGATGTAGAGCTGTCTAATCAGCGTATAGATAGCTACCTTCAAAATAATTTTAATGATTCTAGAGCGTATCAGATAAAGGGTGATTACTATATGTATCACGAAGATTATTTATCTGCACTCTTTAATTACCGAAAATCTGATCAGATTCAGGGTGGCAATTCATACTCATTGTATAAGCAGTCACTGTGCTTGCTTGAGTTGGAAAAATATACTGAATCCATCACTGTTCTTAATAAAGTAATTAAGATGGAGCCATACCATCAAGATGCATATTACTTTAGGGGACTAGCTCACACTTTAAAATTACAATATAATAATGGAATTAAGGATTTTACGGATCATATACTTATCAATCCTGATAATTTAGAAACTTATTATTATCTTGGTTTATGCTACTATAATATTCAGCAGTACCACCGAGCAAAAGAGGCGCTGGTACGGTATATAAAATTTGATAACGAAAATCCAGATGCTCATTATTATCTAGGTCTTATATATGAAAATATTCTCGATATTGATAAGGCGATTAGTCATTTTTCAATTGCACGAAAATTTAATTCACAGTTTGATGAATCTAATTTAAGGTTGGGAATGATACACTATAGTCTAAAAAAATATTCCAAAGCTATTGAGCCTCTTAGGGATTATGTAATTAATCATCCAGACAGTCTTCATGTATTGGATATATTTGCCGAATCGCTATATAATGAAAAGCGTTACCCAGAATCAATTGATGCATATACAAGACTATATCAGTCAGATCCGCTCAATGCAGATTATTTAATAGCTATTTCCAATGCGCATATAGAGCTTGATGATATGACTAGTGCTAAAGATGTATTAACCAAGGTAATCCTTCTAGGTAATGTTAACTCAGATATCGTTTTCACTCTTGCTAAAATTGAATCTGAGTTGAAAGATTATAAGAATGCAATTACGCATTATCAGATGGCAATTCAGATGGGAACTCCAACACTTGAGATGTATTATGAGCTAGCAATGTCATATGCGAACACCGGCAATTATATGCAGGCGCTTATTGCGTTTAAAAATGCATATGAAAAAGATCCTGATGATTATGAGATAGTTTATCAGATTGCTGTGTGCTATAAGCAGATTGAGATGTATAAGGATGCACGTACATACCTTGATTTATTTATATCTGCATATCCTGATGATTATATTGCTCACTTCTTGATGGGAGAGCTTTATTTCCTTGATTCTAACTTTTTATCTGCAAAGAAATATTTTAAAAAATCATTATCACTAAATTCAAATGACTATACATCTCTATACTACCTAGGTGTCTGTGATTTTGAAAATGAAGATTATATAAATGCAGCAAAATATTTTAAACGATCAATTAAAATTGAACCAGATCATGCACCATCTCACTTCCAACTTGCTATCATATATGATATTCTTGGAAAAACACGTGAGGTAAAAAAACAAATGAATATTATATATATGCTAGATCAGGCTTTACACGATGATTTAAAAATAAAGTTAGGGAAAAACTAAAAAATATTTTCATTCATTGTACAATGTTAATTAAATTTTCGCTCAAATTTTTAAGAGGTTCTTAGTAATGAAGTATCTTATTCCCCCAAGTGAGGGGAAGTCAAAAATAAAAGATTCTGATATAAAGTTTAAGGATACAAACTTTATTTTTGAAAAAGAGGTTAATCAGGTTGTACGTCTTCTTGATTTATTAGGTGAAGAAGATTTAACCTCAATTTATGGAACCTCGGAAGAAAAATCTTTAGCCTTCCATAGACAGAACCAGGATATATTTAATAGTTATTGTTCACCCGCAATTAATAGGTATACTGGAGTTGTTTATCAGCATTTAAATTGGGATTCATTTAATTCCAGCGAACAGAAATTTATGGATAATCACTTTTATATTTTTAGTGGTTTATTTGGGCTTGTTACGCCGCTAACACCAATTCCAAACTATAAGTTAAAGATGAATGTTCTATCTCTTGATTATCATTGGCGTGAGACTATTACCAACACCTTAAATGATGAGGATGTTGTTGTTGATATGCTTCCTCAGGTGCACAGGAAAGCCTATGTACCAGGAGATAATATGCTTAGAGTTGATTTCTTTGTAATTAAAAAGGGAAAGAAAGCATCTGCGGGACATTTTGGAAAGGCAGTTAAAGGCCAGCTTATTAACTACATTGTAAAGAATAAAATTACATCAATAGATGATTTTGGTGATTTTGATTATGATGGTTTCAAATGGGACGGTGAGGTTTTTATAAAAGAAAATTAAATTATGATTAAGGTAAAAAATCTAACTAAAAAATATGGTGATTTTGAGGCAGTTAAGTCTATCAATTTTCAGATTAATGACGGTGAAATTTTAGGTTTTTTGGGTGCTAATGGTGCTGGAAAATCAACGACATTAAAGGTGATGACAGGCTATCTTAATCCAACGCATGGTAATGTTTATGTCAATGATATGAATATCGTTGATAATGCAATTGAGATTCAACGCTTAATAGGATATCTTCCAGAGCTTAATCCACTTTATACAGATATGATGGTGTATGATTTATTAAAATTCACTGCTAGTATGCGTGAAATCTATGGAAATGATTTTTCAGATGCTCTAGACCGAGTAGTTGAGCAATGCACCCTACAAAGTGTGGTACATAAGAAAGTCTCTGAATGTTCTAAGGGTTACAAGCAGCGTATTGGCTTAGCATCTGCTATGATTCATGATCCTAAGATTCTCATATTAGATGAGCCGGTATCTGGTTTAGACCCTAATCAGATTGTAGAAATTCGACATCTTATTAAGACACTAGGGAAAGAAAAAATTGTTATTATGTCTAGTCACATTCTTCAAGAAATTCAAGCTACTGTTGATCGTATAATTATTATAAATGAAGGATCTATTGTCGCAGATGGCACTCCAGATAAATTAGTTAGTGGTGCACAGGGAAATACTAAGTTAGAACTAGAAATTAGTGGAGCTGGAGTAAAAGATATTCGATCTATGGCTACCGAGTTTGATTCATTGAATTTACTTGATGTTAAAAGATCTGGAAAGGTGGTGAAAGCAATTGCAGAATATGATGCGAAGAATGATTTAAGAGAAAGTATTTTTTCATATGCAGTAAATAACAAATGGGTTTTACTAAAGATGAATCCAATCTCAGAGGATTTAGAGGGTATTTTCCGGGAGCTAACATCAAGTGGTGCCAATGAGTAATATTAAGAATATATTTTTAAGAGAGGTGAGATCATATTTTAATAGCCCCATGGCATATATATTCTTGGTTATATTTGTCGTTGTAAACTCATTCTTTTTTACCAATATATTCTTTAAAGTAAATCAATCAGATTTACGAACCCTATTTAACATTATTCCTCTTGTCTATTTATTTTTTATCCCTGCTATTTGTATGAGCCTTATTGCTAAGGAAAAAAGTAATGGAACAATGGAGGTCATGAATACACTTCCAATTACTGATTTTGAACTAATCGTTGGAAAGTTTCTCTCTGCATTATTCTTAATATTTATTGGATTGGTTTTTACTGCTGTTCAATTTTTTACCTTAGTACAAACCGGTACGGATATAGATTATGGAGCAATATTTGCGGGTTATCTTGGTTTATTACTATTAGGAGCAGTCTATTCATCGATTGGTATTTTCTCCAGTAGTATATCTAGTGATCAGATTGTTGCTTTTATTATTGGTGTATTTATTGTATTGGTATTTTATCTGATGGATAAAACAATTCTGATGTTTACTCCATCATTTATGGCATCATACGTTCAATATTTATCAGTGGATTACCATCTAACTAATATCTCTAGAGGTGTGATTGATTCACGGAATATTATATACTTTTTCAGCTTAATTAGCTTTTTCTTATTTATGACAGTACGAATCTTAGAATCTCGGAAGTGGAAATAAATGCAGGTTAATAATAAACAATCATTTTATTTATACTCATTTATTGTTTTTGCAATTATTTTGGTAATTAATTTAATTGCTTTTAATAGACCTATGAGGATTGATTTAACTGATAATCAGATTTTCACATTATCAGAGTCTACTAAATCTGTCATTAGCAAAATTGATGACAATCTAGTGGTTTCAATTTATTTCTCAAATGACCTCCCCAGTGTTCTAAGTAATAATTCTAGATTTATTCAAGATATTTTAGAAGAGTATCAAGCACGATCAAATGGAAAAATTCGATTTGAATTTAAAGATCCAGACAATGATGAGGTCGCAAAGAAAGATGCTCAGGCATTAGGCATACAGCCAGTGCAAGTTAATGTGTGGGAGAATGATAGAAGAGAAACAAGATTAATTTATCTTGCTCTCGCTCTTTCATATCAAGGAAGAACAGAAGCAATACCAGTGGTTCAGAATACGACTGGATTGGAGTATGACTTAACTAAAAAGATTAAGAAGCTAATGGATACGAATTTAACTTCTATTGGATTAGCTAAATTTGCGGGTACTACACAAACCAATCAGGGGATTTCACAGCTTCTATCTGAGAGCTATCAGATACAGGATGTTAATATGTCCTCAGTGGTTTCAGATGATATAGGTGTTTTAATAGTTAATGGTGTTAGTGATTCATTAAGCGCAGATGAGCTTCAGAATTTAAAAGATTATATTAATCGCGGTGGAAATATTTTGCTTTCCCAGAGCCGAGTTAATGTTGCTTTGAATCAGCAAATGGGTTTCTTCCAGGGGGTTAATATTGAATCTAATATCTTCGATTTAATTTCTGATTTTGGTGTTAGTATAGAACCCAATTTAGTTCTTGATAAACAGAATGGACAGATAAATATTCCTCAACAGGTATCTATATTCCAGACATGGGCATCACATGATTATCCATTTTTCCCAACGGTTAATTCTTTTAATATGAATGAGGCCATAGTTAGCGGTCTTGAGAAAGTTCAGTTTCATTTTTGTAGTGAAATTGTAATTGATTCTATGGCTACAAATGTTGTTCCAATTATGACTAGCTCTAGAAATTCATCGGTGATGGAAGGATTTTATAATCTATTTCCTAATACTAACAATTCTCCTAATCCTATGTTAAATAATTTAAATCAGGGCTCTAAGATATTAGGGGTTATTGTTGATAGTATGATGGGTGGACAGATAATTTTACTTTCTGAATCAAATATTTTTGCAGATCCAGCTGATCAAAGTCTTGCTAGAGTATTCGCGCAGCGTCAGCCAGATAATTATACTTTTGTTGAAAATTCTATTGATTATCTTATGGGAGATGAGGAATTAGTTTCATTAAGATCACGAGAAATATTAGATCGACCTCTATCTTCTGAATTAGATGATAATAGCAGAGCATGGTGGAAGTGGTTTAATATTATTATATCACCGCTATTAATTATTATTATGGGAATTATACGATTTCGAAATCAGAAGAAGAAATCTGATAACGTAAGATCAATATATGGATAAGAAATTAATTATATCAGTTAGTGTATTGGTTGTTTTAATAGGATTTTACTTTTATGATAGCTCTACGCAAAATAGCTATCAATCTGGATACTCTGAAATATTTGATTTTAATCATTCTAAGCTTTCAAAAGTTCTCATTCTAAAAGATACAGATGGAATAGAAATTGAGTATGTTGATAGTATATGGAATATTAATGGTCATGATTCATTAACTATTAAGCAGCGATCTATTGATACATTATTTGATAAAATTTTAAAAGTAAAGCATAGTAGCATGTCTATATCTGATAATCCACAAGATTTAAGTATCTATTCATTAGGTGATACTGAGCGTACTGATATAGTATTTTTAGATAAAAATGGTGATACTCTTGGAAAGGCTTCATTTGGAATTTCAGCTTCTAATTACTACTCTAATTATTATAAGCATCCAGATCATCCAAGTATCTATAAGACTGATTCTAATATTCTAACATTTATTACTACAAACCCAAAATATTGGGGAGAGGTGCCTAAACCCGAAGTAGAAAATCCTGCTGAATTACCAGCTATTGATATCCCATCAGATTCCTTAAATTCTTTATAGAGTTTATATAGGAATAATCATGAATTTAAAATCAATTGCAATTGCTGCATTAACAGCAATATTTATATTTTATGTTATACTTGAATCTGAAAATCAGAAAAGAATCAAGTATGAACAATTTTTGTTAACATCATATAAACAAATTCCAAATCATACAGAAGAAGAACTAGAAAATATTCCTAAGCCAGAACATCCACATATGGCAACATTTCAAAATCATTTTATGAGTCTTGATCCAAGCCTTGGGTATGTTCCCTCTGATCGTTTGCATAGGGCATTTATAGAAACTCGAGAAATACAAGAAAGTATGATTAGTCGTGATATTAGCTGGGAAAACGTACAGTCAAATATGGGAGGACGTACACGAGCAATTATGTTTGATCCTAATGATAGTAGCAATAAAAAAGTATGGGCTGCTGGTGTTACGGGTGGACTATGGTATAATTTAGATATCTCAGATAGTGAGAGTATGTGGAATCCAGTAAATGACTTTTGGGATAATTTGAGTGTATCAAGAATTATTTATGACCCACTAAATCCTGAGGTATTTTATGTATCTACTGGTGAAGCTAATACAGCGCTTATTACCTATAGAGAGTCATCCTCTAGGGGGATTGGAATTTGGAGATCTTTAGATGCTGGTAATAGCTGGGAGCTGATAGAGTCAACGAATACATTTGAATATGTTACTGATATTGCAATTAAGATTGTTAATGGAGAATCTCATATCTATGCAGCTGTTGTCTCTGGGACCTATCAAGGTCAAGAGCACGCAAGCGCACCAAGTGATGGTTTATTCCGCTCAACTGATAATGGACTCACCTGGAATCAGGTTTTACCTAATATAAATTCATCCAATACTCCCTACTCTCCATCTGATATTGAGATTACTTCATCAGGTAAGATATTCGTTGGTACAATGAAAAATTTAAATGGTGATGGAGGAGCAACCATCTTAAGCTCGAACACTGGAAATATTAATTCATGGGATATTAATGAGACCTATAAGAATATTATTGAGTCAAGTGGATCTAACAATATTCCTGGAAGAATTGTGTTAAGCTCATGTGAATCAAGTCCAGAAGTTTTATATGCCACAATAGGCTCAGGATTCCTTAATAATATGGGATTTAATTTATCATATGGAAACTATATCATTAAATCATTAGATGCAGGAAGCTCATGGGAAGAAGTTAATTTACCAACAGATGAGGGGAATCAGTGGGCATCTCTTGCTTGGCATGCGTTAGAGGTGGAAGTTCATCCAGATAACCCACAGATAGTAATGGTTGGTGGACTAGAGGTATATCGATCTTTTGATGGAGGAAATAGCTGGGATAATCTATCTGATTGGGATTTGATGTATTATGGTGGTGGAGATAGATATGTTCATGCTGACATCCATCAGATTGCATTTCAACCTAACAATACCAATACAGTTGCTATCACTAGTGATGGTGGAGTATTCTTATCTGAGAACATATTAGATTCGGAGCCTATATTCATTGAAAGGAATCAAGGATATAATACTCTACAGTTTTACTCTTGTGACATATCACCCGTTGATCAAAGTACTAACTTTGTTGGTGGGCTTCAAGATAATGGAACTTTATTCTTATATAATGATACAGCGCTTGATATTAATGATATGATTACCGGCGGTGATGGAGCCTATTGTTTTTTTGATGACAATGATCCTCTGTTAATCACATCAACTTACTACAATGCATGGTATATAATTAATTTTGAAGAAAATACATATGAGTATGAAAGTTCTAATAGTGGGGTATTTATAAATCCATCTGATTATGATAGTGATAATAATATAATCTATGCAAATAAGGTGAGATTCAATGGTGGCCAATCTAATCGAATTATTAAGATTACTAATATAGAGAGTAACCCCAACACGCAAACTATTAATTTATCAACCAATAGCTCTGTTTATTTTTCTGCTTTAAAGCTATCGCCATTCTCATCAGGAAATTCAACAGATTTATTCATTGGCACACAGTCTGGAAGACTATATAGAGTAAATAATGTTAACGCAAATCCTAACACGGTGGAAATTGGTAGTCCTAATTTTCCAACTGCTAATATTTCATCAATTGATATTGGTAGCAATGTAAATGAAATTTTTGTTACGTTTTCTAATTATGGAGTATCATCAGTATGGATGAGTCTTGATGGCGGTTTAAATTGGGATGAGAAAGAGTCTAATATACCAGATATGCCAATTAGGTGGGGATTATTACATCCTGATGATAGTAACTTTGCTTTACTTGCAACGGAAATCGGTGTGTGGTCTACATCTAATTTACTTTCTGATTCTCCAACTTGGTTACCTGCAAGCAATGGCCTTGCGAATGTTCGTGTAGATATGCTTAGTATTAGGCCTTCAGATAATATGGTTCTTGCAGCATCTCATGGTCGTGGTCTTTTTTATGGAATTTTTGATGCGACTGCAGGACAGCTGGGTGACTTAAATAATGATAGCAGTATTAATATATTAGATATTGTAATAATTATTAATATGATTTTAGATGGTGGTTCATATACAATTTATGCAGATATCAATTCAGATCAGACGATAAATATTCTTGATGCGGTATTACTTGTTAATATGGTATTAGAAGACCAATAATATGAATTATCTTTTTTATGATTTAGAGACTACGGGACTTTGTGAAAGCTTTGATCAGATTCTACGTTTTGCTGCTATTCAAGCAGATGAGAATCTTCAAGAATTTAATCGATATGAGGTAGATATAAAACTTCGTCCTGATGTTATCCCCTCGCCAGAGGCATTAGTTGTAACAGGTTTAGGTATTAACGATATTCAAGGTGGTCTTTGTGAGTATGATGGTTTAGTTAAAATTCACAAGCTATTTAATCAACCTAATCAAATTAATATTGGCTACAACAGCTTAAAGTTTGATAATACAATGCTTCGGTTTGGATTTTACAGAAATTTACTTGATCCCTACAGCCATCAGTATAAAAATAATACATTCCGTGGTGATGTTATGAATATCAACTTATTATATTTTTTATATAAAACAGATGTATTGGAATGGAGTGACAAGAAGCCTATTAAGCTTGAAAATATAAATGAGAAAAATAATCTTGTACAGGGTAAATCACATGATGCGATGGTTGATGTTATAGTCACTCTTGAGCTATCACGAAAACTAAGGGATTATGATGCTCGGATGTGGAACTATCTAATTGCTGGTTTTATTAAAAGTAATGATGTTTCTAGATTAAATAAGCTACCTACTACTGACATTGGATTAAATGCTTATCCTATTGGTCTTTATACAAATATTGCACTTGGCTATAATATTAATTCTTGCTGTTCAGCAATTTGTATTGGACGACATTCAATTTATAAAAATCAATCTCTTTGGCTTAGAATTGATTATCCTGATATATCTGAATACTTTTTTTCAGATGATAAGACTCCGCGTCTATTAAAAAGAAAAGATGGCGAACCTGAATTTATTTTACCATATACAGATAATTATAATCATGTTTTAGGTGATAAGCGGTTAGAGTATACTCAAAATAATCTTATATGGCTTAATAATAATTTAGAAGTATTTGAAAAATTCATTAATGATCAGAAAATCAATGAATATGATAAGCATAGTAATCTTGATTTAGATGCATCAATATACGACTCAGGTATCTTCTCTGATGTTGAACTTGCTAGTACTCATATTTTTCATTCATCTAATTTGCAGGAAAAAATAAATTTTTTAGAATCTGTTGAGAGTACTCGTTTGAAAGAATTAGGGATGCGAATAATTTTTAGAAATTTTCCATCTGAACTAGATGAAGATCAAAAAAACAATATTAAAAATTCTATTATCAATTCAAATTCTTTAAGCATGAAAAATCAATCCAGGAGGACTCCAGGGGATGCTATTAAAAAAGCTAATGAAATACTAAGTAGTGAATCAATCGATTCAGAGCAGAAAAAAATACTCGATGACTTAGTATCTTACCTTAATTTTTCATCTTAGTTGTGATACATATTATTATTTATTAAGTTTATAGAGTTATGATATTATTTAGACATATAATAATCACACTTTCCTTCCTTGCTAATCTATGCTATGCTGATATTTTTGGATACCTAAAGGAGGTTGAAGTTAGTATCTGTATGGATGAGTGTTCACAGTATATGCTTGTAGATGAAGACGATAACTTCATTACGTATCTAATTAATACTAACAGTTTAAATTTAAGTTACTATATTGATAGATATGTTCAAATAGGATCAGAATTTGAGGAGCAGTATCAATGTACTGAATGTAGCGCTATAATTATTGAAACTATTAATTTATCTGATGAATGTACTATGCCCGTTCAATGCTTTGCTGATCCTTGTTTTGTGGCTCCAGAGTGTCAGCTCAATACTCCCGTAGATTGTATGCCTAATTACTGTGGTGGATGCTATGCTGATTTTTATGATTTGGAAGATAATCTCGTTGATTGCTATACTGATACGATAGATGAATGTACAGATTTACAGGGGATTGAGTTTGGGTTGTGTGATATGTGGATGGGGTATGCATTGATAAATGGTGATTGTCAGGGAGTATCAGGATGCGGATGGTTTATTGATGAAATAGATTATTCAGATGCTTTCTTTGAATCACTTAGTGAATGTGAGCAACTTTGTGAAGATGAGAATAGTTTATCATGCAGTGAAATTGAGATGGAGTATGAATTAATTCATTCAGGACAGTATAATAATTGTAGTCAAGATAGTGATTGTCTATCGATTTGGGGAGATTGTAGCGTTGGGCTTGGTGGATGTCACTACTCGGTGAATGATAGTGTATTTAATTATGAATACTCTGGTGATTTAGTTGATATGTGGGTTAGCTCTAATTGCATGGCAGGTGTCTGTGATTGTATGGATTTACCAAATTCTATATGCATGAATGGTGAATGTCAGCTTACATATTGTGATGGACCTAATCCCAGTGGATGTTTTAGCAGTGGATGTCAGGATGGATATCAGTGCTTAGATTTTGGAAATCAAAATTATCCTGGATTTTGTGTATCTAGTAGCTGTTATTGTGATGAGAATTTCTTTGGTGAGTCTACATGGATATGCACAGAAGATTGTAATGGTGGTACTTGTATACCTGAAGACCCTCAACCTGGTGACCTATGCGTTTTTGATTATAACTTACCAGGATTGCATTGGCCAGGATTTGTTGATTGTCATGGTGAGTGCTTAGAGTATGAATATAATGATTGGCTTGGAGATGGATGGTGTGATGATGGATGGGGTTATTCATTTAATTGTGAAGCTTTAAATTTTGATAATGGAGATTGTCAAAATAATTGTACTAGTGGCGATGAGAATGATGATGGGATTCTTAATGTACTAGATATTATTTTAATTGTTGGATGCATACTTGATGATGAAAATGTATGCCCTTGTTCTGATATAAATCAAGATGGAACAATCAATGTCATTGATATTGTTATCATAACAAATATTATTATTGAGTCATAGTCGTTACTTATTCTGCTTGTTGATGAAATAATATTTCTTTAATTTTATTGCATGCACCAAGCGATAAATATAATTGATTAAATAGCTCCTTTCAGGAGCTATTTTTTTATATAAACGGATGAACAATAAAAAGTGTAAAATATTATTTAGAAATGGAGTTTTCTTAGAAGGCAAATCATTTGGGTTTATTGGAACAACTGGTGGAGAGGTATGTTTTAATACGGGAATGACTGGCTATCAAGAAATACTTACCGATCCATCATACAGTGGTCAGATTATCACCATGACATATCCCCATATTGGTAATTATGGTATCAATAGTGATGATATTGAAAGTGATAACATTCAGTGCTCTGGATTTATAGTTAAGCAGGCATGTGATTTTCCTTCTAACTTTAGATCGGCTGAGTCTATTGATACCTATTTAGATAAAAATAAAATTGTAGGTATACAGGGTCTTGATACACGGATGATTACTCGTATGATTAGAGATGAAGGATCAATGAATGCGATTATTAGTTCAGAAGACATATCACAATCTGATATGCAAGATAGGTTGAATCAACTTCCAGATATGAATGGATTAGACTTAGCCAAAAGAGTCTCATGTGACTCTCCTTATATATTTAATAATCATCTAGACTCAGATAAAAAAATCGCGGCAATTGATTATGGAGTAAAACTAAATATTCTCAGAATACTTAGCTCCTTTGGATATGAGATTAAGGTGTTCCCTGCAGAGGTTTCTGCTAAAGATATTTTAGATTATAATCCAGATGGTATTTTCTTATCTAATGGACCGGGTGATCCCAAGGCGTGCACCTATGCGATTGAAACCGTTAAAAATTTAGTTGGCAAAAAACCTATATTTGGAATTTGCTTAGGGCATCAAATTTTATCTTTAGCGCTTGGTGCTCAAACATTTAAAATGAAGTTTGGACATAGGGGTTGCAATCATCCTGTTAAAAATTTAGAAACTAATATAATTGAAATTACCAGTCAGAATCATGGATTTGCAGTATCTGATAGTGGTCTTTCTAATGATATTAAAATTACTCATATCAATTTAAATGATAATACGATTGAAGGGATTAGGTGTGATGGGCTAAATGCATTTTCAGTTCAGCACCATCCTGAATCTAGCCCAGGGCCTCATGATTCTAAATATTTATTTAAGAATTTTATTGAATTGATAAAGAGAGAAAAATCTTATGCCTAAAAGAGATGATATTAATTCAATATTGATTATTGGTGCAGGACCAATTATTATTGGGCAGGCATGTGAGTTTGATTATTCAGGAACACAGGCCTGCAGTGCACTTAGAGAGGAAGGATATAGAATAATATTGGTTAACTCTAACCCAGCAACAATTATGACTGATAAGGAGTTAGCAGATGCAACCTATCTTGAGCCAATCAATACAAAATCACTCACTGCAATTATTCAAAAAGAGCGGCCTGATGCCATTCTTCCTACTGTAGGTGGACAGACTGGTCTTGATGCAGCCATTAAGCTATATAAGAAGGGTATTTTAGAGCAATATAATGTTGAATTAATTGGCGCTAATGTAGAATCTATTGAGCGTGCTGAAAATAGAGAAAAATTTAAAGAGGCGATGAATGAGGTTAATATTCCTACTGCAAGAGGTGGATTTGTTAATAGCTATGAAGAGGCTGTCTCTGCTATTGATTCTATTGGATTTCCTGTCATTATAAGACCATCATTTACAATGGGTGGAACAGGTGGATCTATAGCATATAATTTGGAGGACTTTAAGGACCTAGTTCAAAAGGGATTAAGCTCTAGCCCAATTAATGAGATTTTAATTGAAGAGTCATTAATTGGCTGGAAAGAATTTGAAATGGAAGTTGTAAGAGATTCTTCAGATAATGCAGTGATAGTTTGTTCCATTGAAAATATTGATCCTATGGGGGTTCACACGGGTGATTCTATTACTGTTGCACCCATTCAAACATTAACTGATAAAGAATATCAATTAATGAGAGATCAATCTATTCAGTGCTTAAGAGCAATAGGTGTAGATACAGGTGGATCCAATGTGCAGTTTGCAGTAAATCCTAGTGATGGCAGGATGATTATTATTGAGATGAATCCTAGAGTCAGCAGGTCATCAGCGTTAGCATCTAAGGCTACAGGATTCCCAATTGCAAAGGTCGCCGCGAAGCTAGCGGTAGGATATAGACTAGATGAAATTAAAAATGAAATAACAGGTGAAACGATGGTTGCATTTGAACCATCTATTGATTATGTGGTAACTAAAATCCCACGATTTGATTTTGAAAAATTTCCTGCATCAGATGGTATTTTAGGAGTTCAGATGCAATCAGTTGGTGAGGTGATGGCTATTGGACGAACGTTTAGAGAGTCAATCCAAAAGGCCTACCGTTCTCTTGAGGTTGGATTAAGTGGAATGCATCCTAAAAAGAGTGACTATAGAGATCTTGATATAACCAAGATAAGATTTCCCACCGCATTTAGACTACTTAAAATTAAACAGGCTTTTGATTGTGGTAATAGTATTGAAGATATATATGAGCAAACTAAAATAGATAGATGGTTTTTACATCATATTAAGATTATATCTGAGTTGCATTCATCCTTTGATGTTAATGATAAAAATATATTGCGAGAGATGAAAGAGGAAGGATTTTCCGACTCTCAAATTAGTATGCTAACTGATATCAGCGAAGAGCACATTAGGTCAATTAGAAAAAGAAATGGGATTATTCCAACTTTTAAAACCGTTGATACATGCGCAGCTGAATTTGTTGCAAAGACTCCATATTGTTACTCAACATATGAAACAGAAAATGAAGTTGAGTCACTTGAAGGTAAAAAAGTAATGATTCTTGGGGGTGGCCCCAATCGGATTGGCCAGGGAATTGAATTCGATTATTGTTGTGTGCAGGCCGTTTTAGGCTTAAAGGATATTGGCTATAAAACAATTATGGTTAATTGTAATCCAGAAACTGTATCTACAGATTTTGATATTTCTGATCGGCTTTATTTTGAACCCCTTACATTTGAAAATGTAATGGATATCATAGATCTTGAAAATCCAGATGGAGTATTAGTTCAATTTGGAGGTCAGACCCCACTTAACATTGCACAGAGATTAAAAGGGGAGGGTGTTAATATTATAGGTACAGACCCTGATGCGATTGATTTAGCTGAAAATCGAAGAAAATTTGGAAAAATATTAAATGATCTTAAGATAGATGCGCCCAAGTTTGGCACAGCGCACTCTATTGATGAAGCTGTTAATATTGCAAATGATATTAGCTACCCCGTTCTTGTTCGTCCTTCATATGTTTTAGGTGGTAGAGGAATGCAAATTGTTTATGATGATGAAGGTTTATCTAAATTTGTTAAACAGGCAACTGAGGTATCAGGAGATCATCCAATTTTGATTGATAGATTTTTAGAAGATGCCTTTGAATTTGATGTTGATGCTCTTTGTGATGGTGAAGATGTTCTTATTGGTGGTATTATGCAGCATATTGAGGAAGCGGGAGTTCATTCTGGAGATTCATCATGTGTTCTTCCTGCCTATACTCTATCAAATGATCTAAGAAAGAATATTCAATCATATACAAAAGATTTGGCGTTAAAATTAGAAACGCGAGGATTAATTAATATCCAATTTGCCATTAAAAATAAAAAAATATATACATTAGAGGTTAATCCAAGAGCAAGTCGAACGGTTCCATTTGTAAGCAAGGTAACCAATGTTCCTCTTGCAAAATACGCGGCTCAAATATCAACGGGTATGATGATACGAGACTTACATATTAATTCACCAAGAAAAGATTTAATAGCTGTAAAAAAACCGGTATTTCCATTTAATAAATTCCCTCAACAAAATATATTTTTATCTCCAGAGATGAAATCAACTGGAGAGGCAATTGGTTTTGATAATAAACTTGGTTCAGCATTTGCAAAAGCAGAATTTAGTGCGGGATCTAATCTTCCTACCTCTGGCACCGTATTTATATCTGTTAATGAAAATGATAAAATTAAGTCTATAGCCCTTGCACGTGATTTTGAAGATTTAGGTTTTAAGATTATTGCTACCTCGGGTACATCAGATTTATTAAATGATAATGGAGTTTTTTCTGATAATATTTTCAAGGTAGGTGAAGGGCGCCCAAATATAGTAGATGCTGTTAAAAATAATGAGATTGATATTATTATTAACACACCTCTTGGTGGAGCAGCTCGAGAAGATGAATATGAGATAGGCAGATCTGCCATAAGGTATAAGGTGCCGGCATTTACCACTATGTCTGGAGCTCAGGCAGCAGTTCGAGCCATTAGAACAATTAAGCTAGACAACTTTGAGTATAGAAGCCTACAGGAGATATTTGATTAGTTGAATATTGGACTTCAGATAACTAAGAATATTGAAAAATATAATCACCTTATATCTTTTCTTGATTTAAAGGAATTTGGAGATGTTTCTTTGATTCATATTAAAGATGAAAAATCACTTCAAAAGTATTTTAAGGATTTAGATATTCTCGTTTGTTATCAAATAACTCCAGAATTATTTAGCTATCGTTCCGATAGATTGAAATGGATTCATATTGGAGCATCAGGAGTAGATGGGAATTTATTTAATGACTTAATTAAGAGTAGAGTTATGGTTACAAATTCCAAGGGGATAAACTCTAAACCTGTTGCAGAGTTTACTATGGCTCAGATTTTATATTTTTCAAAAAAAATTAAAGAATGTGAGAAGTTTAAAGAAAAAAGAATATGGAATCAATGGGAGTTAGCTAAAACAACTACCCAGCTATCAGAATCAACTTTAGGTATTATAGGTTATGGTGAGATTGGCAAGGAGCTATCCAAGCTTGCTAAATCATTTGGAATGAAGGTAATTGCGACTCGTCGTCTTCAGAAAAAAGTAGAAAATAAAAAATATGTTGATGAATTACTTCCACTTACAGAGATAAATAGAATCTATAAAGAGAGTGATTTTCTATCAATTGCATGTCCTCTTACTCCCAACACAGAAAATTTAATTGATAAGAATTCTTTTAAACTAATGAAGGATTCCGCATTTATTATTAATACCTCTAGGGGAAAAATAATTAATGAAGAAGATTTAATAGTATCACTTCAAAATAATGATATCGCAGGAGCAGCTTTGGATGTATTCTCAGCGGAGCCTCTTGAAAAAAGTAGTAAGCTTTTTACCCTTGATAATGTTTTACTATCCCCACATATATCTGGAAATTTTTCCAGCTATCAAGAAAAAATGATGCGTCAATTTAGTGAAATGGTTATAAAATATATATCAAACAAAGCACTTAAAAATAGAGTTTGTAAAAAGAGATTATATTAATTATGAATGAGCTTTACCCAAAAATTGAACCTTATAATACCTTTAGATTGAAAGTTTCTGATATACATGAGATATTTGTAGAGGAATCTGGAAATCCCTATGGGAAGCCGGTAATATTTTTACATGGTGGACCAGGTGGTGGGATTGAACCTATTTATAGACGTTATTTTGATCCTGAAAAATGGAGAATTATAATTTTTGATCAAAGGGGGTGTGGACAGAGCACCCCACATGCTGAACTTAGAGAGAATACCACTTGGGATCTTGTGAATGATATTGAAAAAATAAGAGAAAAATTAGATATAAGTGTTTGGACTATATTTGGAGGGAGTTGGGGATCTACATTGTCATTATCTTATTCTATAACACACCCCGAGCGTTGTAACGCACTAATCTTGAGAGGAATATTCTTATTAAGGAAGAAAGAAATAAACTGGTTTTATCAAGAGGGATGTAGTTATATATATCCAGATGCATGGGAGAAGTATTTGGCTCCAATTCCGTTAGATGAAAGAGATGATTTGGTAGCTTCATACTATAAGCGACTAACATCCGATAATGATGAGGTGCGCATTGAAGCTGCAAAAGCATGGTCAACGTGGGAAGCCTCAACGAGTAAATTAATTCAGACTGAAAAAGCCTTACATTCATTTGATGATTCAAAAGTTGCTGAAGCATTTGCAAGGATTGAATGTCATTATTTTACTAATAATGGATTTTTTGATACAGATAATTGGATTATTGAAAATGTGCATAAAATAGAACATCTCCCTATTGAAATTGTTCAAGGTCGATATGACGTAGTATGTCCTATGGTATCTGCATGGGAGTTATATAAATCTTTGCCAAATGCAGGATTTCATGTTATTCAAGACTCTGGACATTCTATGACAGAAGATGGTATTAGAAGTAAATTGATTGAACTAACAGATAGGTATAATAATGTTTAAAAGACACTTTTTAAGTATTCTCAGATGGGGATTACGATTACATGGTTCAGCACATATTATTGAGGTAATTTCAGCGATAGGT